>Ga0247670_1000308_pt1 | contig 12537 bp, 12 predicted proteins | sample CNK11_metaG_FD_183042 | JGI IMG/M metagenome (GOLD analysis project Ga0247670, IMG submission 183042) | Soil microbial communities from Purdue University Martell Research Forest, Indiana, United States - CNK11 | ecosystem: Environmental > Terrestrial > Soil > Temperate forest > Bulk soil...
GCGTCATTGCTGGCCGACGCCGGCAATGACGCCGCCCACTTACACTTCACCCTCGTAGTGGACGTCCGTGGATGGGTCTGAAGGGAGTGCATCCGTTGTCACAAGGGTCAGAACGCCATCGCCTTTCAGGAAGCCGACCTTGCCTGATCCTTCCACCAGCAGCCGAAACTGTGCGGGCGGCTTCTGGTCGGCGACGCGAATTTTCCCGGCGAACAGGCCCTGAACAGCTGAGATGACCATCTTCATTTTCATCTCGTACTCATCGGGGCCGATTTTGGCGAGATGATCGGTGCCCGGCATGCACTGGGCCAGGATGTCGGGATCCTGCAGCAATTCGTAGGTGCGCTCGCGCGCTACCGGCAGCGTGTACGATCCGCTGATCTTCAAGAAGTCCTCGCGAGCGCCTGCGTGAGTGCCCGCGCCGTGTACACTTTGGCCATCTGGCAGCGATAGGCGGCGGAAGCGTGCAGGTCGGTATTGGCGTCTACTCCGTCTGCGGCGACTGCGGCTGCCTTCTGCACGTCGGCCGCGGACCCGGCGGTGCCCGCCAGCAGCTTTTCCACTCCGGTGGCGCGGAAGGCTTTCCCGGCGAGACCGGTAATGCCCACACGGACGAAGCTCACTTTGCCGCCGGACTTGCGAACGCGCGCGGCTGTGCCGACAATCGCAAACCCTGAAGCGGGCTGCACCATCTTCTGATACGACACACCGGTGCCGGAAGCCTCAACCGGCACGATGATCTCGCGCACGATCTCGCCGGGCTCGAGCGCGGTGGTGAGCGCCTCCACCAGAAAGTCGGCGATGGTCAACGTGCGCTCGCGTTTGGCGCTCGCAATCCGCACCTGGGCTTCGAGAGCCAGAAGCGACGCGGGATAATCCGCGGCCGGGTCGGCGTGCGCGATCGAGCCGCCGATAGTGCCCATATTCCGTACCTGCACGTCCCCGATGTTCGACGCCGCTTCGGCCAGCAGCGGGCACTTGGAACGCAGCAGAGCGGACGACTCAATCTCCCAGTGCGTGGTCATGGCGCCGATCTTGATCGTGCCTGCTTCCTCGCGGATGGATTTCAGATCGGTCACGCGGCTCAGATCCACGAGATGATCCGGCGCGGCCAGCCGCAATTTCATCAGCGGGATAAGGCTCATGCCGCCCGCCAGCACTTTGGCGTTTCCGCTTGCCAGCAGCGTCAGGGCTTCGTTCAAATTGTTGGGCTGGGAGTATTCGAAATTCTGCGGAATCATGCCTGACCTCCCGGATGAACCAGGTTCCACAACTTTTCGGGCGTCAGCGGCATATCGATGTGCCGCACACCCAGATGGCTCAACGCATCCACGACCGAATTGACCACGGCCGGCGAGCAGCCGATGGTTCCGGCCTCGCCCACGCCCTTCACGCCCAGCGGATTCACGGGCGACGGCGTAGTGGTGTGGCTGCTTTCGATCCACGGAATCATGCTGGCTTTGGGAATCGCGTAATCCATCAGCTCGCCCGTGACCAGCTGCCCGTTGTCGTCATAAACCGCCTGCTCCCAGAGTGCCTGGCCCAAGCCCTGCACCACACCGCCATGTACCTGCCCATCGACAAGCAGCGGGTTGATGATATTGCCGCAATCGTCCACGGCAATGTAGCGGTGGATGTCGACCTTGCCGGTTTCGCGGTCGACTTCCGTAATCACAATGTGCGCGCCGAAAGGAAAAGCAAAATTAGGCGGCTCCCAGAAATACGTCGCCATCATGCCGGGTTCAGTGTTGGGCGGCAGTTTCATGGCACGATACGACGCGCCTGCTATTTGCGCCAGCGACACGTTGTTGCCCGTGCGATTATCCACGACCTGGCCGCCGGCAAATATGACATCGTTCGATTCGAGCAGCATCTCACCGAACTTTTTGATTTTCTTCTTCAGCTCCTGCAGGGCGAAATAGAGCGCCGGGCCGCCGACTGCCGTGCCGCGACTGCCAAACGTCCCGATGCCGTATTGAACGATGGCGGTGTCGCCGTGGAGCACCATGATGTCGTCGATCGGCACGCCGAGCTCGTCGGCCGCAATCTGTGCGAAGGTCGTCTCCTCGCCCTGCCCGTGCGGCGATGCGCCGGTCATGACCGTCACCTTGCCGGTCGGATCGATTTTCACCGTGGCGCTTTCCCAGCCACCCGCCGGCGTCGCGGGCGATGGACCGAAAGCGCAAATTTCACCGTAAGTCGAAATGCCGATCCCAAGCAGCCTCCCACCGGCCTTGGCCTGCTTCTGTTCGCTGCGGAACTTGCGGTAGTGGGCCAGGTCGAGCGCCTTCTTCAACGGCGCGGCGTAGTTTCCGCTGTCGTAACTCAAGCCGGTGGCGGTCTGGTACGGGAATTCGTCGTTACCGATGAAATTCTTCAGCCGGAGTTCGGCGGGATCCATCTTGATCTCGGCTGCCAGCAGATCCATCATGCGCTCGATGCCGTGCGTGGCTTCGGGCCGTCCCGCGCCGCGGTAGGCATCGGTGGGAACACAATTGGTGAAGACGCCCACGATGTCCGCGGTGACGTTGCGGAATTTGTAGAGGCCCGGCATCATCAGAACGGAGAGCGTCGGAATCGCCGGCGTGAGCAGCTGATGATAGGCGCCCAGATCCTGAATCAGCTTGAGCCGTAACCCCAGCACGGTGCCATCGCGCTTGGCGGCCACTTCGTAATAGTCCACATGCCCGCGCCCGTGAATCGTGCATTGAAAATTCTCGCGGCGCGATTCAATCCATTTCACCGGCTTGCCGATTTTCATGGCTACGAAGCCCATGAGCGCTTCCTCGGCGTAGACGTTGAGCTTGCTCCCGAAACCGCCGCCGACTTCAGGTGTGATCACGCGCAGATGATTTTCGGGAAGTCCGAGCATCAATGCCACCAGCGTGCGCATCAGGTGAGGAATCTGCGTGGAGGAGTGCAGGATAAGACTCTTCTCGGCCCCGTGGTATTCCGCCACTACGCCGCGCGTTTCCATCGAAGTCGGGATGAGGCGCTGGCTGGTGATGCGCTGCTTCACCACCACTTCGGCTTCTTTGAACGCCGTCTCGGAGTCGCCGCCTTCCTGGTGATAAGTGAACGCAATGTTGTCGGGCCACTCGGGATGCACCGCGGGCGCGCCGGCCGCCAAGGCTTTTTCGGGATCGGTCACCGATTGCAGCGGCTCGTAATCCACTTCGATCAGATCGATCGCGTCGGCCGCGATATAGCGGTCCGTGGCGACGACTACCGCGACCGGATGTCCAACGAAATAGACGCGGTCTTTGGCCAGGATGGAGTGGGCGGGAACGCGTAGCCCGGGAAGCGAAGCGCCACAAGGTACCGGGCCGACGGCTGCGACGTCCTTGCCTGTGAATACGGCGACAACGCCGGAATGCTGCGCTGCGGCTTTCGTGTCAATCGAGCGGATCCGGGCGGCGCCGTGCGGGCTGCGCAGGATGCAGGCGTGGTGCATGCCGGGCATCTGGATGTCGTCCACGTAGATTGCGGTGCCGGTGATCAGCCGCGGATCTTCGCGGCGGCGGATGCTCTTGCCAACCAGGGTCTCGGTTTTGAAAATGGTGGTCGCCATGATCTTTTCTCCTATGCTCCGGCTTTGGCCGCGGCGGCCTTCACTGCGTTCACAATGTGTTGATAGCCGGTGCAACGGCACAGATTTCCCTCGAGTCCGTGGCGAATCTCTTCCTCAGTGGGCTGCGGGTTGCGCTCCAGCAGCTGGTTCGAGCTCATGATCATGCCGGGCGTACAGAAGCCGCATTGAAGGCCGTGCGCATTCCAAAAGGCTTCCTGCATGGGGTGCAGTTCGCCGTCCGTGGCCAGGCCTTCGATAGTGAGGACATCTCTTCCATCCGCCTGCACGGCGAACATAGTGCATGACTTCACGGCCTTGCCATCGAGCGAGACGGTGCACGCGCCGCAGATGGAAGTCTCACAGCCGATGTGCGGCCCGGTGAACCCCACGATCTCGCGCAGGTAATGAATAAGCAGCATGCGCGGCTCAACCTCGTGGGAATAGGATTTTCCGTTGATCTTCAGGGTGATTGTTCGTTTCATGGATCGCCTAGCCTTTTGCCGGTCTATGATGTTGTGATAAAACGCGCGGAAAATCAAGTGGCGCCTGGATGGCGCGTGGACGCGAAAGCACATGCAGGAAGTGTGTGGATCTTTTGACCGGCGGGCGCGCGTACAGACTCGATTTTCGGGATTAGGCAATCCCGAGGGCATCGAGGGACTGTCACCTCCGGTTCTACCTTGCGGATTGATGAACCGCGCGTCAAGGCACGCGTTCTAACGCACGCATTAAGCGCCACGCGCGGTTCATGTCCTGGTTACAGCGGCACTTTCCAATCAGAAACGCAGGTGACCTAAACCACAACCGGCGCCCGGAAGAAGTTGGACGGGGCAGAGGACCATTCTTGCGAGAGATGGTGGCGGCGAACTACGAGCCTGTTGGTTCCGCAACTCCCGCCGCCATGGCGAGCACCGGACGCTCGGCAATGGAAGCAATGGCGGCCTTAGCGCGCGAAAGGGATGGGCGATTCTTGCTGCCCTTTGGCCGCCCGCGCTTCCGCGCCGCTGCCAGAATAGCCGGAGGCCTGCCGCGCCGCCGCTCGCGCGTTAGAGCGAGCAGCTCCAGGTTAATGATCACTTCTTCGATCTGCGCGCGCTCCTGGCGAAGTGCCGCCAGAATTTTGTTTACATCCATGTTGCCTCCGAGTTAGTTAAACTGCCGGGATCAATTTCTATTTATACACTCGAAGGCTTCACAGTCAAACAAAAAATTGCAAAATATGTTCTCATTTCCTCAAAAACGTCCGCGTGCATTTTCAGATAATTATCCGGAATGCGCGGTGGATTTGCGGTGGAAAAAACGCGGCGCGCCACAGTTGTTTCGCTCCAGTGTCACTTCGCTGCGGGATCCGCCTGCATCATGCCGAAGGTGTTGCCTTCGGGATCCTGGCAGTAGGCGAGATGGCCGACGCCGGGGATCGCCATCTTCGGCACGACAATTTTTCCACCCGCCCCTTGCACCTGCTGGAGCGCGACATCGAGGTCGGCTACACCGATAGTATTAACCGTACCGGCCCCTGGATGCGGCCGCTTCAATATTCCGCCATCAATGCCTGGCTCTCCCTTTCCGGTGGTAACGAGCCAGTAATCCGTCGGACCGGGCCACTTATCGACCGTCCAGCCGAAAACCTTTTTATAGAATTCCACGGCGCGTTCCGGGTTTTCCGCTGGAATCTCGAAATGAATCACTCTGGGCATAAAACTCCTTTTTCAGAAATGTGGATTTATGATGATGCGCGGACTGTCATCCCCGCGCCTTTATATCGTTGCGTGGCAAAACCGACCACAGCCCCGAGGATGCTGCCGGGCAGCATGATCTCGAAGTAGTAATGCTTGCCGGCGGGGTTCGGCATGGCGGCCACAAGGAATGCCAGCAGCATCCCCACCGCCAGTCCGAAGAGAATTCCCAAACCGAGCGAATTTACCTTCTTGGCAAAGTAGCCGATGCAGATGCCGGTGACGAGACCCTTAAATGTGGAGCCGACGACGATTCCCATGATCTGGTTGCGGACCTCCGGATAGAACCAGGCACTGAGCCCGTCGAAGATCCCCAGAACGCCGCCGAGCAGCAACCCGTAGACTGGCTTGTTCATTTACTCTTCTCCTTCTCGCATGACATTTCCGCCGCCACATCCTTCTATTACGCGTTTCTCCAGAATCCTTTAACGCCGCATTAAGAAAAATAGCGCTGTGCGCATCAGCAGATAGGCGGTCACCAGCAGCACCAGAGCCTGATTGTGGAGGATAAGCCGGACTAGGCGTTCCAGTACTGTCTCGCGATAAGCAAGAACCGGTTCGCCGCCGAGGAAGCGCTCGATGTCGGCGGAAAGTTCCGGTGCGCTCGCATAGCGTTGCGCGCGATCGGGAGATGCGGCTTTGGTCCAGATCGCCTGCAGCCGCTTCGGCGGATGCGCGCCGGTCGCGAGCTCGGCGAGTGTTTTCCCCAACGAGAAAATATCGCTCCGCGCATCCACCTCGTCGATGGCGCCCGCGGCCTGTTCGGGCGCCATATAGTCCGCCGTCCCGATGACTGTGCCGCGGGCCGTATTGCGGCGCGCGGGGCGGTCGGCCGAAGCGAACTCCCGGGCGATGCCGGTAATCTTGGCCACGCCCCAGTCGAGTACCAGCACTTCGCCGAATCGCCCGACCATAATGTTTTCCGGCTTCAGATCGCGATGGATGATCCCTTCGGAATGCGCGAATGCCACCGTTTCGCAGATGCGCGAGAAAACACGCAGCCTTTCCTGGAGAGTGGCGCTCGATCGCGCGTATGTGTCCAGCCGCTGCCCTTCCGCCATCTTCATGGCGTAGAAGATGCGGTCGTCCGGCAGTCTGCCCAGATCATGAACCGGGACGATGCCAGGGTGCTCGAGCCGGGCCAGAATGCGCGCCTCCTCGGCCATGCGGGCGCCTGCCTGCCCGTCCGCGTCGACAACCGTAAGGACTTTGAGCGCTACGCGCCGGTCAAGCTGCGTGTCACGGCCCAGGTACACGGCGCCCATGCCCCCACGTCCGATCTCGCCAATGATCTCGTAGCGCGTTCCGCTGAAATCAGCCACGGCTACAGCTTCGCGCAGGTGATCGACAACGGAATCAGGCAGCCAGCTCATCTCACACTTCGATTCCCAGAACTGCCCGGATCTCGCTCTTGTACTCTCGCTCGGTGGCCGTGGTTTCGCGAATTCGCTCCAGCACCAGGTGCCGAAGCGCGCGCCGCATGGCCGCCAGGTGATTAGTTACGGTCGCCGTGGAAACGCCAAGTTCCGCGGCCAGGCTGGCGTAGGTGCGTTTACCGCCGTCTTCGCGAAGATCGTAGCTCTCGAAGACGCGGTATGCGATCTGTTTGCCGCGCTGCTCGCATGTGCGCTTGAGGTCATCCACGGCCATGGCGAACACATTGCGCACCCACTCGCGGTGGAAATATTCCTCCGGCGGCAGCTCGCCCGAGGCGACGTCGTGCTGCCGGAGCTCGCCTTCGGCGATCTCAAAATTGAGCGAAACGAAGCGCGCGTCGCCGCCGCGCTTGATCCGCCCGGCGGCCTGATCTTCCTGCGCGATGAAGGCGTCGAGACAGGCCCGCAGATAGGTTCTAAACCGCGCTTTTTCCGGATCGTAATCGCCAAAGAATTCTTTTTCGAAGGCGCGGGTGAAGAAAGCCTGTGTCAGATCTTTGGCGTCTTCATTTGACCGGCTCCAGCGCACGCGAATGTATTTGTAAACCGGTTTCCAGTAGGCGGAGATCAGGGCTCCGGCCGCGCACTTGCGCAGGGCCGGGTCCACGCTGTTGAAATCGAGGACAGCCGACCGGTGCGTTTCGGGAAAGCGGCTCTGACTGCCGCCCATGCTGGTATCGAGGTCCATACGGCCGATCGAGGAACCAGACGATTCTCGCACAGACCGGCGGGTCGCAACGTCCGGGTCGATGCTTGAAATGCCTAATCATTGGGTTGCCCCAGTGATATCGTAGGGTGGATGTTTTCAACAAAACGCACGCCCGGCAAATGGCGGCAATGCCGGAGAATTGCCGGAAGCCGTAAGAAATATCTGCCCGAAGATACTTGCGTTGCCCTTACATTTTTGAGCTAATCTACCTCGGTTCCACGAGTTGGTAATGTCCATCGGGACAGCGTCGGTGTGGTGTTCGCCGGTTTCCGCTGCACCTGATTCCTTCGACGCGATAGAGGTTCAAGGTGTGGCTGCGCCGCCGGTCAATAACAGCAGAACCAGTGGCGCAGCGGCCCCGTTACAAAGGTAATATTGCCACGTTTTTTCTGGGTAGGTTGTAATATTTGTCGCCTGGTGCTCCGTCCCTCGGCTGCCGGACGTTATGACGGCCGGGTTGGCTCCCCGAACGGGGCTCCTCTAGCGGCTCCCCGGAAGGTTGCTCGGGCGGCTCTCCCGCTGAAGGCTGCGCAGGGGTGCCGAGTTCGATCCTGCCGCGCCGGCCATGCCAGGTGCCGATGTCGTGTAAACGCAGAAGCTGCGAATGAGGACACGCGGCAGACGCCAGGTAAACCATTAGGAATCTTGTAATCGAGAGTGCCATACCTCAACAATGTGAGTGATGCTTGCGCGAAAGGGGAACCACATGAAGACGCCGATTCTGTTCGTTTTTCTGGGCCTTCCATACCTGCTTCAGGCTCAGTATCTCAGCCAAGGTAATGTTGTATCGGTGACGGGCGACGCGGAAATCAAGGTCATCCCGAACCAGGTGCTGCTCTCGCTGGGTGTGGAAACACGCGACCGGAATCTCGCCTCGGCCAAGGCAAGGAACGATACCGCCGTCAGAAGCGTGCTGAATGCCATTGGGAAGTTTCAGATCGATCCCACCGACATACAGACGGATGTGATTCGAGTCGATATCCGGTACAACGGCTCGGTCGAAACCGTTGTGGATCACTATGTGGTCGAGAAATCCATCGCCATCACGCTGAAAGACGTGTCCAAATTCGAGCCGCTGCTGAGCGCGGTGCTTGAAGCCGGGGCGAACCATATTTACGACGTTGAGTTCATGACCACCGAACTGCGCAAGTACCGGGACCAGGCGCGGGCGCTGGCAGCCAAAGCAGCCATCGAGAAGGCCAACGACCTGGCCGACGCCGCGGGCTTAAAGGTGGTTGGCAAGCCCACCAGCCTGTCGACTTACTCCTACGGCGGCGGAGCCTGGTACGGACGGCATAATTCGAGTGGTTTCAACGCGGCCCAGAATTCGTATCAGGGCAACGGGCGTGGTGCGGCCGAAGGCACCATCGCCCTGGGCAAGATCAGCGTTACCGCCAGCGTATCCATGAACTTTCGCATGGAATAGCGCTGATGGCCAACATGCTTACTATAAGAATCTGATAACTCCGAGTTCGACAGCGGTTGGCGTCAACAATTTACCGGGCGTCGGGATCTTGGCAGCGCGCGGATGGCTTACGCCTTCATTTTCAATCTGTTGCATGAGCACGGTATCCCGGCAAGGGGAGACAAAAATGCGAGAGGAAGCGCATGAGTGCCATAAGCAACCTCTCCAGCCACATACTACAGTCGGTTCTCAGCACCGCTCTTCAAGGCACCGGCTTTACAACCAAGGCCCCACAGAATAGCTCAACTGGCATGAGGGCTCCTTTGGACAATAGCCAACTTTCGCCGTTCATCCAAATGATGAGCGCGCTCGACCACCTTCACCAGTCCGATCCCAGCAAATATCAGCAGGTCACGCAGCAGATCGCCACAAATCTGCAGAGTGCCGCTCAAACGGCTCAGGCGGACGGAAGTTCAGCAGCGACGAGCGAACTCAATCAAATTGCTTCGCATTTCACCAATGCCTCAAACACCGGTCAATTCCCAACGATCCAAGAACTGGCGCAAGCCATCGCCGGCCATCACCATCATCACCATGCCCAGGCCGCTCTACCCGATCCAAATGCGAGTTCCGACGGCGGGAGTGGCTCGAGCAGTACTTCGAGCGGCAACACACCTTGTCAGTCCCAAGCCCGCTTCTGTCGGCTTTCCAGGCAAATCGAACGCAGAACGACTCGCTGAACCCTATGTCGATAATCTTAAACACACTGTCGGACGCTGGCATCGGCATCTCCAATGGCTAAAGTGCTGATCCAGGTAGAACGAGAATGAAATAGGTCCCGGACGGGATGCCCGTGAAATTTCTCCGGGAATAACCACCTTGACGCCGGTTCACAACCGCTAGAGCGGGATATTCCCGTGTTTTTTTCTGGGCATTGTATCCACCTTATTTTCCAGCATCTGGAGAGCCCGAATCACGCGCGGGCGGGTTTCACGCGGCTCGATTACGTTGTCGATGAATCCGCGCTCGGCGGCGATGAACGGATTGGCGAACCGCTCGCGGAACTCGGCGATCTTTTCACCGCGCACCGCATCCCCCTTGGCTGCAAGTTCGCGTTTGTACACAATATTTACCGCGCCTTCAGGCCCCATGACTGCGATTTCGGCCGTCGGCCACGCGAGATTGATGTCGGTGCGAATGTGCTTGGACCCCATCACGCAATAGGCCCCGCCATATGCTTTCCGGGTGATCACCGTGATCTTTGGGACGGTAGCTTCGGCATAAGCGAATAGCAGCTTGGCGCCGTGGCGGATGATGCCGCCGAATTCTTGTTCCGTCCCCGGCAGAAAGCCCGGCACATCTTCGAACGTCACAATTGGGATATTGAATGCGTCGCAAAACCGGACGAAACGAGCGCCCTTCACTGACGAGCTGATGTCCAGGCACCCGGCTAAATGCGCCGGCTGGTTGGCGACGAATCCCACGGGACGCCCATCCATACGGGCGAATCCGATAACCAGGTTTTGCGCAAAGTGTTCGTGGACTTCGAAGAACCGGCCGTCATCCACGACGCGGCGGATGGCGTCCTTTATGTCGTAGGGCAGATTCGATTCCTGGGGAACGAGCCGGTCGAGTTCGGTGTCCATGCGGTCAATGGGATCGCGCGATTCGATGCGCGGCGGATCCTCGCGATTGTTTTGCGGCAGGTAACTTAGCAGTTCGCGAATCATGCACAGGCACTCGGCGTCATCGTGGGCGATAAAATGGCCCACGCCACTGACTGCATTGTGCGTCATGGAGCCGCCCAGGCGTTCCTTAGTGACGTCTTCATGCGTGACGGTCTTGATGACGTCGGGACCCGTGACGAACATGTAGCTGGTGCCTTCTACCATGAAGACGAAATCGGTAATGCCGGGAGAATAGACCGCTCCGCCGGCGCACGGCCCCATGATGGCCGAGATTTGCGGCACCACGCCGCTCGAGAGCGTGTTGCGGAGAAAAATATCCGCGTAGCCGCCAAGCGAGAGCACGCCCTCCTGGATGCGCGCGCCGCCGGAATCGTTGAGGCCGATGATGGGCGCGCCATTCTTGAGAGCTAGATCCATGATCTTGCAGATTTTTTGCGCGTTGGCCTCGGAAAGCGAGCCGCCAAAGACCGTAAAGTCCTGCGCGAACACGTAGGCCAGGCGTCCCTCGATGCGGCCCCAACCGGTGATGAAGCCGTCGCCGGGGATGACCTGTTCCTCCATGCCGAAATCGCGGCAGCGGTGAGTGACCAGCTTGTCCAGCTCTTCGAAAGAATTTTCGTCGAGCAGCAGCTCGATCCTTTCGCGCGCGGACAGCTTGCCCTCCTTGTGCTGCCGCTCCTTGCGCGCTTCACCGCCACCCTGCTCCGCAGCCGCGTGCCGCCGGCGAAGGTCTTCGAGCCTGTTCATCGGAATTACTGTATCAAGGAAGACCAGGCCCGAGTGCATTGAAACGCGGTTTGGGCGTCATTGCTTTGATTCCACAAACCGCACGGCGTTATATACTAGCCACCTGAGAAAGGGCATTCTCCATGTGGATTCGCAAAGGACAACGCGATCGTCTGAAGGGCGTGGATTCGCCCGTGCCAACCCAACTGGTCTCGAACGAGGAGTTTATCCCGCGCCGGCAAAGCGACAAGCAGAAAGAAGTGGAATATTGGATCGGCCAGATCGCCGGCGAGAAATCGAAGAAGCTCGGCATGGACCGCCGCAAATTCATGGCCAGCTCAATGGGCCTGGCTACCTGTTTCCTCGCTGCGAACAAAGTCTGGGGAAAAGTGTTCGACGTGGAGGAAGACGAAGCCGCCGAAGAGGCTGCGACGCACGAGAAGTGGCCCAAGGGCGACTACTTCGTGCTCGACGTGCAAGCTCATTTCACCAACGGTATTCCCATCGGGCTGCGCGGCGAAATCGGCAAGATGGAATTCTTCCGCAACATGGGCTTCAAGCTCGGGGAAACCAAGGACGAGTACAGCTTCCACAATTTCATCAAGGAGATGTTCTTCGACAGCGAGACCGACATGATCGTGATCTCGGGCGTGCCGGGCCGCGAAGAGCAGCGCGACAAGTCGGGCAAAGTGCTGGAAGGCGCCGCGCGTACACCGGGCCTGAACATCCTGCCCAGCTGGCTGATGGCGCAGGCGCGCGACGAGATCAACAGCCTGGCCCAATCCAAGCGCGCTATCAGCCAGGGCAATCTCGCGCCCAATCACTATTGGAATCACGCGACGAACACCGTCGACAAAGCCGCCGTCATCGAGCAGATGGAGCGCGAGCTGAACCTATACAAGATTTCGTCGTGGAAATGGTACTGCCACACCGATCCCGGCAAGAGCGGCCACGGCTTCCAGTGCGACGACGACAACGCGGCGTGGTTTATCGAGGAGTCCCGCAAGCGCGGCATGAAGATTTTCAGCGTGCACAAGGGATACTCGTACCAGTCGCGCATCCTGGGCCACCTGGCCAACCCTAAAGATATCGAGAAAGCCGCGCTCAACAATCCCGACATCACGTGGGTGATCTACCATTCGGCGATCCAGCACGGCCCCAATGAGCCCAACTGGAAGGAATCCGACAAGTACGATCCTGTAACCGGCGATTTCGCCTGGCATAACATTCTGATGGACATCAAACGTCGGAATCCGAAGATCAACA
>Ga0247670_1000309_pt1 | contig 12524 bp, 6 predicted proteins | sample CNK11_metaG_FD_183042 | JGI IMG/M metagenome (GOLD analysis project Ga0247670, IMG submission 183042) | Soil microbial communities from Purdue University Martell Research Forest, Indiana, United States - CNK11 | ecosystem: Environmental > Terrestrial > Soil > Temperate forest > Bulk soil | place...
GGATTGAAGTGGTCTCTCCGATACGTGCCGTCCGCGTTCAAAAACCGCGCCTTCACATTGTCGGCGAGCGTCACGGCAAGAATTTCGCCGATGACCCGTTCACGCAAATTACCGTCCTCAATCGGAAAGACCACTTCAATCCGGCGGAACAGATTGCGCGGCATCCAGTCCGCGCTGCCCGCGAACACTTCCGACTGGCGGGCATTCTCGAAATAATAAATCCGGCTGTGCTCCAGAAAGCGGTCCACGATGCTGCGCACGGTGATGTTCTCGCTCACGCCCTTGACGCCGGGCCGCAGGCAGCAGATGCCGCGCACGATCAATTCAACGGTCACCCCCGCCTGCGACGCGCGGTAGAGGGCCTCGATCAGCATCGGCTCCACGAGTGAATTCATCCGCGCAATGATTTTCGCCGGCAACCCTTTTTGCGCGTGGCCGATCTCGCGTTCGATCAACTGGATCAGGCGCGCGTGCAAATCGAACGGCGCGGCAATGATTTTTTTCATGCCCTGGAACTGGCAGATGCCCGTGAGCAGGTTGAACAGGTTTGTGGCGTCCTCGCCGAATTCCGGTTTGCACGTCAGCAAACCGATGTCCGTGTAAAACCGCGCCGTGGTGGGATTGTAATTGCCCGTGGCCAGATGCACGTAACGCCGGATCTTGCCGGCTTCGGACCGCACCACGAGCGCCACCTTCGCGTGGATCTTGAACCCGACCAGTCCGTAGACGACATGCACGCCGTTCTCCTCCAGCTTCCGCGTCCACTGGATGTTGTTGGCCTCGTCGAACCGCGCGCGCAGTTCCACCACCGCCGTCACCTGCTTGCCGTTGTTTACCGCGTCCATCAGCGCGCCGATGATGCGCGGATCGCCGCCGGTGCGGTAGAGCGTGATCTTGATGGTGAACACGCTTTCGTCCTGCGCCGCGTGTTCCAGAAATTCCACCACGCTGTTGAAGTTCTCGTAAGGATGATGCAGCAGCACATCGCGTTCGCGAATGGCGGCGAACAGGTCCGCCCCGCCGCGCAGGGCGCGGGCGACGGGCGCGACGAACGGCGGGTCGCGCAGTTCCGGCGAATGGTCGCCCTGATACAGCATCATCAACCGGGTCGGATTCAGCGGGCCGTTGATCAGATACAAGTCATCCTCGGTCAGGCGAAATGTCTTCAGCAGCGCCGAGCGGATTTGTTCCGGGCATTGGTAATCAATCTCCAGCCGGACCGCGTCCCCTTTGCGCCGGTTGTGCAGTTCGGTTTCGACCGCCTTGAGCAGGCTGCTGGAATCCTCTTCATCAATGTAAAGCTCGCTGTTGCGGGTGACGCGAAACGCCCAGCAGCCGAGAATGGTCGTGCCGGGAAACAGATCGGCGATGAAGCGCCCGATGAGGTGGCTCAGGAAAACGTAATCACGGCGGCCATCGTCGCGCGGCAGCTGGATGAGGCGCGGCAGGATGGACGGACATTGCACCACCGCCAGATGTTTCAGCGGCTGGCCGTTGCCGTCGCGCGGCACCATCTCCAGCCGGACCATCAAGTTCAATGATTTGTTGAGGAGCTGCGGAAACGGATGCGCCGGGTCAATCGCCAGCGGCGTCAGCACCGGGCGGATTTTGGTGAGGTAATATTCCTCCAGCCAGCCCATGTCCGTGGCGGTCAGGTCATCCATGTCGAGCGTGCGGATGTTGTGCTTCGCCAGCGACGGCTTCAGATCCTCCCGCCAGCATTCGTATTGGTCAACGACCATCCGGCGCACGCGGCTGGTGATCGCCTGAAAGGTTTCCCGCGCGGTCAGCCCGTCCACGCTGCGGCTCCCCTGCCCGCTTTCGATCTCCTGTTTCAAGCCGGCCACACGCACCTCGAAAAATTCGTCCAGATTGGAACTGACGATGGTGAAGAATTTGAGCCGCTCCAGCAGCGGATTGGCCGGGTCGAGCGCCTCGTCGAGCACGCGCTGGTTGAACTCCAGCCAGCTCAACTCCCGATTGATAAAATGTTCCGGCTTGAAACCGCTCATAAAGTGTTCCCGATCATGGACGCGCGAATGGTAGGTTAAGCCATCCGGCGACCAAGTTACAATCCCGTAACAATCCTTGTCGAGCGCGCAGAATTTACGGCATCGGCGGCCATGGACCGCCACGACGCCACAGCATTTATTGGCATCCAAGCCGGAACGATGCCGTTTAAAAAACAGATCCCGGTATAAACGCGGAGGCGCAGTGGCCGCCGGGATGCGCGGAGTGGAAACCGGCGAAGAACACGCAATGGTGAACGCTGAAGGGTCGGCGAAACTCTGCGTTCCTCCGCGTTCTCCGCGCACCGGCGGCTGGCCATGGCCTGCCTGGGCTTGGTGGCGGTGATCCTCCTGTCGACTTTATTTTCCATTTCTCCTCTGGGCAGGAGATGAGGCGAATCATTTAAACCCGAACTCCAAGGCCATCTCACAGGAGGGAACAGAGGAAACAGAGGGTAAGCGGATTGCCTCCCAAACATTCGCATGATTTTCGTTTCGCAGATTTTCCAGGTGAGTGCTTTTCTCCGTTGTCTTTGTTTGCTCCTGTTAAAGATCAATTCAGGATATCGGGTTGAACCCGCCAAATCATCCGCCGTGCGCCATCCAACGCTCAAAACTGTCCGCGATGTCCTGACACCATGTCACGGACCCGCGTTGCGCTGAATCAAAACTGAGCACCCTGCCTGCGTTGACCGGACGGTGGTTTTCCGGATCATTGGTGCGGCGGTCCGGGCGGATCGGGTGGCCCGGGTGGTCCGTGCGGCGGCTTTGGCGGCTTCGGCGGCTTCGGTGGTTTGGGCGGCTTCGGTGGACTCACCGGTTTTTGGGTTTGGTCGGTTGTCAGCAGCGTCGGCGTGGGATCCGGGGTCGTCCCCAAAACCGAGGCGACCTCGGCCAGTGACTGTTTGTCGGCCGTGGAGAGTGTGGTGATTTTTCCCGTGTGCGTGTCCAAGGCTTCGCCGGCGGCGAGTTTTGCCGGTGTTTTCAGGCTGGCATCATACCAAACCAGCGGCGCGGCGGTGGCTTTGATGCTGCCAGCGGCCGAGAGGTCGTAAACTTTTTCCCGCAGTTGCACCGCCCCTTCAGGCAAAGCGACCACAAAGGAGGAAGGCGCGCAGCGATTTTTCACCATGCCCGTGAGACGGCCCTCCTTCAAGGCCAGCCGGATGTCCGCCACCACTCCGATGCCGGTCTGGGTGAAATCCACCTTGGAAATATTCATCACGGACGCATTCCAGAGCCGCACGCCGTCGGGCGGCGCCACCGATACGCCAACCATCGAGGAATCGGACGGGTCGGGAGCCGGGCCCGGCCGGGCGTCCGCGACCAGGGCCAGGTCCACATAAGCGTCTGGTTCCGCCCCGGTCTGGAGGATGGTGCCGGGCTCGAGGCGGTCACCCGGTTTGAGCGCGCGCCACGCATTGGTCCCGATGGTATAGCGTGCGAAACCATGCATCCGCACCACGCTCGCCACGCCCGTCGCCATCTCGCCTCTCACCAACATGACGGGCATGATCGCGAACGATAGGACCAGTAATTTTAATTTCATAAAAAAGGCTGAAGGCCGAATATGGCAGATTATCAGGGGCGGGACTGGCAAGTGGCTAGGTGGGCGAGCACCCCATTTCCGGTCGGATAACACCCCACTTACCTTGCGCAGGGCCACCGTTAAAAAAGTTGAGAGTTGATGGTTGAGAGATGCGAGGGAGCGAAAAATGCGGAGGGCAGATGACTAGCATCCAGACGCCAGACGCTTTTTCCGTGACGGCGAGTTGCTTATTCGTTGAGGCCCCAGCGATGGATGCCTTCAATCCGGGCGAAGTCGGTTTCCGGTCGCGCCCGTGGTGACTTGGCGACGGCGCCCTGGCCGCCGGCCGGAGCCGACAGGGTGCACAGCCGGGGCGTTGACGCCCGGCTGGAGACCATCACTCCGGCGGACATCACGCAAGTGAGCAGTAAAATCCGGGCCGGCGCTTTCAATAATTTCTGGCGCAACATCGTTCTCATTGGAACCCGGCAGCCGGAAAGCGTTCAATCATTGATGACGGAACCAGACAATCGATCAACCTTTCAGTTCCGACACCGCCGCGTGCAACTGCGAGTTCTTTCCGGTCCGCACTGTGCTGTTCCACCGGCGCGAACCGGACGGTGGCGCGAACCTTCGACTTGCTCAAGAGATTCAACCGGTGCGGAAAGAACACCGCGTCGCCCCAGTAACCGACTTCCGCGTCGAGTGTGCCGTCGGCCAACCCGGTTGCGGGTCCTGGCTTTCGTGTGTTTGGTGTATTTCGTGGTGAATTCAATTGCATCGTTCCGGATTGGATCAGTCCGCCACAACTGCCCAACCAAGACTGCGGTTTGTTTTGGTGATAATCCTTGATAGAAATTTGCCGGTATGTTTTCGTAACGGCATGACGACAAAAGCCACCCGCAAAATCACCGTGCACGCCGTCGTGCATGCTCGGTTGTATAATCATAGTTAGGCCACTATGCGAGCACCCTCAACAAAGACACTGATTGCGCTCGCAGTCGTTTCATCTGTGGGGGCGACGCTGTTGATGAGCGATTATTACCCGGCTCCGATACCTTTTTTAGGTGCAGACGGTTTGCCGATGCACGGAGCCAATGGGAAGATTTTAGTTCACCGTGACATGGCACCGTTTTACAAAGCCATGATGCCATCGTGGATATTGTTTATTTGCAGTGCGACTTTTGTCCTCTGGTTGCTCGTGAGGTTGGTGAGATTTTTATATGGCCGAGTTACGAATCACAAAACCGCGGCCTAAAGTTGCCGGAGCCAACATGGATGAGCGCCACCGGTTTACTCAAGGCCGTTGGGATTTACTACGCCGGAATTCTCAAGTGGCTCAGCTTTTGTCGTGGGCAACATTCGCGTTATGAATCTTTACGAGGTCATTTATTCTGGATCACAAGGAAAGTGTGACGACGATTCTTCGACGGTTTTCCTTGTCCGTGCTACTGACTTTCTTTCTGCCGTCGAAGAGGTGGCCTTAAATGGAATGAGACCTAGTGGAAATAAAAAACCACTGGCACTAGTCGTATATGAAATCGGTGCGGACTTGTCCTCGACACCTGCCGAGGATAGTCCACGCATATTGCGTGGCCCGTATTTTGCCCGAGCCTACAATTATGGTTGGAAATCGTGGGAACGTAAGATTGAAGGCTCGGATTATACGAACCAGTGGGAGGAGAAGCCTTATGCTATGGCCTAACCACTATGCGTGCCGTTATTATCATCTTCTGTTTTGTCGTCTGTGCGTTCGTAGCATTCGCGGCCACTCACTATTTGGAGCCACATGGCGACCTTCAGTTGCATATCAAGTCAGCCACCTCGCCCATACAGAAGCCGGAGTCACTTCAGATTACTTTGGAGCTTTCAGCCATTGGTCAGACGCCGCTCGCACTCTCGCAAGACCAGTTTGCAGTCGAGATTTCTGCGCCACGCTCATTCGCTGTTAAGAGCGATGCATTTTTCGGGACAAATGCCCCACACATATTTACCGTGCTGCCGGGTGAGACCAATACGATTACACTTGGCATGTCCACAAACGGCGTGGTGTTCGCCGACGATTGGAAGACAGCAAAGCTGGGCAAGTGTTTTGTCCAAGTTCACGTCGGTTCGAGCAAGTGGCGACATTTTGATTATGAGTTTATGGCACAAAGGCACTCGAACCGTTATGAGATTGAACTTAAATAAGCGGGAGCATCAAGTCGCCGCAGCCAACCCCGGTTGGCGCTTTAGGTGTTCGAGAACGCTCGTTGCGCATCTCGTCACTGCTTCGGGTTGGCTCAGCTTTGATCGTTGGCCGCTTGCCGCACCATGAACACGCGCACGCATCCAAGATGGCCGACAGTGGTTCTCGCAGTGCTCGGCTTTGGTGTGCTCGTTGCTTTCGGACTTCGTGCTTGGCATCGTTCAGGAGCGGAGGAGTATCGCTCTTATTTGAGTCCAGACGGACGTTTCAAGATGGTGGTTTATAGGATACCGATGATTATGGCGATGCCGGGTCAATCTGGCGATGCATCAGGATTTGTTCGTCTTTGTGACCAGAGAAGCGGACGTGTTTTATATCAGAAGGATGTTGAAATGGTTCAAGGCATTGACCAGTTTGAGTGGTCGCCAACGAACCTCTATATCAAGCTGTTTGCAGATTGGAGATTACCAAAATGACGCCGCCTATCAAGTTGCCGGAGCCAGCCCCGGTTGGCCTTTTGGGTGTTCGAAAACGCCCGTTGCGCATCTCATCATTGGTTCGGGTTGGCTCAGCTCGTTAACAGCATGCGCTCATCGTTCCAGTTTGGGTTGATCGTGTCCGCACTAATTTGTTCTGGATGTGCTCACACGTCCCCTGAGTTGGAGGGGATGTTTCGGTCTTTCAGCCATCGCCATCCCGATTACGTGATCAGGAGCACCAAAGCTCGGGAGATCACTGCTACTCGGGAAGCTGTCGAAATTAAGTTTGACGCACCAGATAATCTAAAGAACCGCGGACAAGCGAACTTGATATTTGAAAAGCAGGCGGACGGTTCCTGGCAATGCGTCGGTCAGGAGATTTCGATGTGGACAGAATAATAGCTAACAAGATTAGATGAGAAGGCAGAGTCCCGTCGTAAGAGGACGGGTTATACCCTCTGCCGATAAAAATTAAACCTGCTCCGTCCAGCGTTACCACTTCACCCACCCCCCTTGCTTATATGCCAAATCTTTTCTGAAAACAAAAAAAGCGCGAACAGCTTTCACTGTTCGCGCTTGCTGGATTCAAAAAGGATTACGCCTTCGCGGCCATTTCCTGATCGCGTTCTTCCATGGCGGCCCGGCGCGAAAGTTTCACGCGGCCTTTTTCGTCCACGCCGAGACACTTGACGGAAATCTCGTCGCCGACCTTGACGATGTCCTCGGTGTTCTTCACGCGGAAGTTCGCCAGTTCGCTGATGTGAACGAGGCCGTCTTTTCCGGGCAGGAATTCGACGAACGCGCCAAATTCCTTCACGGTGACCACCTTGCCCTTGTAAATCTTGCCGATCTCGGCTTCCGCCGTCATGCCGTTGATCGCGTCGCGGGCGATCTTCATGCCTTCGGGCGAGACGGAGAAGATGTTCACGGTGCCGTCGTCTTCGATGTTGATTTCGCAACCCGATTCTTCGACGAGGCGTTTGATGTTTTTGCCGCCCGGTCCGATGAGCGCGCCGATCTTTTCCGGATTGATGCGGATGACTTCGATGCGCGGGGCGTATTTGCTCAATTCCGTGCGCGCGGTCGGCAGCGTCTTCGCCATCTCCGCGAGGATGTGCAGGCGGGCGACGCGGGCTTTTTCCACCGTCTCCGTCATGAGCGCAAAGGGAATGCCCTTGAGCTTGAGGTCGAGTTGGAAACCGGTGATGCCCTTTTCCGTGCCGGCGATTTTGCAATCCATGTCGCAATACGCGTCTTCCCAGCCGATGATGTCGGTGAGCAGCTTGTAATTGGAGATCTTCTTGTCCGCGCCGTATTCGGTGCAGATGCCGACGCTGATGCCGGCCACCGGGCGGGTCAACGGAACACCGGCATCGAGCAACGCCAGCGTGCCGCCGCAGACGGACGCCATCGAGGTGGAACCGTTCGATTCCATGATCTCGCTGGTGACGCGGACGGCGTAAGGATAATCCTTCGGCAGCATTGGTTCAATCGAGCGTTCCGCGAGGGCGCCGTGGCCGATTTCGCGGCGGCCGGGACCGCTGATGCGGCCGGTTTCGCCGACGGAGAAGTTCGGGAAGTTGTAGTGCAGGATGAATTTCTTCTCGGTCTTGCCGCCGGTGTAGGAATCAAATTCCTGCGTGTCGTCGCCCGTGCCGAGCGTGACCAGCGAGACTGCCTGAGTTTCACCACGGGCAAATATCGCGGAGCCATGCGCGCGCGGCAGGACGCTGGTTTCGCAGGAGATCGGACGAACCACATCAAACGCGCGACCATCGAGACGTTTGCCGTCCTTCAAAATGAGGCCGCGAACGGCTTCTTTCTGGATGTAATAGAAGGCGTCCTTGATGACGAAGTCGTTGACCTTGTCCGCGCCGAATTTTTCGACGAGCTTCGCGCCGACTTCGTCCTGAATCGCTTTGCAGGCGTTTTCGCGGTTGAGTTTGCCGGGCGTGAGCAATGCGGGAACGAAACGGTCGCCCGCCAGCTTCTTCGCTTCTTGAAGAATTTCGTCCGGGACGATGTTGAGCGTGATTTCGCGTTTCTTCTTGCCGGCCCTGGCGGTGAGTTCCTTCTGCGCGGCGATGATCGGCTGGATGACTTCCTGCGCGTAGACCAGCGCGGCGTTGAAGTCGGCTTCGGTGATTTCGTTGGCCGCACCTTCATACATCACGATGTCCTTGTCGTTGCCGACATAGACGAGGTCGAGATCGCTCTCGGCCTGTTCCGCGTGGGTGGGGTTGGCGATGAATTTGCCGGCGACGCGACCGACGCGCACCGCGCCGAGCGGACCGTCCCAGGGAATATCACTGACCATCAACGCGGCGGACGCGCCGATGATGCTCAAAATATCGGGATCGTTTTCGCCATCCGCGCTCAACAGCACGGTCTGGACCTGCACTTCGTTATACCAGCCCTTGGGGAACAGCGGGCGGATCGGACGGTCGGTGAGGCGGCAGGTGAGAATTTCCTTTTCGGTCGGACGGCCTTCACGCTTGAAGTAACCGCCGGGGAATTTTCCAGCGGCGGCGGCCTTTTCGCGGTAATCCACGGTCAGCGGGAAAAAGTCCTGGCCGGGCTTGGCCTTGGTCGCAGCGACGGCGGCCACGACGATGACGGTTTCGCCGAGTTGAACGGTCACGGCGCCGTCGGCCTGTTTGGCAAGTTTGCCGGTTTCGATGGTGATTTGCTTGTCGCCTAGTGCGGCGGTAATTTTTTCTGACATATAAGAACTTGTCGCTGCCGCACGAGGAACTTCAGTGAACTCCGAACACTTTCGGAGCTGATTGAAATTTCCCAACGGCAACGGATTTTAATTCGCGAAGTTAGGTTGAAGAATCGGGCCGTTCGCGTTTCCGGCCCAAATCTGAACGCGGCGCACGGCTGCTTGAAAAACAAGAGCCGCGCCCCCGCAAAAATTAGTGGCGCAGCTTGAGCTTCTTGGCGACCGTCTGGTAGCGGGTCTCGTCCGTGCCCTGCAGATATTCCAGCAGGCGGCGGCGCTGGCTGACCATGATCAACAGACCGCGGCGCGAGCTGTGGTCTTTTTTGTTGGTCTGCAGATGCTCCGTCAGATGGTTGATGCGGTGCGTGAGCAACGCGATCTGGACATCGGCGGAACCGGTGTCTTTGGCGTGCACTTTGAACTGTTCAATTGTTTTCGTCTTCGCTTCCATAGAATTTCAAATCAAATCGGTAATAGAGCGACAAAGTCTAGTTGGACCACGCATCAGTGTAAAGCACTTTAACCGCCACTTTGGGTTGCCTTCCGTAACCGGCCGGCCTTTTGGTCTTGGGAATTTTTAAAGCACGGGTTCATCAATGGATTAGGCTTCCGTTCAATCTTTATCGGCGGTGCCAGTGCCAGACCAGCCGCCGGCAGGTTTCCGGCGTCAGCTTGAAATTCTCCGAAATCCGCAAACCTTCCACCCAAAAGATTTCGCCGCCAGCCGTCGCCGCCACAATCAAATCGTGCCGCCGCGACCGTGGGATTTTTGCGTTCGTCAGCAAATCTTGCAGCTTGGCCGGTGCGTTCAAACCAATCGGCTGAAACCGGTCGCCCGCCCGCCAATGCCGCAACGTGATTTTACGCCCAATCTTGTCCGCGTCAAAAAATTCGCAGGCGGTTTCGCCATGCGGCCGTTTGAAATCCGTTCGCGTGTCAAAACTCCAGTTCACGCGGGCGTCATCGAAAACAACCTCCCCCGCCCTGCCCGCCAGATTCACCATCCGTTCCCCTCCCTTGAATCCAACGGGCTGATGCGGCTTCAATTTCACCACGCCCGCCTTATTGCGGGAGACGGAAAGGTTCCGACTGACGGTCATGGCCACGCCTGCCGTCTGCCGCAGCGATTCGATCAGTTGGAAATCCATGTCCAGACCCAGCGCAGCGAGTTGCGATTGCAACACACGCCGCTGGACGGCAACGGAGAGTTGTTCAAAAGCCGGCTGGCGCCGCTTGCGCCAATCCGCCGCGAGTTCGGCAACCGTTTCGGATTCGGCGCCGACAATTTCCATCACGCGCAAAACTGATTTCGCGAGGCCGGTCTGGTATTTCTTTTGCAACAGCGGCAGGAGTTCGTTGCGAATGCGATTGCGGAGAAAATCAGGCGAGTCATTGGTGGCATCCTCACGAAAAGCGATGTTATTCTGCCGGGCAAACTGAAGCAGTTCGATTTTCCTCACGTCGAGCAACGGACGAACGAGCATGATTTTTTTATCGGCGGGCGAAGGCGAATACCACTTCATCCCAGCCAGCCCTTCACCGCCCGCTCCCCGCAAGAGGCGCAGGAAGAAGAGTTCCACCTGGTCATCGGCGTGGTGCGCCAGGGCGATTGTGGAAATTTTCCGGTCGCGGGCAACGCGGGTAAAAAATTCATGACGCAGTTTTCGCGCCGCCATCTCGATGGAGAGCTTGGATTTTTTGGCGAAAGTTTTTACGTCCGCGCGTTCGCCGACAAACGGCAGATTCATTGCGACGGCGGTTTTGCGGACCAGCTTTTCATCGGCGTCGCTGCTGCGCCCGCGAAGCTGATGGTTGAAATGAGCGACGGAAATCTGCCAGCCATTTTTGCCCGAGAGCAAATTCAGGGCGCAGAGCAGCACCATCGAATCCACGCCGCCGGAAACGGCGACGAGAATTTTTTGTCCGGGTGCAATCAAGCGTCGATTCTGGATCTCGCTTTCGCGGCGCTGGAGAAATTCACTCACGCCATCATGTTGCTTTTTTTGCGGGCGTTGGGCAAGCGGTCCCCCAGGGACCCCGGCAGCCCGGGATTACGGGGTCTGTTTCAGCCGGAAAAACCGTTGCGGGAAATTGGGCGCCGCCGGGTCAGTGAACTGCCAGAGGCCATTCGTGCCGAGCGTGTTCGTATCCACTGGCAGCCAGCCGGCGGGGAAAAGATTTGTCGTCGTTTCCAGAATGTAAGTCAGGCCCGGCGACCCGGCGAGGGTCAGCGTCACACTGCCGTTGGTCATGACAATATTGTTCGTCAACCAGACGGCGAGCGAAACGACCGCACTGGTGGCAAAACCACCATCCGACGAGGCGAGTGCAAAATAGTCACCGCCATCAATCGATTGCAGGTTCGTCAGCGGAAGCATGGAATTGGTTGCGCCGTCCAGAATTTTGTCCTGAAAAAACCACTGATATGCCACCGGCGTGCAGGCGGTCGCTGCGAAGGTGAAAATGGTGTTGTCACCGACGTGATTCGTCTGGCTTTGCGGCTGGAGGACAACCACCGGCGGTGATGCGTCTCTAATCACAAGAGTATTGGTTGAATAGGCCACATTGCCGCAGGCATCCGAGACCGTGAGAATAACGATGTTGGTGCCAAGCGATAGAGTTGTAGCGTTCGTCGGGGCCTGTGAAATCACGAGGGGTTCGGACAAATCGTCAGCGAGAATAAAATTGGTTCCCGTCACGTCCGGCATTGCCGCGCCACAATTAGTGTCCGCCGCCAAAACCAGGTTCGTGAAACTCCACACGATCGTCGGCGGCGTGGTGTCGCGAACGATGACGGTGCGCGTGGCGCTGTTCGTGTTGCCGTTGCCATCGGCGGCGAAATAAGTGAGCGTGTTGGTGCCGATGACATCTGGATTGACCACACCGCTCATGCTAACAGCAAGCGAACCGGCGCAAGCATCGTTGGCGGTGGCGCCGGGATCCACGAATGCGCCACCAAGCTCGACGAAAAGCGGATTGCTCCCGTTGAGCGTGATGACCGGCGGCAACGTGTCGGTGACGGTCAACACGGCATTGCTCGTGGCGGTGCCGTATAGATTGGTGACGGTGACGGTGACATTGTGATTGGGCAAATGAATGCTGGTCAGCAGCAGACTGACATTCGTCTCGCCGCTGACGGGCGACCCGTCGAGACTCCACTGAATGCTCAAGGGTGGTGTGCCGGTGGAAGCAACCGTGAAAGACACATTATTGCCGCATTGGATCGTTTGACTGGCCGGTCCAACGCTGATGCCCGCAGGCGTCGGGGCAACCTGGGTTGAAGCCAGCACGGACGTATTGTTCGCAGTGCTGATTTCAGGCGTGACGGTTCCGGCGCCGACCAGATTGGTAAAAGCATAGGCGCCGACGGGTGCAAAGGTCGCCGTGAAATTGGTGGAGGCGCCAACGGCCAGCATTCCTGCCGGACAAACAACCTTGCCTGCTGAATAAGTGCAACCGGGCGATGCGGAAATAAACGTGACGCTGGCCGGCACGGTATCGGTCAAAATCACATTCGCGGCCGGCTGTGGCCCGAGGTTGGTGACGGTCAGGGTGTAAACCAGGTTTTGCCCGGGCGTCCATGAGTTCGTGGCGA
>Ga0247670_1000310_pt1 | contig 12473 bp, 10 predicted proteins | sample CNK11_metaG_FD_183042 | JGI IMG/M metagenome (GOLD analysis project Ga0247670, IMG submission 183042) | Soil microbial communities from Purdue University Martell Research Forest, Indiana, United States - CNK11 | ecosystem: Environmental > Terrestrial > Soil > Temperate forest > Bulk soil...
GTTCTCGTGGAGTCGCAATGTGAAACACCACTCTTTATGAATTAGGATTCTAACCCCGATTCCTGTTAAGCCAGGCGGGGGACAGTGCGTGCGGGTCAGTTTGACTGGGGCGGTTTCCTCCCAAAGAGTAACGGAGGAGCGCGATGCTTGGCTCAGCATGGTTGGCAACTATGCGTTGAGGGTATGGCTATAAGCCAAGTTGACTGTAAGACTTACAAGTCGAGCAGATGCGAAAGCAGGCCCAAATGATCCGATGGTTTAATGTGGAATTGCCATCGCTCAACGGACAAAAGGTACGCTAGGGATAACAGGCTGATCGGATCCAAGAGTTCATATCGACGATCCGGTTTGGCACCTCGATGTCGGCTCATCGCATCCTGGGGCTGGAGAAGGTCCCAAGGGTCCGGCTGTTCGCCGGTTAAAGCGGTACGCGAGCTGGGTTCAGAACGTCGTGAGACAGTTCGGTCCTTATCCACTGTGGGCGCAGGAAACTTGAGGGGTTCAAACCTTAGTACGAGAGGACCGGGTTTGACGCACTTCTGGTGTGGCAGTTGTTCCGTCAGGGGCATCGCTGCGTAGCCATGTGCGGAAGAGATAAGCGCTGAAAGCATCTAAGTGCCAAGCTCATCCCAAGATAATGTTTCCCGGACGCAAGTCCCTAAAGACCACGGGCAGACCACCCGTTTGATAGGTTAGAGGTGTAAGTGCTGTGAAGCATTTAGCTGACTAATACTAATCGGTCGTGCGGCTTGATCGCTTTTTTATTAAACCAGTCTCAAACTCCGGTTTGTGGCTGCCAGATAAAAAGCGTTTTTAACTCGCGAATTGTAGGAGCTCGAAATTGTCCTTATGTGTAGTTTTCAGGGAATCACCGAACCGCTTCGGATATGATCTTTATAAATTTTGCACGGTTGAATCCGTGCTAAACAATTTGGTGGCCATAAAGCTGTGGTCCGACCCGTTCCCATTCCGAACACGGCCGTCAAACACAGTCTTGCCAATGGTAGTGGTTGTATAGCTTCCGCGAGAGTAGGTTGCCGCCAGTCTTTCAAAAAAAGCCGGAGAATTTTATTTCTCCGGCTTTTTCCATTTCCAATTGAAGTTTGAAGATTTGATTAACCCGGCGGCAAACGCAGCGTGGCGTCCAGCGGCGGCAACTCAGCCAGATCTTTCCCGCCCGTGCCGCCGCCGAGCTTTTGCAGTTTTTCGCCCGAAGGTTTGATGCGTGATTCGTAGCTGCCCACAGCCTGGTTGAATGCCCGGTTCGCCGTCTCCAGTCCGCTCCGGATCTTTTCCAGATGTTCCGTGAACGTGACGATCCGCACAAACAGCTCCTGCGCCGCCTCGGAAATTTTCTGCGCGTTCTCCGTCTGCGCGTGCTGCTGCCAGCTCACGCTCACCGAACGCAGCAGCGCGATGAGCGATGCGGGCGTCGCCAGCAAGATTCGTTTCTCGGCGGCCCATACGATCAAATCATGATCCCCCTCCAAAGCTGCACTAAACAGGGATTCCGCCGGCACAAACAGCACGACATAATCCAGCGAATTCGGGAATTGCGACGGATAATCGCGGTCGGCGAGGGCGCGAATCGTCGCCTTCAGCTTCGTGGCGTGCGCCACGAGTGCTTCCGCACGCTTTGCCGGCTCGGCGGATTCCAGCGCATTGAGAAAATCGAAGTCAGGAACCTTCGCGTCCACGATGATTAAGCGGTCGCCCGGTAATTTTACCACGAGGTCAGGGCGGTTTTCGCCCGACGATGTCTGCTCCGTGAAATCACAATGTGCGCTCATGCCCGCCGCCTCGACAACGCGCCGCAGTGTTTCCTCGCCCCATTTGCCGCGCGCCTGGTTCGAGTGCAGCACCAGCCGGAACTGCTGCGTCTCGTTCGCGAGCGTCGTGCTCTGCTGCGAGAGCAGTTCCAACTGTTTCTTCACCTCGCCGAGCGTGGACGACTGTGCCGCGCTGTTTGATTGTAAATTCTTTTGATATGTCTCCAGCTGTTGCTTGAGCGGTTCCACCAATCCTTTGATGGCCTCCTGCCGTTGCGCCAGATCACCTTTCGCGGTCTCCTGAAATTTTCCGAAGCTTTGTTCGGCCAGCCGTAAAAATTCCGGCGCAGATTGTTTCAACGCGTCGGCGCTCAATGCCTTGAACGTATCGCGCAAATCGGCCAGCGCCTTTTCCTGCGCGGCTTTGGCGTCGCGCAAGGTTTGTTCTTGCAGTGATTTTTGCTCCGCGAGGAATTTCTTTGCCGCGTCCTCATTCGCCAGCGCCGTGGCGAGCGACGTATTGGTTTTGGAAAGTTGTTCGCGCATCTGGGTCAGCTCTGTTTCACGCTGCGCGAGCCGCTGGCTCAAGTCGTTTTCCAATCGTGAATCCGCCGGCGCCGCCGCACGACCACGACCGAGCAGCCAGCCGATGAGGAGGCCCGACCCGCCGCCAATGACGAGACCGATTAAAAGATAAGTGCCGGCTGACATGTCAAATTTGTGTTTTAGGACCGCCCTCACCCCGGCCCTCTCCCCCGGGGAGAGATTCCACGTCCCGTGAAAAACCGCGATGGCCGCCCCGGAACCGTAGCAGCCGACGTGAGGAGGCTCTAACTCGACGGCGTTCAGATGGAGCCTCCTCACGTCGGCTGCTACGAGATTCAAGGGTAGGGGGAAACGTTCCCGGCGTCTTTGAATCACCCAGCGCTGGATTCACCGAGCGGTCGCTCGGAAAATCCCCGCCACACCGAAGCTGTCCCCTCTCCTCACGGGAGAGGGTCAGGGTAAGGGGCCGGTAGCCGATGATTTTCATTTCAGCGCAGGTTGGTAAAAAGTTGTTTCTCGTAATCCGCCACCAGCGTCCGCTTGCCTTTGGAAATAATCTTGTGCCCCTCGGCGCGCAGACGTTTGGCAACTGCGACAACACCGCCGGGATATTTGGGATTCACTTCGCCGCCCATTTTCAGCGTGCGCCAGAACGGGGTGATGCGCTTCTTTCCTTCAGCCTCATTCTCGGCGGCGGCGTGGGCGGCAATCCACGAAAAAATTCCCGTGGTAATGGGACACGCGAAATCCGCCTGGTGCTTTTTGGCGAGCGCGGCGCGCAGTTCGTTGATGGCCCCCACGCGGCCACGCGGCACCTGCTTCATCAACGCATCCACTTCGCGCGGCGCGGCGATGACCATCCGGCCTTCGCCGGAGCGGATGCCGCGTCCGGAGCGAACCTTGCAGACTTTGGGAAGACCCTTGTCGTCAGCGAGTTTTTCGCGCCAGGTTTTTTTCGGTTTCATAGCCAGCCGTAGCGGCGACTCGGCAGAGTGCCGCTGAATGAACTTATTGGCGGCGCTCTGCCGAGACGTCGCTACGCAAATTAAAAATGTGCGACGACTTCGATCTCCACGCTCGCGCCTTTGGGCAGGCCGGCGACTTGGATCGTGGAACGCGCCGGGAAATTTTCCGTGAAATAATTCGCGTAAACTTCATTCATGCCGGCGAAGTTCGCGAGGTCGGTCAGGAACACCGTGCTTTTCACAACATTGGCGAACGTGAGTTTCTGGTCGTCGAGAATCGCCTTCACGTTTTCCAGCACGCGTTCGGTCTGGGCCTTGACGTCGCCGGTGATCAAGTTGCCGTCGGCGGGACTGATGGGAATCTGCCCGGCGCAGAACAACAGGTCGCCAACGCGGACCGCGTGGTTATATGGGCCGACGGCTGTGGGTGATTTTGCGGGTTTGATGATGGTTTTAGTCGCCATGAGATGATTTGTTTTGATTCAGAAATGCGTGGCAAGTCTGTCGCTTTTACCGGCCAGCGTCAAGATGCGGGGGAATCAGCAGTGTGATCGTTCGCTGCTCAAACGGAGCGCCGCGCACCGTCTCGGCAAGTTTGTATCAGATTTCCCGTTCGGGCAGAGGCGGTGCTCGGCGTTCCAAGCAAGGCCGTCATTTTGCCGCCAATGCCGCTTCGATGGCCGCCGTCGCTTCCGGTGAATCAGGCGTGACCTTGGAATCGAAGCGGTTCAAGATTTTTCCGTCTTTGCCGATGAGAAACTTGGTGAAATTCCACTTGATGTTGCCGGGAAATGGCGATGCCTCGCCTGCGAGCACGACATAAAGCGGGTTGCGGTTCGCGCCGTTCACTTCAATTTTGTCGAAGAGCGGAAAGGTCACATCATATTTGGAGGAGCAGAATTGTTTGATCTCTTCGTTCGTGCCGGGCTCCTGTGCACCGAACTGGTTGCAGGGGAACCCGAGGATGACGAAGCCCTGGTTCTTGTATTTCAGATAAACGGCTTCGAGATTTTTATATTGCGGTGTGAAGCCGCATTTGGAGGCGACGTTCACGATGAGGATCACCTTGCCTTTATAGGCGGCGAGCGTGGTGTCCTTGCCATCAATGTCTTTGACGGCGATGTCGTAGATGGAACCGGCCTGAAGCAATGTGCTCATAAGAATAAACGCAACCAAAGAGATAAATGTTTTCATGGGGATAGGATTAACCGGAATAAATCCCCTGTCAACCCGGAGACAGGCCTTTGGCGGTCGGTTTCTCAAAACAATACGAGCGATACGAAAGCTCGCCGCTGTTGAGCGCCTTGTGGATCCGCGAGTCTTTGATGCCGGCAAAATCAGCGCCCAGCGAGTGCAAAAACCCCGGCAGGTGCTTCGCGATCAATTCTTGCGAACGCGCGGAGTTCCGGTTCATGCCGCGCAGGACCTCGGCGTTGATTTCCCGGGTATGCAGCATTTTCAGCGGAGCAGCGGCAATGGCTTTTTCCCATTCCGCCAGGCTATCGGCAAAACGGAAGTCGGCGTAGAGAAAGTGTCCGCCCGATCGCAACACCCGCGCCACCTCTGCCAGAAAGCGCGGCAGGCTGGGATAACAGTGGGACGCCTCGACATTGATGACCGCGTCAAAGGTGTTCGATTCAAACGGCAGATGTTCCGCGTCACCTTGGACAAAATTCAATCCGTCCACGCGATGTTTTTGCTGGCAAAAGCGGATGCCAGCGGGATTCAAATCGAGCGCGGTGTAACGTTCCGGTTTAAGCTTGCGCGTCAGGTAGCTCGCGCCGCCGCCGTGACCGCAGCTCACTTCGAGGACTTTCTTTCCACGCAACTCCACCTGCGTGGCGACATGATGATAGAGCTGGATACAGGCGCGATTCGGTTCGTCGCCGGATGTGAGCGGGATGCCCATCGGCGGATCTTCTTCATAGGCGTAGTTGAGGAACAGAACAGCCTCGCCGCGCAGCCTTCGCGTGAGAAACGGATACCAAAGCTGCCAGATGGCCTTGCGAATCCGGCCGATGGAGAACAGATGATCAATGACGGGCACGCCTCACTATCGCGGGAAAAGGTCATGGATGCCAGACTTGTTCGGTAGTCAAAGAATTCTTAAGGAGCGCGGCTGTGTCGAAGACCAGCCGCAGCCTGTCCGAATGTCGAGGTGTTGAACCTTCGTTACGCGCCCGGTAATGCGAAGCTGCTGCGGCTGGTTTCCGCGACACAGCCGCGCTCCGACAAGTTTCCGCCTTGCCAGAAACATTTGGTCAGAGACAATCAGGCTATTCACGCCATGAAGTCGAACTCACATCCGTGCCGCGTTCTTAAATTGTTCATGGTTTTGCTGCTGTTCGCCACGCCGTTGCTGCGGGCGGCGGTCATCGGCACCAATTCGCCGTCGTTGCCAGTCACGCCGGCGCGCATCGCCACGCTGCCCGCGGCGGAGCAACCGGCTTGGAAGGAATATCTGGAGCGCTCCGGGCGCCAGATGCAGATCGACAAGGATTTTCTCCGGGCGGAAATGAAAGCCCACGGCCTCACGAATACCACCGTGCCGCCAGCCGCCAGAGGTGCGAGCGGGATGTCCCTGATGGAATCAAGCGATTGGTATGGCCGGACCGAAGCCCGCCGGATTGCGGACATCATCGTGTCCTTTCAAACTCCATCGGGCGGCTGGGGCAAGAACTTGAACTTCACCCTGCATCCGCGCGCGCCCGGCGAACATTTCGTGGCCGACAACGGCTCGCTGTTTCTCGGCCCGGACGACAACGACACACCGCACGACCTAAAGTGGAGCTATGTCGGCACGTTCGACAACGGCGCGACGATCACGCAGCTACGCTTTCTCGCAAGCGTGATCGCGGCCTCCGGCACCAACGCGACCGCGGCGTATCGCGCCGCGTTTTTGCGCGGACTTGATTATGTTTTTGCCGCGCAATATCCCAACGGCGGCTGGCCGCAGGTCTGGCCGTTGGCGGGCGGTTACCATGACGCCATCACTTACAACGACAATGCGATCGTCAACATATTGACCTTATTGCGCGACGTTGCGGACGGCAAAAACGAATTCGCCTTCATGCCGGCCGCCGGTCGCGCCCGGGCTGCCGCCGGTTTGAAGCGCGGCATGGATTGCCTGCTCGCGTCGCAGCTTGTCGTGGCTGGCCGGCGCACGGTGTGGTGCCAGCAGCATGACGCCCTCACCCTTCAGCCGGACTCGGCGCGCAATTACGAAATGCCCTGTCAATCCAGCGGTGAAAGCGGGGCGATTGTCCTGTTCCTGATGGAACTGCCGAAACCCGACACCAACGTCGTCGCCGCCGTGCGCGCTGCGGTCGCATGGTTCGACAAAACCAAATTGATGGATGTCGCCTTCAAGAGCGCCGGTCCCGAAGGACGCAAGTTGGTCGCCGCGCCGGGTGCCGGTCCGATTTGGGCGCGCTATTATGAACTCGGCACCGACCATCCGATTTTTGGCGACCGGGACAAGAGCATCCATGACAACGTGGAGGAAATCTCCCTGGAACGACGCAAAGGTTACGCGTGGTTCGGGGACGCGCCCCAACGTGCGCTCGAACGTTACGCCGGCTGGCTCAAGGATCATTCGCTGACGCAGGACGCGCCAAAACCGTAGTAGCAGCTTTCGGCAGAAAGCCGGAAGTTCAATTGCCAAAAAAGATGCGGCGGTCTTCCGACGCGCCGCTACGACGGGAGGGATTATTCCACGCTGATGATCTTCGTTGCCTGCTTCGTGCCGCCGAGGGTGAGCTGTGGGCGGTCGCCCGATTTCTTGCCGAGGAGCTGTTCGCCCAGCGGCGATTGCGGCGTGATGACGAGAATCTCTTTTTTGTCGTGCAACACCTCTGTGCCGCCGGCGCGCGGGCCGATGAAGTAAAAGAAATTTTCCCCGCCGTTTTCCAGTTCCACCAGCGCACCGAGACCGATGGCATCGTCCGCACCAAACTTTTTAACGGGCAGCTTTTCAAACTCGGCGATGGACGCCTCGAGTTCCGCCGCCTGCCGGGACTGGCCGCGCGCGAGGTAGGAGGCTTCGAGGCCGCGCGTGTCGTATTTGCTCTCGGCCTTGCTGGACTCGTGGGTGGCCTCCGCGCGGGAGAACTGCGCGGCGCGGAAATAGATCCCCAGCTCGCTCACGAGCTTGGCGGTGATTTTCTTGATGATGGCGCGTTTGTTCATGGAGACGGGAACGATTGTATTTCGCCGGATACTTGCGGTTCAATGAAACAATTTTATCTTGGGCCGAATTTGCGACGGAAAATGATGAAGCCAACCAAGCATATGAGTGCAATCAATCCCGCCGAAACCGAGACATCCTGTGTGAAAGCCAGAAATGGAGTGATGAGATTTGTCATGGAATGGATTGCATTGACGTATTTATTTCACCGGCTCTGGCAGGTAAATGACATGCGTCGGCTGCGTCGGTGCGTAGGCGTTGCGTTGGGGAATTTCGGCGCGGTTGAACGGCTTGTAATCCTTGATGGCCCCGACGTGGCCGATGTTGACGTAGTTGCGCAACACGCCGTGGCCGTTCTTCGTCGAATCGCTGAAGTGCGTCTGCGCGTAGCCGAGACCATTGCCGGAGAGGTTGGAGGAAAAATATTTGAAGCCGGTGATCTTGTTCGTGTCATTTTGGTCATCGCGCAGCCAGCCGAGGAAAATCACCGAGTGTCCGCCGGACGGCGTGGTGCTGTAGCTCACAAAATCGCCGGGCCGCGCATCCGCGAAATTCGTCACCGTCGTGCCGAGTCCGTAACAAGTGATGGCGCGCGCCTCGGAATCGCCTTTGCCTTCGATATACCAGAGTTGAAGCGCGTTGAAGAGGTCGTTGAACGTCATCCCGTTGAAATCATCCGGTTCGAGGCCGTTCTGGATGTTGCGCAGCTTCATCGCGCGAATGAAGACTTCAAACGTGAAGCCGCAGCAATAACTGCAACGCGAGCCGTCGGGATACGCCTTGGCCACGACCATGCCGCGATACCACTGATCCTGCGTGACGCCGTTGTAGATGTCGTATTCCCACGGCTTCCAACTGCAATGATATTGATATGAGCCGTCAAGCGGATAGCCGGTGATGACTTTGAGGACGTAGGGATTCAGCGAGCCTTCGTCGTCGTTCGTGACGATCTCCTCGCGGGCGTAGGCTTTGGCGAGCGCCTTGTCCACGGGCGAGAACCCGCGTTCGTCCACCGGATAAACCCGCGGCGTGTAAGTGGACCGGCGCTGGCCCGGATCTTTCTCACGCGGCGAAATGGAGTTGGTGGTGACGGGCGCGGTGACAACCGTGACCGCCGGCGCGGGCACAACGGCAAGCGGAGGCGCGGGGTTGGCGGCGGTAACGGGTTCATGAGCGCAGCCGGCGAAAATTAAAGCGGCAACGGCGCCAAGCAGTAAAACTATCTTCATATTCGTCAAAGAGATGTTGCGTCCATCGGCTCCCGGCCGGCAATCCTTTTCATCCTTACGACTGTATTTGCCCGCTCCCCTTCCGTCCAGTGCGCTTTTCGCGCTGTATTCATATCGCCGGGCGCGGCATGATTTTTCCCGATGAAGATAAAGAGGAGTTCGTCTCCCTGGGATGCCTTGCTGGATGGCCGGTTTGATTCGGCACAGCCGGGCCGCACGCTGTGGCGCTTGTTCGCCGACCAGCGCGGCAAGGTCTTTGGCGCGGTCGTCTTGTTCATCATCAAACAATCGCCGGCGTCCCTGATGCCGCTGGCGGTCGGCTTGATCATTGATGCGCTGACGCCGCTCCGCGACGATTCATTTCATCGCGTGTTGTGGATTGCGGGTGCTTATCTCCTGTTGCTCGCATTGAATCCGTTGTTCCACACGGCGTTTGCCCGGATGATGAGCGGACTGTTGCGGCACATGCAATTCAATCTCCGCAGTGCGCTGGTCGAACGGTTGCAACAGCTCGCGCTCACGTTTCACGAGGAGAAACAGTCCAGCGCGTTGCAGACGAAAATCCTCCGCGACGTGGATGCCATTGATTCGTTGTGCCGTTACCTGATGTTGAATGGCATGAACGGACTGCTCGTGATCGTTTACGTCACGGTCATCGCGTTGGCGACGCAGCCGCTGCTGGCGCTTTATTTTTTGCTAACCGTGCCGACAGGCATCGCTTTGCTGAAACTTTTCGACCGCCGTTTCCGCGAACAATACAAAGCCTTGCGCATCGAGACCGAGCAGATGAACGCCCGCGTCACCGAAATGTTGATGATGCTGCCGGTCACGCGCGCGCACGGCCTGGAGGAACAGGAGACGCGCAGCGTGCGGTCGGTCTTCCAGCGGCTCCGCGAACGCGGGTTGCAGGTGGACACGCTGACGGAATTGTTCGCGTCCAGTTCGTGGTTCACGTTCATTGCGTTTCAACTCGCGTGCCTGGTCTTTTCCGCCTGGCTGGTCACGCGCCACCGGATCAGCGTGGGCGACGCGGTCATGTTCAACACCTACTTTGGCATGCTCATTGGCGCGGTGCAGCAAACGCTCGGCGTGTTCCCGGCGCTGGCCCAGGGCCGCGACGCCATCCGCTCCATCGGCGAAATTTTGGAGGCGACGCAGGTCGAGAATCACGAAGGCAAACCGTCCGCGCCCGTGCCGTTGCAGGGCGAAATCACGTTTGAAAACGTCAGCTTCCAGTATCCCGGCGGACGCGAAGTGGCGTTGCATGATGTGTCACTGCGCATCGCGCCGGGCGAGACGGTCGCCTTCGTCGGCGAATCCGGCGCGGGCAAATCCACGCTGGTCAACATGGCCATCGGCTTTCGTCCGCCGGGCACCGGACGCGTGCTGCTCGACGGTCATGATCTGCGGGATTTGGATTTGCGGACTTACCGGCGGCAGATCGGCGTCGTGCCACAGACGACGATCCTCTTCAACGGCAGCCTGCGCGAGAATGTCACTTACGGTCTGGAAAACGTGAGTGATGCGACGCTGTGGCAGGTGCTGGCGGAGGCGAATCTCGCCGACTTTGTCCGGAGTCTGCCGCAGCAGCTCGACACGCCATTGGGCGAAAGCGGCACGCGGCTCTCCGGCGGCCAGCGTCAACGTCTCGCCATCGCGCGCGCCCTGGTGCGCAATCCGCGCGTCATCCTGCTCGACGAAGCCACTTCCGCGCTCGACACCGAGTCCGAGCGGCTGGTTCAGGAAGCTTTGATACGATTGACCAAAGGCCGCACCACGTTGATTGTGGCGCATCGGTTCTCCACCATCCGTCATGCCCATCGCATTGTGGTGCTGCAAGGCGGGAAAATTGTCGAGGCCGGCACGCAGCAGGAACTCATGGCGAAGAATGGTCATTTCTCCCGGCTGGCGAATCTGCAATCGTTTCAGGCCACCGGCTGAGGGCCAGGCACCGGTTGCGGCGGCGCATCTTGACCCAGCCCCCGGAGCGCCGGTCTCCGACCCGGCAGGCATTGGATTTCGCCCGGGAACACGCCGGATCGGAGATCGGCGCTCCGTAATGCCAGCAAGGGTGGGGGCCGCACACCGCCCCTGACGGAGCGCGACCGGTCCCCGGTCGCAGCGGGTGGAAAGCACAGAACGGGTGGGAAAATCCGGACGCTGGGTTGCCGGCGCGACCGCTGCGGGGCAGTGCCTCAAGATGCGCACCGGTTGCGGGGATGATTTGATTTGAACTTGTTTTGCCCGTATTCACCTCTACTTTCTTCGGCATCGCTCATCGCCTCCTGGTTTTATTTAGTGGAGGCACTGAAGCGGATTGTCATGGCCAAATCAAGTTTTTCCCCGGGCACTGGTTTCGGTGAGGAATTGTCTCCGGGCCTGCGCGTGGGCGGCGCAACGTTCATCCTGAAGCGTCTGCTGGGTCGGGGCGAAAATTCCGAGGTCTGGCTGGCCCAGGACGTGAAGGCGGGCCGGGAAGTGGCGCTGAAATTCCTGCCGGCGGCGTTGTTGTCGGACGCAAATGTCGTGGAACGTTTCAAGCAGGAGGCGCAGAGGACCTGTTTGCTCGTGCACCCGCACATCGCCGCCACGTATGAGTTCGTGCGGAATTATTCCTCGGCGGCGATCGTCTCGGAATATGTGGAGGGCTGGTCGCTTGCGACGTTCAAGATCGACAAACCGCAGCAGCGTTATCGTGTTGAGGAGATCGAGTGGTGGATCCGGCAGTTGGGCGCGGCGCTGGATTTTGCGCACCACGAATTCGGCATCGTTCACCGCGATTTGAAACCGGCGAACCTGCTCGTCAACGCGCAGGACGAACTCAAGGTCACGGATTTCGGGATTGCCGCCAGCGTGCGCAGTGAAAGTGCGCGGCGCGGCCTGGCCGGTTCCGGCGGCCTCGGTTTCCTGAGTCCTCAACAGGTGATGGGCGCGGAGCCTTCCAAGCTGGACGACATCTATTCCTTCGGGGCGACGATCTTTGATCTGCTCACCAGCACGCCGCCGTTTTACAAGGGCGAAGTCATCGCGCAGATTTGCGGTTTGAAAGCGCCCGGCATGAAGCAGCGTTTGCAGGAACTGGGCATTGCGGACGATTCCATTTCGCCGGTTTGGGAAGATACCGTGGCGGCGTGTCTGGCCAAAAATCCGGCCGACCGTCCGCAAAGCGTGAAGGAAGTTCTGCAATTGCTGGAGCGTTCGGAAGTGCCGAAGCTGGCCGCGCCGCAAGCCGCAGCGCAAGCGGAAACGGTCGCCGCCGGAACGGATATTGAATCGCCTGAAGAAATCGTGGCGGTGGAAGCAGACGAGACGTTTGCCGATGCGGAAAATCCGTTCGACGTCGAATTCGAACCGGATACGCCGGTGTCATCATCCGTGAAAAAGCCGGTGCTGGTGATTGCGGTTGCGGCGGTCGTGATTTTAATTCTGGCTGCGAGTCTGGCAGTGATGAAGTGGAAAGCCGCAACGTCAGGCGGCGCTGGTTCCGCGGCGACAGCGCAGTCCGGCAGGCCGGGCGCGCTGGATAAAAGTTTTGATCCCGGCACCGGCGCGAACGGCGAGATTCGCGCGCTGGTCATCCAGCCGGACGGGAAAATTCTGGTCGGCGGGCGCTTCACCTCGTTCAACGACGCGCCCGTCAAAATCCTCACCCGATTGGCCGGCGACGGAAAACTCGATGCCACATTCAAGCCGGACGTGAAGGGCTCGATCGGTGCGGTGACGGTGCAAGTGGACGGGAGGATTCTTGTGGGTGGCGAACGCATGCAGGCCATGCGTT
>Ga0247670_1000312_pt1 | contig 12415 bp, 7 predicted proteins | sample CNK11_metaG_FD_183042 | JGI IMG/M metagenome (GOLD analysis project Ga0247670, IMG submission 183042) | Soil microbial communities from Purdue University Martell Research Forest, Indiana, United States - CNK11 | ecosystem: Environmental > Terrestrial > Soil > Temperate forest > Bulk soil | place...
TAACCGCTTTGGACACCCAGGTCACCCGTGACTTTCTTGAGGTCCGCAACAGTCTTCTGCAGTTCCGCCTGGGTCATGCCAAGCTGCGACTTCACACCGCTGACGTCCGTATTCACGGCCGCGATTTGCGTGTCGGCCGACTGTCTCACCTGGCTCAGCTGGCTCGCCACCTGCTCCTGCTGCTTCTTCTGCTCGGCTTCGATCTGGGAAGCCAGCTGCTCGGCATGCTTCAGCGCCTCGGTCTTCGCCGCCGTGGCCATCGAATTGGCCTGCCGCCGCGTGGTCTCCAACTCTTCCTTGAGCGAATCCAAATGCCGCTTGGCGGTCTGGCTGGTCACGGATGACGTCTCGCGCAGGTTAGTGATCTCGGTTAATACCGATTCGCGCAGCTTCGCCACATCCGTCTTGACGCGATCCAGCTGCAAATACATGTATACGTTCGCGCCTAGCAGCGCCACAATGGCGCCCACCAGGATGGCGGTCTTCATGCCCGACCCGTTCGGCGGGGCTGGATAAGCTACGTCTCCCACAAGCACACTCCTCGTTTAGGGATTCCAGGTAAATATACAGTATAGATGGTTCGCCAGGGACTTTCGTTACAAGCCTTCGGGTTACGTTGGAGTTACCGGACCGGGTATCCAAAGATATGTTGACGGCCAGCCTATATGAGCGCCACCATACCTATGGCGGTTCCGTGATTGGGATGTCTTGAGCGTAGCGATTCTCTGTTTGCCAGGAGTTGGCCATGAGCGTACAGCATCCGGCTTCAACACGGGCAGCATCGGCTCCCGCACCCGCAAGAGTCAACAAGCGACTGCATGAACGCCTGGCCATCAATTGCCAGGTTCATCTCTGCTGGCAGGACGGCCAAACCAACCGCGTGCTCCATGCCCAGGCGCTCGATGTCAGCACTTTCGGCATGCTGGTGGAGGCGGAACGAGCCATTCCACCGGGCACCTTTATCCAAGTACAAACGACATCCACGATTCTAGGCCGTGCGTGTGTCCGCCACTGCACCCCAAAAGGGATGAAATACCGAATCGGCTTGCATATGCCGGACCGCGCCGTCCGGGATTTTTAGGTATCGGAGCCGTCCGAGCTCCATGCCGCCGGTATTTTGGCAATACATGACGCCAGTTGCGCAAGGTCCACATGAAGTCCAGCCGAAGCACGGATTCCCCGAAGACCATCGGATCCAGTTCATGGTATTCCGCGATCCTGCGCTCGTGTCCCCCTCCGAGCCAGCGTCCTTCAGAAATGCGTCCATAGCCTCCATTCCTCGGGGTGGCCCGCAATCTGCTCTTCCAACGCCCTCACGATAACAGGCAAATTGCTGGCCAGCCATTCATCCCTCGAATCTGCCGTCGCAAAATCAAGGGCGGGATCAAAACTGATACGGAATCCCGCGATCCCACCAACGCAAAGCATCGGGACCACGGCGCAATCCGAATGCCGGACCAGATCGAAAATCCCGGCTGGGAAGCGCCATGGACGGCCGAGCAATATGCCCGCCACGGCCCTTGTGCCGACAATCCCATCCACCTGGATATTGACCAGTCCGCCTGAACGCAGTCTTCGCAGGATCTTGAGGCTGCATTCGGGGTCCTGAATGTAGACGACTTCCGGGCTGGCGCGCCGCCGGAACTCGAGGAGTCGCGGTTGGAGGATACAGCGTCCCAAACGCCCGGACTCGCTGTTCTCCGGCCTTTGATTCCGCACGTACAGCACCGGATAGCCGGTAGAGGCGAAATATCGCTCGGCCATTCGATTGGCGTAAAAGTGGCCTGTCTCTAAGATGACACCCTTGCCCGCTGCCAGAGCACGGTTGAGGTGCTCACCTCCCTGGATGCCCTCGCAACGGAGCCTTTCGCGAAACGATGGTCGAATCAGAAGCAGGTTATCCAAGAGGTGATACACGTTGTTGGCGATCGACTGGCGCACGATCTCCGGCGCCCGGTCCGGCGTAGCGCATCCGGCGGAGACGATCCAGCGCGCGCCTTTCTCCATTCGGCGCCTCATGTGGAACTGGATCCATGGTTCTGCGAGCCTTCCAATCCAATAGAGCAGAGCGCGCGGAGCAAATGTTGAAATGAGCCGGAGCGGATATAAATAGAGAAGCCAAAGCAGATCGTTTACCGTGCAAAGCGGTTCACGATTCCCCGCGGAAACAGATCGCGCGGGGCTGGCATCGCATCGTCCTGGGGCTGCCACCTCACTGCGAGACATCGGAAAATACAGCGCGCTGATCGTTTCGCGTAACGATTATGGTACTAAAACGCGCACTGCCCCCATGCGCGACGCCCTGACATCATGACTCGCGAAGGTGCCCAAGAAGAAGGTGCCCAAGAAACTGAAGGGTCGATCTCCCGCACGGCTGGCTAATCAGACTTCAGAACGACCACAGCACGCTGGTGTATCCTGTCTGCGCACGATACCCATAATCCGGCGTGAATGTTTGGCCCTTATAGAAATCTTCGCGATACCCGTAATACTGATACCCCAGGTTCCAGCGGATGCGATTCGTGATCTTTACCGATAGCCGCGCCAGCGGCGACTGAAACTTGAGCGGAAACGTCTGTGCAGCCTGGAACTCGGGGATGTCGGGCCCGAATCCCGATCCCACCGGACTATTGCGGCCGTCGCCGGTATCCTGCACGTGGCTATAACCGGCATACAGATCCGCCCGCCGCCCCAACACAAAACGCACGCCGATATTGCCCGTTTGCAGATTGCTGATATACAGCGAATATTGGTTCTGCAGCAACTCCCCGCCGGCGAAAAAAGCCAGGCCGCCCAGGCTGTCCAGATGCAGCTTCGAGTAGTCGGCATTGAACGACAGCCAGCGCAGGGGTGTCCACGACGCGTTCGCCGCGTATGTGCGGGTATGTGCGCTGTAGGCCGTCAGCACCGTGGAGTTATTGTTGTAATCGCTACGCGCATACGCCGAGAGTAGCAGGCTCTTGTGCTTATACTGCACCCGCGCGTTGAGGGCTTGGTAGTTACGGTCGCTTTTGGGCGTGAACGGGTGATTCGCGCGTCCCACTTCGCCATCCAGCACGATGGTGACTGGCTGAATGGGTTTGATCCTCAAACCGAATACGCCGGCATTGAGGATGCTGGTCTGGTCATAGTTAACCGGTGAGTCCAGAATGTTGCGGATGAAGCGGTCGGAATAATGGTACCCAGCAAAAACGCCGAACCATTTTGTCGCCTGATAGTTCAAATCGGTCTGGTTGGAAATGGTCCGAATACCCAGGTAGAGGAAGTCCAGGGTCTGAAAGCTCCCCGTGCCGTTGTTCACCTGGAGGAACTCGGAATTGCCCTGCGTCCGAACGTTGTATACCGCCGTGCTGTTCGTGATCGTGAGCCGCGACGTCGGAAAAATACTAAAAGTCAGATTGCCCGTCGCCACCGGACGGTGCCCGTTCCCCATGGTCACCACTTGCAGACCTCCTAGGTTGGGTGTCGCACCGCCAAGGAATCCGCTCTGCGTGGAAACGTAAGCCCGCTGGCTATTCGTATATGTGAAGCGGCCATTCATACTGAACCACTTCTTGTCGGCAAACAGCGCGACGCGCCAATATGGGCTGGTGCCGTGATAAGGGTTCGTAAGCTGGGACGGCAGAAGCGCACCGGTATCAGACTGCGGGAAGACGCGGAGATCCTCCTTGAAGTCCTCCCAGCCGCGCATCCAGTTCAACCGGATCCCCATGAACTGGATCTCATTGCCGATCCGGTATTCGTTGCGGGCATCGCGTATCAACGAAACACCGGTCGTATTCAGGGTGGTCGCAAAGAAGCCACCGGCCGAGGTGAATGCCGGCCCTTCCTGCACGCCGCGCGAATAACCCAGGAAGAACTTGATTTTGGATTGCGGAAACAGAGTCAGGTCGTCATCTTGAGTGGTGTAGCGTGTGTCCCGCAAATTGCCGCTCGACTGGCCGGCGCTGACCAGACCGGGATTCACATAATCGTTCAGGCGCCAGGTCATGTCGAAACGATACACGCGATTCTTCTGGATTCGAGCGATTGCCGATTCGTACGGGTCATTGCCCAGGCCCTGCGTGTTCAGCAGGATCTCGTCGAAAAAGCGGCCGTGGCCGTCGCGCGAATTGATGTTCAGTGAACTCCCCAGCAGGCGCACACCACTGTCGTAATTTACCTGGCTGCGGTATTCGTCCTCGTTTCCGCCGATTGAGTTCCAGCGGTAGCCGGTCTCGATCGAATTGACGACGTTGTACTCGACGGTATTATCACCGCGCGGCGGTCCAACCGGTTCCGTAGTGGGCGCGATCGTTTGCTGTGCGCCAGCGAGGCCGGCCGTTAGCAAAATGATGATGACCCCTCTCATACGGCGCCTCATTTCAGGAAAAACGAATCCACGTTGGAACCGTGGATATGCCCGTGACAGTTGGTGCAGTTCTGAAATCTCGGCGAGCGCAGGTCGTGGAATGACGACACTGCGGGAACGCCGCCACCGGTCCGGCTGAATCCCGGCGCGCCGTTATGGCATTCCAGGCACATCGTGAAAACCACTGGGCGGCGCAAAAGCCGCGAATTTGGCGATCCATGCGCATAATGGCAGATCTCGCAGCCCTCTACCCGGACCGGTGGATGTTCGTATACGAAGGGCCCACGCTTTTCTTCGTGGCACTTCAGACACGGCTCCTCATTGGCCAGCGCCTGATCCATCATGTGATGCCGGTCCGCTATCCGCCATGTCGGCGGGAACGCCCCGTGCGGATTATGGCAGTCGGTGCACGTCATGACGCCTTCATTCACGCGGTGCTTGAAGGGCATCGAAAACTGCGAGCGGACGTCGGCGTGGCATCCATAACAAAGCTCCCTTTGCACGTTCGCCAGCAGGAATTTCGGCGCCGGAGACTTGTGGATCGAGTGGCAGTTGGTGCACACCACGTCGTTTTGCGTGTGGGACGAGCGCCGAATATTGGCCCGCGAAAGCGTCTGCGCATGACAGCGCAGGCAATTGTCGAGAATCTGCTTCGGCTGCAGCTGGGAAAACGCGACGATGGTCGCCTTGCCGCCGCGCGCCTCCACGTGCGGCCCCCCCGGACCGTGGCAGCTCTCGCATCCCGTGTGCTCCGGCGTTTCCGTGCCCGACGCGATGCTCTTGAAGTGCGGGTTCTTATAGAACTTCGACCACACATCGGCGTGGCACGTCTTGCAGGCATCGCTTCCGACGAATTTGCCCGGCGCCTCCTTCTGTCCAAGGGCCGGCATCGCAGCGGCGACGGCCACAAGCCAGACCAAAACGGCGGCTCTAGCGCTCAAGTTTTCACTCCAAAACATTTCATATCAAGGATGTCTTTTAACTTCAGGACCGATTCAAGCCGCGATATTTCCGTACGACGCTAACGCTGAGGGGATCGTCTCGACTTTCGGCCGCACAAGGGGCGCGATAACCAGCTTACCCGCGGTGAAGGGCTTTTTGTAGATGAGAAAGTGCAAAATCTTAGGCTCGGACCAGGCAATTGTAAGCCCGATAAAGGGAAACGAGGGGATCGTTAACATTTATTACACCTTGCCGGAATGCGGCAACGGAAACCACAGCGTTGGATCCCAGTTCGGTATCCGCGCCTTAAGCGCAGACCCCATCCGTTTGAATAGAATTTCACGCTGGATTCTGCAGGACCTCCGCATTCATCGCATATTCATGTCTCGCTCCCTATAATGTTCCATGCCCTCGAAGACCACGCCGCGCATTAGGTTGGCTTGTTCGCTGAACGGAGTTTCCCTATGAAAAAAACAATCACGATCGCGTTATTCGGCGTGGCTCTGCTGGGCGCCGTCAAGTATCATCTGCTGACCAAAATCCCCGTGCCCGGCGATGGCGGCTTCGACTACCTCAGCGTCGACCAGGCCAACCGGCGCGTGTACGTCTCGCACGGCACGCAGGTAGATGTGCTGGACGCCGACAAAGGAACCATCGTCGGCAAGATCCCGGATACTAAAGGCGTACACGGCATAGCTATCGCCCCCGAATTCAACCGCGGCTTCGTCAGCGACGGCCAGTCCAACGACGTCACGGTTTTCGATCTAAAGACGCTCGCCGTTGTCGGCCACCTCCCCGCCGGCAAGAAACCGGATGCCATCATCTACGATTCAACGACCAAACGCGTGATTGTCAACAATGGCGACAGCAACAGCAGCACCATCATCAACGCCGCCGATCAAAAAGTCACCGGCACGGTCGATTTAGGCGGCGGCCCGGAGTTTGCCTCGGGCGACGGCAAGGGAAAAGTTTTCATCAATCTTGAAGACAAGAGCGAGACCGTGAAGATCGACCCCATCGCGCTGAAGCTGGAAGAACGCTGGCCGCTGAAGCCTTGCGAGGAGCCTTCCGCCATGGCCATGGACGCGGCATCCCGCCGGATTTTCATCGGCTGCCGCAACCACATGATGGCCGTGCTCAACGCGGACTCAGGAAAAGTGGTCACCACCATGCCGATCGGCGATCATGTCGACGCCGGCGATTTCGAAGCTGCTACCAAGCTGGTCTTTTTCTCGAACGGCGACGGTACCGTGAACATCTTCCACGAAGACTCGCCCGACCACTATTCGGAAGTCGACAAGGTCACGACCGAGCGCGGAGCCAAAACCATGGCCTTCGACCCGAAGACGAAGAAGATCTTCCTCTCCGTGGCCGAGCGCGACGGTCGAACCATCAAACCAGGCACGTTCCACGTCCTGGTTTTCGGGCGTTGAAAAGCTCATCATAGCCGCCTGCCACGGTAACCACCGAGCGAGGCAAATCGCCATATAGCTTGGTCCAAAACTCAGGCGGGTTTGTCTGCCTGTGGAAATCTTCACAATGAAGCTGATTTACTTGGTTTTAGCGGTATTTTTAGCCGTCTCACCCCTTGCCGCCCAGACCGCGACTCTGCGCGGGCAGGTTACCGATGAGAGCGGCGCCGTGATTCCCAGCGCCAAGGTCACGCTCACGGGGCCGGCTGGTTACGTGAAAACCACGACATCCGCTAATGACGGATCGTACGCCTTTGTCGGAATTCCATCTGGAAACTACACCGTGCAGGCCACCGCCCCCGATCTCGCTCTCGCGCAGCCCGCGAAAGTCACGCTAAACACCGGCGCGCAGTCCCTGAACCTGCAATTGAAGGTGGCGACTACCGCCCAGCAGGTGACCGTACAAGACAATCCCGGGCCGAACGTCACGGCTGACCCTTCCAATAATGCCAGCGCGCTCGTGATTCAGGGCGAGGATCTGCAGGCGCTCTCCGACGATCCCGAAGATCTGCAATCCGACCTGCAAGCTCTGGCCGGCCCGTCCGCCGGACCCAACGGCGGCTCGATTTACATTGATGGGTTCAGCGGCGGCGAACTTCCGGCCAAGGATTCCATCCGCGAGATTCGAATCAACCAGAACCCTTTCTCGCCCGAGTACGACAAACTCGGCTACGGCCGCATCGAGATCTTCACCAAGCCGGGCACCGACAAATTTCACGGCTCAGGCTTCTACAATTTCGCCGACGACATCTGGAACTCGCGCAACCCTTATGCCGCGCGGAAAGCCCCCTTCATGCTGAAGGAATATGGCGGCAACTTGAGCGGGCCCATTAACAAGCGCGCGTCGTTTTTTCTGGACGTCCGCCGCGACTCGGTCGATAACGGCGCCATCATCAACGCCGTTACGCTCGATCCAACAACGCTCGTGAGCAACCCGTTCACCGACGTCTTCAGCGTGCCGCAGCGGCGCGTTCGTGTCAGCCCGCGCGTGGATTATCAGCTCACACCCAACAATACGCTATCCTTCCGCTACGGTTATTCGCACATGGATATCCAGGATGCCGGCATCGGCAGCTTCAACCTGATCTCACGCGGATACCACACGCAGACCGATCACCAGCACCTGCAGGCCAGCGAAACGGCGGTAATCGGATCGCACGTCGTGAATGAGGTGCGTTTTCAATATTTCCGGTCGAACACCGATAATCTCGCCAACAGCCTGACCCCGGCAATCCAGGTGCTGGGTTCTTTCAACGGCGGGGGCGCGCAGGTGGGGCATTCGCTCGACACGCAAGCAAACTACGAGTTTCAGGACTACATTTCGATCCTCCACGGAACGCACTCGTTCCGCTTCGGCGTGCGGGCGCGCGGCGAGACCGACGATAACACTTCGCGGCAGAATTTCGGCGGCAGCTTCACCTTCGCGGGCGGTTTGGCGCCTCAACTGGACGCGAACAACCAGCCGGTGCTCGATGCCTCCGGAAACCCGGTGATGGTACGGATCACCTCCATCGACCGCTATCGCCGCACGCTGCTGTTTCAGGGCCTGGGATTGACGCCCGCCAACATCCGCGCGCTCGGCGGCGGCGCGACGCAGTTCACGATCAACGCCGGCGTGCCGTCCCTCTCGGTCGGCCAGGCCGATGTAGGGGCGTTCTTCGGTGACGACTGGCGCATCCGGCCCAATTTCACCCTGAGTGCCGGGCTGCGCTTCGAAACCCAGACCAACATCTACGACGCGCGCGATTTCGCGCCGCGCATTGGTATGGCCTGGGCGCCCGGCACCCGCGGAAAGAAGCAGGCCAAGACCGTGCTGCGCGCCGGGTTCGGCATGTTCTACGACCGGTTCGACCTGACCAATACACTCACCGCCTCGCGTTATAACGGCATCGTGCAGCAGCAGTACGTGGTGACCAACCCCGATTTCTTCCCCACGATTCCGCCGATTGCTTCACTGTCGAATTTCCAGTCGACGCAGAGCATTCAGGAAATCAGTGCGCGGCTGCACGCGCCATATCTGATGCAGTCGGCCGCCAGCATCGAGCGCCAGTTGCCGCACCATACTACCGTCGCCGTCACTTATACCAATTCCCACGGCGTCCACATGCTGCGCTCCGCCGACATAAACGCGCCTCTGCCGGGCACCTTTCAGCTCGGCGTACCGGGAAGCGGCGTCTTCCCGCTCGGCACGCCCGATCCGGTCTTCCTGATGGAATCTTCGGGCCTCTATAACCAGAATCAGCTGATCACCAACGTCAATTCGCGGCTGAACCAGAATATTTCGCTGTTCGGCTTTTATACCTTCAATCACGCGCGCAGCAGCACCGACGGCCTGGGCACTTTTCCGGCGAATCCCTATAATTACGCGGGCGAGTACGGCCCGGCGGCCCAGGACATTCATCACCGCGTCTTCATCGGCGGATCAGTGAACACGAAATGGAACGTGCGCCTCAGCCCGTTTGTGGTGGTGCAGTCCGGCCCGCCATTCGACATCACGTCCGGCGGCGATCTGTACGGCACGACCATTTTTAATGGCCGGCCCGGCATTGCCACCGATCCGAATAAGGCCGGCGTCATTCAGACGCCCTATGGCCTGCTCGATCCTAACCCGACACCCGACGAAAAGCTTTTGCCGCGCAACTTCGGGCGCGGGCCCGGCTCGGTGAGCGTCAACATGCGCCTGGCCAAGACCTTTGGCTTCGGTCCGGCGCGCGAAGGCTCGGGCGGTTCAGGCGGACCGGGCGGGGGCGGACCCGGTGGTGGCGGGCGTCGCGGCGGTGGTGGCAGTCCCTATGGCTTGGGTGGCGGATTCCAAAACATTTTTGGAGCTCCTTCGACCAGCCGCCGGTATAACCTGATTCTTTCGGTTTCAGCGCGCAATCTGCTGAACCACAACAACCCCGGGCCGATCGTCGGCAACATCACCTCGCCTCTCTTCGGTTTGGCGAATCAGATGGCCGGCGGCTTCGGCGGCGGTGGTTTCTCAGAGGACGCCAACAACCGGCGTCTGGAGCTGCAGATGCGGTTTACGTTCTGAAGGTCGTCACCGAATCGCGTTTCCTAGAAGATCATTCGCAGCGCCAGCTCCACGATGCGCGCCGGCTTGGCGCTGCTGATAATCCCAAAATCTGAGTTTCCGAGTATGTGGCCCGGGATATCGAAATTCGCGAAGTTGAACACGTTGAAAAACTCGCCGCGAAACTCGGTTTTGACGCGTTCCGTGACAGCGAACGTCTTGGCCACGCTCAAGTCGACATTGTCGCTCCCCGGCCCGCGCAGCACCGATCGTGGCGAATCGCCGAATTGAAAATTTGGCGGATGGGCGAAGGCCGCGGTGTTGAAATAGTGCTGCAGCGAACTGCCGGAGCTGAGCCGCGGATCGCCAATCAGATTCGGGCGCAGCGTGCCGGCCGGGAAGCCGTTGGTGGTGTTTGCCGAATCGAACACCGTGAACGCCGCGCCTGATTGAAAATTGGCGTCGATCCCAAGTTGCCAGCCGCCGGCGAAGAGATTGACAGCTTTGTTGTTCTTGAACTGCCGGATCTGGTAAAGCCCGGTAAACAGCAGATGCTGCGGCAGGTCCGTGCCGCTGAGCGCCTTATCCAGGCGGCGATTATATTGATCCATGTAACTGCCGGGATCGCCGAATTCGTCTCCCGACGCCACGTCGTCGATGAACTTCGAGTAAGTGTAATGAGCGAGGAACGAGAACCCATGAGCAAAGCGGCGCTCCGTTTTGACGAACACGCCGTGATACGTCGAATTCCCCACCGCCGGGTTCAACATCGACACATTGCTGAACTGCGGAAACGGCCGCAGGGCCTGCGTCTTCCCCGGCCCGAACTGGCTGGGCAGCAGTTGGTCGATAGTCAGGTCGTTTGCCGTCAGGTGATGGCTCACGTTGCCGAGGTACCCGGTCTCCACAAGCAGATTGCCGAAAAATAGTTTCTGAATATCCAGGTTGTACTGATACGAGACCGGTGATGGCCGGTTCCGGTCGAAGTACGTAACCGCCGTCGTTGGTCTGGCCCCAAGTGGCACCGCGCCGAATCCAGGAGTGTATATGGAGGGCCGCGTATACGCCGGAAAGCCATTGTCCAATAGCAGAACATAGGCTGTCTCCGCCTGCGAAGTCACATAGCTGACGTTGTCGGAGAAACCCAGGCTGGCGGCGGTGGTCACCGAGTTGCTAATGTTCGGCCCATAGAAGATTCCTGCTCCGCCGCGGATCACCAGATCCTTGGCGAACGGCGCATTGTAGGCGAAACCAAGGCGGGGGCCAAAGTTCTTATAGTTCCCCTCGAACGAACTGCGCGGTGCGCCATTCCGGCCCGCGAACGTGACTACGCCCGGAGTTCCCGAAACGGGATTGATCGCCACTGGATCGAAGCCATTCAGTTTGTTGCCATCCACGTAGCGCGGCGTCTCGACCTCCCATCGGAGCCCGGCATTCAGTGTCAGCCGGTCCGTCACGCGGAAATCGTCCTGAACGTATGCCGCCCAATATCCAGCGCGCGATGGAATGACGTCGGTCTTGCTGATGGCAGCCGAATTGGCCGCGCCCAGCAGAAAGCTCGCATAGGCATCACCCGTGCTGGAAGCTCCCGGCTTGTCCGTGATCAACCGGTTGAAGACCAGGTTGCCGGAGGAAGAAAGATCGTTGGATTCGTTGTTGTACCCGCGGCGGTATTCGACGCCGGCCTTGAATGCGTGCTTGCCAAGGAACTTTGAGATCGAATCCTGGAATTGCAGATCTTGAATTGGAGTCTGGACGCGGGCAATGGAACTATTGGCGATAGCCTGCGATCCCAGGAGCGAGTAACCGGTGACGTTGAGCGTTGGAAAGGCGGCGTCACTCACACCATTGAGCCCGATCTTGCCGGCATAGTCTTCGCCCGATCCTGGGCGCGTTTGAATGAACTTGCGCTGCACGAAACTCACTTGCAAGCTGTTCAGCAGCGTGGGATTGAACGTGTGCGTGTATGTCCCGAGCACGCTCTGTATGCGGACATCGGTATTAGTCGCCAGCGGATCGGCCACGGGAATCCCGTAGGAACCGGCATTGGTCGACGCGGCGTCGTTGATGTAATAGCGGGCCGAGAGCCGGTCCTTTTCGCTCACGACGTGGTCGATCTTCCCGACCACGATATTCCGGCTGAGGTCGAGCCGGCTGTTGGCCAGGTAATTGTTGGCGCCGTTCGCGGCGCCCCGCCGGTTCGGGGCCGGCCAAAAGCTGCTGGCCGCGGCAGCCACTCGATCGATCCTGTTCAGGGGCATCCGGTTCCCGGCGAACGGCTGCTTTTCTCCGCCAACAAGGCTGAACGGGTCATAAATCGCGTTGGGAATACTGGAGAAGTCGCCCGTGCGCTCGGCCACGGTCGGCACGGTCGAAAGCACCGCATCGCTCGAGGTCTCGCGGGTCTGCTCCCAGCTTGCGAAGAAGAAGGTCTTGTCCTTGCGTATCGGCCCGCCCACGGCCCCGCCAAACTGATTCAGGTGCAGCGGAGGCTTCTCGTCGGCGAAGAAATTACGCGCGTCGAGGGCATCGTTCCGCAGATACTCGAAGACGCTGCCATGAAACTGATTGGTCCCGGACCGCGTAGTCAGCGCCACCTGCCCGCCCGTAGAGTGCCCGTATTCGGCCGCGTAG
>Ga0247670_1000315_pt1 | contig 12287 bp, 10 predicted proteins | sample CNK11_metaG_FD_183042 | JGI IMG/M metagenome (GOLD analysis project Ga0247670, IMG submission 183042) | Soil microbial communities from Purdue University Martell Research Forest, Indiana, United States - CNK11 | ecosystem: Environmental > Terrestrial > Soil > Temperate forest > Bulk soil...
CTCGCACGCGCGCCCTTCCCGGACCGTCAATGGAACGCTGGCTGTCCGGTGCTCTTCGGCGGCCGGTCTACAAGAGTATACAAAACCCCATCAAAAAAACCTGACACTGGACGGAAAAAGATGGCAGGAGAAGACGAGGCTGTCCGCGACATGCAGGACAACCTGACCGCGCGCGACCAGGACATCGCGCAGGACGGCACGAGCGCTACCAGGCCCACGGACGACCAGGACCTGGACGAGACGCGCCGGCTGCTGTACATGCTCCTCTTCGCGACCAGGACGAAGCGCTATAACCTCGTCGGCACGGTCGTGAACGCGATGCGCCACCACCAGGGCTATGACGGCGCTGACCTGGAGGACAAGGTGCTGGCAGCGGTAGAGGACTCGCCGCCGGACGAGACCTGGGCCCGCAGCCAGATCGCGCGCATCACCGCTGAGCTCGGGCAGGGGGGCGCGTGATGCCAGACCCTCAGGCCGACTACGAGATGGACATCGACTGGTCGGAAGCAGAAGACATCGCCGGTGACCGTGACGAGGAGGTAATCCCCGTCATCCCGGCGAAGGTAGACCGGGACCTGGCCGTCATCCAGGGGCGTGCCGCGCGCAGGGCAAGCCAGGAGAACGGTGAGGAAGCCCCGTCCGGGGAGGTCGTGCTAGAGCCGGCCAGCGTCAAGCAGGACCGGGTCAAGCTCCTGGGCAAGGAGTTCAGGGTCTCCGAGCGGATCGGCCTGATGCCGCTGCTCAAGTTCTCCTCCGCGATGGAGGTGAGCATCCAGGACCCGCGAGCGCTGGCTGCCATGTACACGCTGCTGCGCGACTGCATCTACGAGGGATCGCCGTCCTGCGGGAAGTGCGAGGCGTGCCTGGAAGAGGACGAGGACGACCGGGGCTCCGGCCGCATCACGGCATGCCCTTATTACGACCGCGGTGACTGGGGCGCCTTCGAGGAGCATGCCATGGTCACCAAGGCGGACGCCGAGGACCTGTTCGACGTGGTGAACAAGGTCCTGGAGATCGTGTCCGGGCGCCCTACGCAGCCGCGCGCTGGCTCCTCCTCTGGGCAGCGGCAAACGCGGCGCACCTCGACGGGAGCCTCCTCCTCTCGGGGCGCGAGAAAGGCATCGAGGCGCTAAGCCCCCGTCAGCTCCTGAACGTTGCCTACGTCCTGAGGACTCAGGGCATGGACCCCGGGGAGATCGAGAAGTTCGAGGAGGACATCGGCATCAGGACCAGCCCGGAGGCGCTCGCGAGGGCAGCGCTGAGGCGGCACCAGGAGGCCATGGGCATGATCTTCGATGACCCGGACGCACCAGTGGCGCCACCACTGGGAAGCACGGACGAGGAGTTCCGTTGAACGACGTGAGGATCAGCGCGGCGGCAGTCCACGACCTCATCAGTGATGACCGCGGCATCGTCGCTGACTTCCTCCGTGATCTCTCCGAGCAGGCCGCTGCCATCGCGCGGGCGAAGGTGCCCGTCCGCCGAGAGGCGCCCTGGAGCTCTCGCAGCAACGCCCGGCCGCCGGGGTTCACCAAGGCCCAGATCCGCACGCGGCAAGGGCACTCCCCTGATGGCGTGATCTGGGTCAGCGCCAACGCCCCGGCGGACCCGGCCATCTTCCTGGAAGAGCCGGCCGAGCAGCTCAGCCGCGAGTACCCGTTCCTGACGACGGGCCTGTGGAGCCTAGAGGGAACATTTTAAATGGCCGGCCGCATCCTGGGTGACGCGTGGGTGACGATCCGCCCGGACGCCGCGCTGTTCCGGTCGCTGGCGGACGCCCAGGTCAAGAAGGCGCTGGCCGGGATGCGCCCGGACATCAAGCTCCGCCTCACCACTGATGACAAGGCGCTGGCCAGCCTGCAAGCCAGGATCGAGGCGCTGTCTACTCACCTGGCCACCCTCAAGATCGGCGCTGACGACAAGGCGGCCGAGGCGTCGATCGGCAAGATCCAGGGGCAGCTGGTCGCGCTGTCCAAGAAGGTCGCGAGCATCCCCCTGGACGTGGACACCAAGGCGCTCGACGCCAAGATCTCCGCCGAGCAGGTCAAGCTCGCCACGCTGCGGCTGAACCTGAGCAGCCTGAAGATCGACGCCGACGCCAAGGAAGCCATCGCGAAGATCGCCGCCCTCGAACGACAGCGGGCCCGGCTCGCGGATGATCTCGACCACATGATCGCCGACGTGGAGATCACAGCAGCCGTCACGAAGATCGACGCCATTGACGCGCAGCTGAAGGTGCTGAAGTCCGACGCCGAGACGATAAGGCTCGTCGCCACCCAGAACGACTTGCAGAATCAGATCGCCCGGTCAGTGGCCCTGATCGAGGTCCTCCGGAAGGAAGCCGCGGACGTCCGGGTCGGGGGCGTCTCCCAGGGCGTCCTGGCAGCCAACGCCGCCCTGCTCGCCCTGGAGTCCTCTGCGGCGAAGGCGGAGGCTGCGGCCCGGGGCGCGGGGGCGGGCGTGGCGTTCCTCGGCCAGGCCGCCCGCGGTGCCGCCGGGTTCTTCGGCGCGCTCACCGTGCCGGTCACGCTCTTCGGCGGCCTCCTGCGCGGGCTGCTGCCGCAGATGCTCCTGCACGTCAAGGTCTGGCATATCTTCGCGGACGCCCTGGTCGAGCTGATCGCGGTCTGGGGCGGCGCCACCATCGCGGCCACGGCCTTCGGGATCGCCGCTAGCGACGCCGTCCTTGAGGTCTTCCACCGGATGAAGGACCTGCAAATCGCGGCGGACGCGACCGGCCTGACGATGAAGCCGCTGACCGGGACCCTGGAGGCGCTGCACAACGCGGTGCGCCCGCAGGTCTACCAGCTGTTCGGCGACGCCCTCAACATCGCGAGCGCGCACGCGGGCGAGTTCACGAAGATTACCAAGGGCGCGTCCGAGGTCATCGGCCGGCTCGGGGGCCGGATAACCGCTGCCCTGACCACCAGCAAGGCATTCGACGTCTTCACCCGGAATGCCACGAACAGCCTCGGCGGCCTCGGCACGGCCTTCGGCAACCTGTTCGGCGCCATCGGCAACATCATCGCCGTCGTCCCTGATTACGCGCAGAAGCTGCTCGCCCTCGGGGTGGCCTTCACCGCCATCCTGGAGACCGTCACGCGCGTGCTCCAGCCGGTGATCCGGTGGGGCCTGGCGCTCCATGGCGCCTTCCTCTACGTCGGCCTCGCGGTCACCGCCACCGTGGCGCTGGTCAGGGCACTGACCCCTATGGCGCTCGCGCTGGCTGGCGCGGCAGTGCAGGCAGCCGGGTACGCGGCGAGCCTGCTGGCGCTCGGCGTTGAAGAGGGCGTCGCCGCCGCCGGGTCCATCCTGCTCAGCGACGCGCTCGCCGTCTTGTCCAAGGTGCCCGTCGTAGCGTGGGCGGCGCTCATCGTCGGCGCGCTCACAGCCTTCATCGTCCTCTTCCACCACGCGTCGGACGTGACGAAGGATTACACCGCCAACCTCATCAAGATGGCCGACGCGGTGCCCATCGTCCAGGCCCTGTCGGCGAACCTCCGCGCGCAGGCGGACATCGCGCCCCGCCTGGCCGCCGCGAACAAGGAGCTGGCCACTGCCGGGACCCAGCTCCAGCGCCTCGGGACCGAGTCCGCGAATGTCAACAAGGCATGGGCGAACAGCGGAATCCGCGGGCAGTCCCAGGCGGCGCAGCAGCTCGCCGGGGCTTACGATGCGGCCAGCACCAAGACCAAGGCGCTGAGCGCAGGGCAGAAGGAGCTCCGCGATCAGTACAACACCCTGCAATCGCGACTCCAGCCACTGGTCAAGCAGACCGGCAGCCTCAACGCCGCCTACGGGGTCCTGAACGCCGCCGGGATTACTACCGCCCAGCTGGCCAAGGACCAGGGAGCCGCGTGGGCGGTTGACAACGCCCAGATCCAGGGCACCATCTCGGGCTACCAGGCGATGACCGGCGTGGCGGGGCAGCTGAACAATGACCTGGACGTGCTCGGCCGCACCGTTACCGACCAGTACCAGGCCGTCCAGAAGCTCAATGACGCCTGGAGCCAGTTCATCGGCGACGTCACGTCCACCCAGGGCACCTTCGACACGGTGGCCCAGGGATTCGAGGTGCTCGCCAGCCACTCCGGGGACCTGAAGCTGTCCCTCGGCAAGCTGAAGGCCACGTTCAGCGACACCGCCGGCAGCGTCGCCCTCCAGGGCAAGCTGGCCACCGCGACCGCCGCCGTGGCCAGCGCCCAGGACCGGCTGGCCAAGCTCCAGAAGTCCGGCACGGCGTCCGCCCTCCAGCTCAGGGCCGCCCAGGACCGGCTGGCCGGCGCCCAGGACCGGCTGACCGTAGCGCAGCTCAACCTGTCCAAGGCCCAGTCCGGCGGCGTGTCGGCCATCGACGCGCTGACCCCGGCGGGCATCGCGCTCAACCAGGCGTTCACCGAGCAGGTCGGCAACATCGACAAGCTGCTCGCGTCCTGGCGCACGGCCGGCCTGGCCAATGACACGTTCGTCCGGGGCGTCAAGGACGCCATCGCGCCGATGGTGAAGTACGCGAACGGCAGTCAGGAGGCCACCGCGCAGCTGATCGCGCTGGCGCAGGAAGCCGGCTTCCACGGGCCGAACTCCATGAAGGAGCTGGTCAAGTGGCTGGGCAACACCTCGAACGCCACCAAGGACCTCAAGGCCATCACGAACGAGGCCACGGTCCAGGAGGCGCTGCTCTCCGGGGCGATGAAATCCCAGGGCGACTTCATCACCAACCAGCTGATCGGTGACATCAACCAGGCGATCCTGAAGTACAACGGCGTGCAGAAGGCCGCCACCGACTACGGCACGGCCCTGGCCCAGGCAGGCGGCGACGCGGCCAAGGCCAAGCCCCAGCAGGACGCCCTGGTCAAGTCCATCGTCGCCGCCGGCACGGCCGCGCACAGCACCACGGGCGAGATCGCCGGGATGATCGCCAAGATTCTGAACATCCCGCTGAGCAAGGCCATCCAGATCGTCCTGGAGATGTCCGGCAAGGGCGACATCAAGATCCTCGGGCCAGGCATCAACCGGACGCTGAACACGTCTACCGGGTCAGTCAGCGGCCCCGGCGGCCACACGATCGCCAAGGGCGCGTACATCGCCACCGGCAAGGGCCCGCTGATCGATGACTTCCCGGCGCTGCTGGCCCGTGGAGAGGTCGTCGTCCCGGCCAGCATGGTAAGCGCGGGCCTGGTCGACCACCTGCGCGGCCGGATTCCCGGGTTCGCGGCGCAGCGCGTGCGCCCGGATCACCGGCTTAACCCGATGCGCTACGCCGCCGGCGGCCTTGCCGGGTTCGTGGGCAGTAACACTGACCGGGATATCGCCTCAATGAGCAGTGCGGAGGCCATGTTCGGGCAGACTTCCGCCGAGATATTCGCCTTGGCAGCCATCAAGGCGGCGCAGGCAATCGCCACGGCGGCAGCGGGCGGCGGCCAGTTCCTCGGCCCCGGCAGCGGGAACTACGCCGCTGACATCCAGACGGTGCTGAAGGCGATGGGCCTGCCGCTGTCCCTGACGGCCAACTGGCTCCGCCAGATCCAGACAGAATCTGGCGGAAACCTACGTGCCGTTAATCTCACTGACAGTAACGCTCAGGCGGGTCATCCCAGCGTAGGCTTGCTCCAGCTGATTCCTGGGACGTTTGCTGCTTACGCAGGGCCATATATTAACACGCCTCCCCTGGTGAATTTTGGTGGCGGCCCGGTCTCTGAAGACCCGATGGCACAGATCTACGCAGCTATCCACTATGCGGCGGCGCGCTACGGCGGCGCGGGCATGGCCGGCGTCATCGGCCAGGGGCACGGCTACAAGTACGGCGGCCTGGTCGGGTCGACCTACGACAAGGGCGGCATCCTGCCCCCGTGGAAGATCGGCGTCAACACCAGCGGCAAGGCCGAGATGGTGACCCCGGCGCAAGGCTCCGGCTCACTGCAAGAGACCAACATGCTGCTGCGGCAGATGATCCACGCCGTGCACGAGAACACCCGCGTCACCGGGGCGCAGGGCCAGCAGTTCGCGCACGGGATCGGCGTGGCCACGTCCCGGGGCGCCCTGCGCGGATACTACGGAGGCTGACCGATGGCCACTGACAGCCTCATCATCGCGGACCTGTTCGAGGTCCTGGGCGGCTCGCCTGGCGTGCAGTCGGACATCCCGGCACTGGTGAACGCAGCCGGGACCGGCGCGATCTTCCGGCTGTTCGCGCCTCCGTCCTCAGGCGGCACCGCGCTCGGCGCGTCCATGGCGTGGGACCTGGGCGCGCCGCAGCCGGCCGTCAGCCAGGTGCAGACCCTGCTGCTGGACGGCGAGCGGCCTTTCGGCACCCGGGCGTCCAATCGCACGATCACGCTGCCGATCAAGATCACCGCGCCGGACCAGGCGACGCTGTCGGCCGCCAAGGAGTACCTGATCCAGGCGGTGGACCAGCCGACCTGGACGCTGACGTGGACGCCCGCCTCCACCGGGCTGACGCAGGTCTTCGACTGCTTCCGCGCGCTGCCGACCGTGTTCTCCTACGGCTTCCTGCCTAACCAGCCGTCCCCGATCGCCGTCATCACGCTGACCTTCCAGGCGCTGCCCTACAGTCACAGCTCCGTGGACGCCCTCACCGACGTGGCATTCTCCAGCCCGGTCCTCAACGGCGTCGCCGCCCCGCCGTCACCTGTCACGCTGGACAACTTCGGCACGGTCTCCGGTACTAACTGGACGAAGGTCACCACCCAGTTCGTCGTCGGCCCGAGCTCTGCCAAGTACACGCCGCCGAACAGCACGCTCGTCCCGATTACCTACACCAAGAGCGGGCTGTCGCTGAACATCACCGGCCTGCCTACGCTGTCGGTGTGGTTCGGGCAGGCGTTCTTCACCCCGATCTTCGGCAAGCCCCAGCCCTCGTTTACGGTGAACGTCACGATGCGCTGGACGCTGACCGACAACGGCGGGCACAAGCTCACCTTCCACCGGACCATGAACAAGGTCCCGTTCAACACCAAGGCGCTCGTGCCGAAGTGGACGCGGATCAGCGCTCCCATCCCGCAGGGCAACGCCAGCTTCAACTACACCGCCGTCACCGCGTACTCCGTGACGATCACCAACTCGGCCGGCACCGGGCGCATCTCCTACGCGCGCATGAACGCCTGGATGGACGCGATCGTGGCCAACCCGCCGTCGCTGGCGGCCCCGGCCTCGCAGCGCGGCGTCACCTACAACGTCATGGGCACGCCCGGCACCGCCCGGACCCCGGTCTCCTGCCAGTTCCAGCTCCCCCAGGCGGACCCGGTCTCCATCGAGCTGTCCGGGTCCGGCGTGTGGTGGCCGCCGCCCGGCGTGACGTCAGTCAAGGCCGAGTGCGTCGGCGCAGGCGGCGCAGGCGGGTCGCGCACTACCTCCGGCCAGGGCGGCGGAGGCGGCGGCGGCGAGTACGCGGCAGAGGCTGCGCTGACGGTGGCCGAGGGAACGCCGGTCCCGTACTCCTGCGGCACGGCCGGCACGACCGGCGCCAGCCAGCAGGTCCTCACCTTCACCTCCGCCGGCAACGGCAACTGGACTGCCCCGGCCAATGTCACCTCCGTCAAGGCTGAGTGCTGGGGCGGCGGAGCGCGCGGCGCGGACGGCGGCGGAGGGGGCGGCGGCGGCGAGTACGCCGCGGAAGCGACCCTGGCAGTCACCCCCGGCAAGACGTACGCGTTCTTCATCGGCAAGGGAGGCGCTTTCACCCAGGGCGTCTCCTCCAATGCCAACGGCCAGACGACCACGTTCGCCGGAGACTCCGTCACGGTCACCGCGCACGGCGGCAAGATCCCCACCTCCGGCAGCACGGTCGGCGGCGCGGGCGGCACCGGCAGCTCGAACACCACGCACAACAACGGCGGCGCGGGCGGCACCTCGCCCTCTTACGGCGGCGGCGGGGGCGGCGGCTCCGGCGGCACGGCGGCAGCAGGCAACACGGGCGGCAACGGCTCAGGCAACACGGGCGGCACCGGGGCCTCGGCAGTCAGCGGCGGCGGCGCGGGCGGCGCAGGCTCCAGTAACCCCGGCTTCCCCGTCGTGGGCTCAGCCCCGGGCGGCGCAGGCGGCGGCGGGTACGGCAACCTGGGCAACAACCCCGGGGCAGGCGGCGCGGCCGGGCAGGTCCGGCTGACCTACACCGTCAACGCGGGCACGCCGGTCAACGGCACCAGCACGACCTTCGGCTCCGCGGCCACCACCGTCACCGTCGTCACCGCGCACGGCGGCCAGTCAGTGGCGCTGAACACCACGACCGGCGGCACGGGCGGCACCGGCAGCTCGAATACCACGCACAATAACGGCGGCGCGGGCGGCCTCGGCGGCACCAACGGCGGCGGCGGCGGCGGGTCCGGCGGCAGCGGCTCGGTCGGTAACGCCGGCACGTCCGGAGCGGGCGGCGGGGCCGGCGCACAGGCCGTGGCGGGCGGTGGCAAGGGGGCCAACGGCGGCGTCGGCAGCCCGGACCCGGGTGACGGGGCGTCCCCTCCAGGCGGCGGAGGCGGCGGCGCGACCAGCGCGGGCACCACGGTATCGGGCGGCCAGGGCGGCAACGGGAACATCATCCTCACCTGGTCCCCGCCGCTGGCCCAGTTCAAGACGCTGATCGCGCACCGGCCCGGGGCCGACTCCCCGCCGGAGCTGAACCCGTGCGTGCCCATCAACAACACCTCCGACCCGCCCTCAGGCACCCAGTACACGGTGCCCTCCCTGGTCTCCGGGGTGAACGCCCTGTTCAACGGGACGTACACGGTCGTCCTGGTCGCCTACAACTGGGATAACCCGTCAGCCGCGCGGTCGGTCACGGTGACCGTTAACCAGTTTGAGTACCTAGGCGGCCATAACTTCCCGTCCTCGGTGAGCCGCTCGTTCACGCCGTCTACCGACATAGTCAACGGCATCGTGGTCATGGGCGAGCTGACGCTCCCGGTCAAGGGCCTGGACCCGGCGAACATATCGGGCTACTTCACAGTCTCGATCAACGACACCGACAACGCGGACCAGTTCCTGGACGTGCTGTTCCTGGACACCCAGGGGTCGACGGTGATCGTCAACGTCCCGCCGGGCACGGACTATGCCAACTTCTACATCGATGAGCCGACCATCGACCGGGACCTGGGCCGCATCCTCGGCTCGGACCTGGACCGGTCTCAGGCAGTCAGCGTCCTGGATAACTCGATGGTGTCCGGGTCGCCCTTCTACATCGTGCCAGGCGACAACCTGTTCCTGGCCTACACGGTGGACGGCGCCCCGAACCTCGGCTTGTCATATTTGAATCGTTGGTACCTGGAGAGGCTGGTATAACGATGCCCCACGTTCGCTGGCATTCCCCGCGCAGGCGCGTCCTCTTCGACTCTCACGACCTGCGCCTTGGCATCTTCTACGTCAGTGGCCACAGCGCCTGGCTGCACCTGCCGGGCGTCGTGATCCGCCTGCGGGGTGACGGCTGATGGCAGGCCCTAACGACCCGACGCTGCTGCCGAAGACGACCGCCAAGGCGCAGCTCACCGACGCCCGGCTGGCGGCGCTGGTGGCGAGCCAGGGACAGCCGCTCATCCAGTACAGCCCGGTGACCACCGTCGTCACCCAGGGCACCGCCGGGAATTACACCTGGGTCTGCCCGGCGGGGGTCACGTCCGTCCAGGTCGAGGTCTGGGGCGCGGGAGGAGGAGGCGGAGGCGGCAACTCCACGCACGGCGGCGGCGGAGGAGGCGGCGGCGGGTACTCCCAGGAGCCTTCTTACCCCGTGGTCCCGGGCACTACCTATGCCTACGTCGTCGGCGACGGCGGCGACGGCTCCATCAACAACCAGGGCTTCGGGGACGACGGCAACCCGAGTTACTTCGACATCAACGGCGTCACCGGAGGGCCGGGCGTCTACGCGAACCCCGGCAAGGGCTCCAGCGGGCTGAACGGCGGGGCCAGCGGCGCCCTCAACCTCGCGCAGACGATCAGGCACTCCGGGGGCGCGGGCGGCGGCGACGGCACCCAGTCAACTGGCGGCTGCGGCGGCGGCGGCTCCGGCGGCTCGGGCAACGCCGGCGGCGCCGGTGCTAAGTCCACGTCGGCGACCGGCGCGGCGGGCGGTGCTGCCGGGCCTGGCGGGGGCGTGGCGGGCGGCGCGGGCGGTAACTCAGCCGCGACGGGCACAGACGGCGGCACCCCTGGCGCGGGCGGCGGCGGGGTCGGCGCGGCCACCGCGGCCGGGCAGGTCGTCTTCACCTATACCCCCACCTTCTCCGGCACGTACTACGGCAGCGACGCGAACGGCGGGAACGCGGATAACCGGTACACCGCGATCGGCAACACGATGTTCCAGGGCGGGCAGACCTCCGGCGGCGGGGACTTCCTCGGCACCATGACGTCACTGATGATCCTGCCGTCGTCCGTCGCCTCAGACCTGGCCGCGGTAACCGTGGACACCGTCCGGCTGACGATGACTAACCTGACCTCCTGGAACAGCTCGGGGCTGATCGTGGCGCTGGGCTACAGCGCGGCCACCTCCATGCCGGCCAGCTTCGACGGCGTGACCGGGGTGACCGCCGGGCAGACCTATCCCGTCCCGATGGGCACGTCCCATATCCAGGACGTCAGTGACACGCTCGCCGTCCCGCTGAAATCCGGGGCGGCCAAGGCGCTGGTCCTGGGGGTCGTGCCGGCCTTTGACACTGACTACTACGGCTCCTTCGCCGGAGCCGGGCAGTCAGGCGCGCCCGTGCTGACGGTCATCGGGCACACCGGGGCCGCGCAGGTGAAGGGCGGCGACGGCGGCGACGGTACCGTGACTATCACTTACTCCACCCCCGGCGTGGCCGTGGCGGCCATGCAAGGCTCCCGGCAGACTGACGACGCGGGCAACGTCATGGCCGTGGGGTTCACCGGGCAGATCGGCTCGTTCCAGCCCGGCTCCAGCCCGGCGGTGCTGGAGACGTGGACCAAGCCCTCCCTGTCCAACAGCTGGGCGAACCAGGGCGGCGGCCTGTACGGGTTCCAGTACAAGATGACGCCGATCGGCGTATGGCTGGTCGGCGTGCTCAACCCCGCGAGCCGGACCGCCGACCTGTTCTTCACGCTGCCCGTCGCGTACCGCCCTAACGGCGGCGGTGACCACCCGGTCGGCTTCCACACCACTACCGGGGCCGGCTCGGGCGCCTTCTTGCGCGTGGGGTCGGACGGCACCTGTTCCATCATCAACTCCAGCACCACCATGGGCGCCGTGGAGTTCAACGTCATCGTCCCCGTGGACACGATCTGAAGGAGGAAGGCCAGTGTTCACCGCCATTGCCAACCCGGGGCTTATCGCCCAGTCCGCCATGCAGCGGGCCACCGCCGTGCGCGACGGCATCATCAACGCGCAGAACTTCTACGCCTGGCTGTCCGCGCAGAGCGACGGTGACATGACCGGGATCGGGGTCACCTCCGGGGACCTGTCGCTCATGCGGTCAATGGCCGCGGACCTGAACGCCTTCGGTAACATCTACCACGGCCTGGCGCCCGGCGGCGCTTACGTGCTGCCGTACCCGTTCGTGAACAGCTCGACCCAGGTGATCGGAGCGCAGTGATGAGCAGCGCAGCCGCTTCTAAGCCGGCCGTGGTGTGGGACTGCGGCGAGGAGCAGTGGTGGGTGAACCGGGAGGCCAAGACGGCATGGCTGAAGGCGAACGAGCTGCCGATCAGCGCGATGTACCGGGCGGAGTTCTATGATGACCCGCCGCGCGCGGTGATCTTCTGCTACTCCCGGAATGCGGACGGGAGCCGGCACTTCACGCACGCGCCCGGCGAGTGCACGCCGGAGGAGCACGGCCCGCAGTGCGTGGCAAGGGAGGAGCCGCGACAGGTCGCGCTGGCGGCGCTGCCCCCGGCGGAACTGCTCTGAGGAGGGGGGCAGTGATGGGAGGCGATGACTTAGCGTGGCACTAGAGCAGGTCAATTACAGCCAGGCTGTCACCTTCGAACCGGAGGGGCAGTTCTGGTCCGTCATCGTCTCCTCGGGCGGCACCGCCCCGGGAGGGCAGGCGCAGTCGCAGTACGGCGCGTTCGGCGGCTACGACTTCCTCGTCGCGCCCACCAACAGCACGACCATCCCGGTCGCGCCGGCGTTCACGGGGGATAAGTTCCGGCTGTACGCCAGCGGGGTCCTCAAGGAATCCACGGTCTTCACCGTCGCGGGCACGCTGCCGGTCACCGGGACGACGAACTACTACGTCTTCTTCACCCCGCGCCCCCAGGCCGCCCCGGCGAACGGCGATAACGCCCAGGCGGTCCCGGCACCGAAGAACGCGCGCTGGCTCGGCGCC
>Ga0247670_1000318_pt1 | contig 12242 bp, 9 predicted proteins | sample CNK11_metaG_FD_183042 | JGI IMG/M metagenome (GOLD analysis project Ga0247670, IMG submission 183042) | Soil microbial communities from Purdue University Martell Research Forest, Indiana, United States - CNK11 | ecosystem: Environmental > Terrestrial > Soil > Temperate forest > Bulk soil | place...
GCCTGTTCAGAACATGGGTGGACTTCAGCTTCCTCCTGACGTACAGGGCATCGCAGATCAAACCGGTTACGGGTATATGGGCTCATCCGAACCCTTCCCTGGTATGAAGATTCACGAGTTCAAGCATGGAGCAACTAACCGATCTGTTACACTATTTGATAAGGACCTAAACGCTCAGACTCTAGCTCAGCGCATCGCTGAGAAGAACGCCCAAAATTTCTCAGGCACGATGGGACAAGACCAGTGAAAAGAATACTCTTAACTCTCGCTTTCTTCCTTCTCGCTCCGGCGCTCTACGCTCAAAACGTAGCAGTAACCGGGAACACGAAGGACATGACGGGTAACGCCGCCGTAAAGAACACGTTCGTTCGCTTCAAGTTGAAGAACTACACGGGGAGCATCCCGAAAGTGAATGGCGTCGCCGTAATCTACCCCTCTTGCGCTCAGAGCAACGCGATCTGTCAAGATTTTGCGCCTGATAACACCGGTCTCGTTACTGGACAAATCTACGGGAACGATCAGATCGACCCGAGCGGAACGTACTACACACTTGAGTTCTGGTTCCAGGGGAGAATTGCGTACAGTGCCGATTATCTCATCACCGGTACGGCCTTCAACTTCAATACGGCTATCCCGATCTCGAACATTCCTCCTATCGGGCCGAATCAAGTTATCACGATGGCCTTCCAGTGCAACAAGCCCACGCCAGCTACGACATGGACCTGTCAGCACAACATGAACGACGGCACGGTGATTAGCGAGTACTTCGATACGAACGGAAAGCTTCTTTGGCCGGATACCATTGTGAACACGGATGGGAACACGACGACGGCTACGTTCCTTACTCCTCAGGCTGGGAAGGCGCTCATCATTCACACGGGTAGCGTAACTCTCGCGACGAATCAGCCGAACGCCGTAGTGCAGAATCCAAGCTCCCCGCAGACGATTTCAGGAAGCTTGAACATCACTGCCGACACTTCTCTGCCGAACGTGTCCTTGCTCCAAACGAAGAACGTAAACAATGTCGTTTACGCCGATCAACAGGCTGGTTCTGATGCCTGCGCCAAGATCAATACGGCAATTGGCTTACTTCCTTCTTCTGGTGGCATCGTCAACGCGAATGGCTTTCTTTCGACGCCGCAAACGTGCGCATCGAACCCCTTCGCCGGGTTCGCCACGAAGCCCGTGCAACTGTTCTTGTGCGGGACGATCACGACCACTGCAATGTGGACGCTCGAAGAATCACAGTCGGTCATAGGCTGCGGACGCGATCTTCTTAATATCAAAGGCGACCCGACGTTTAACTACTCTACTAACAAGGGCATTCTCAGCATCGGTTCTACGGGAGAAGTAGACGGAGCGCGCTATGAGAACCTGCGCGTGGACTGTCAGCAAGCTGCTAACTCAGTCGGCTTCTACGCAGCCTTCGCGGCGGAGCAGTCCGGTCTTCGCAATGCCTTAGCTATAAATTGCATTGGCAAAGGCATCTGGTGGGACGGAGGACTTTCAGAAAACTCTTCGATGGATAACATTGAGGTGCTCGTGCCGAACGGCGGCGGCGCGGGAACCATTCCTGTGTTCATCGATGCTTCGGCGTCCTTTCGCGGTATTCACGGCGCGACGATCAACGGCACCGGTTCTACTGGCATCCCGGTTGGTATCCGCTTGAACAACAACACTAGCGGAACATTCTCAGATATTCACCTTGAAGGCGTGACGACCGGTATCGATCTAGCTCCTGCTGCAGCCGTCGCAGGTGTACTTCTCAGTGACATCTATGGACACTCTAGCATCACTGATCTCGTGAAGGTAGGTGGCTTCGCAGGTTCTCAGGTTGTGATGATGAATCTCACGAAGAACGCGGGAACGAATGCAATCAATGACGTGCTGAACGGTCGTGTCTTCACGGATAACAGAGTACCGTTTTACTCTACGGCTGCTCCGTTCTACAACAATGGCGCTCTCACCAACTTTGGGAAGATCATCACACAGGGCGATGAGTTTCAATCTATTAATACGGCGGCGACTGAGGACGGTCGCATCGGCATCGACTCCTTCGGGGCTGGTCAGTTTGGTATCGGGACTCTAACGAACCACCCGGTTAAGTTCTACTCGAACAACAATCTCTCTCTGACGCTCGACACTTCGCAAAACGCGAAGTTCGAAAAGGGCGTAAGCATCGGAGGAATAACGAACGCGACAGGCCTACAAATCCTGAACACGACCACGACTTGCACCACGGCGGCATCAGTCGGTGCTACCTGCACCACGGCGGCAATCACTCTCCCCGTGACTGAGCCTGATACGGCGTATCGTCTAGTCTGCACAGGAAAGGGACTGACGAACGTTCCGGTCGTGATTGCCACAACGAACAGCAGCACTTCTCAGTTCACGATCACCATCGCGGCGCTCACAGCGGCTGCTGCGAGCTTTACATCTTACGACTGCACAGTCGGACATAACTAGGTTATAATGAAACACATGAAGAAACTTCTATTCTCGCTCCTTGCTGCTCTAGCGCTCCTTCCTAGCGTGCACGCTCAAACTACGCATGGACGTATCGTAACTGATCGCCTCTCGAACACTGCTGTCCTCTCGATGAGCGGCGCTACACCTAACGTGTCTCAAGGAAACGTCTTCAAGACGAGCAACGGCGCGCCTACGACTGTTACGAACTTCCTAGGTGGCGTGGATTCTCAGGTTATCAGTGTAACGTGCGGAGAAGTGAACACAACGTTTGCGGACAACGCCACGATCATCACCGCTTCGAACCTTCCGATCAAATGCTTGAGCGTTGGTCAGGAGCAGGACTTCGTATTCGACGCGGCGACAAGTGCATGGCTTCAACGCGCGACGCCGAACGTGTCTCAGCTTCCGAACACGGCGCTCTCTTCTACGCCGACCCCTTCTGTTGACGCGACGTACTCGCACTCTTACAGCATGACTCTTACGGCGAACGCTACGCTCGCCGTGACGGGTACGCCCCAGAATGGGAATATGCTCTCTCTTTCTCTCACTGAGGACGGCACGGGTGGCTGGACGTTCACCTTTCCGGGGAACTTCATCTTCGCTCCGAGCTTCACCTTCGCGACTGCCGCAAATGCGGTGAACGAACTCACGTTTAAGTTCGAGGGAACGAATTGGAGACTAACCTCAACCGGTGGCGGCGCTTCAGGCTGCACCCCTGGTGGAGGCGCGAACTCTCTTCAGAAGAACAACGGCGGAGCCTGCGCGGCTTCAAACGAGACGGACGACAATACAACATTCTCAGCGGGGATTGACGCCAAGTTCAACGGCCCGAATCCGTACATCGATATTCGTCGTTACAACGTTCGTGCAGTCGTCTCAACGCCGACTACGACGGGCAGCATCAATAGCGGCAGCCCGACGCTCACACTGGCATCTGGGACTGGCTTCCAGAATCTTGATGGCATTGTAGTTCGCGGAGCAGGGACTACGAACTCTCTTTCTACTCCTTCCGCGCCTACTGTTACACCCTCTAACCCGGCCTTCCTCACTGGAACCGGCCTGGACGTGGCCAGCGCCACTGGCGCTACGACTTACGAGTATTGCTACGCGGCTGTCACGAAAGACGCTCAGATGACGCCGTGTAGTACGCACACGTCCATCGCGACAGGTCTAGCCAGCCTCGGACCTCAACAGGTCAACGTCTCGTCTATCTCCGCGAGCGGGACGGTTATCACCGTGACGACCGCTGCGGCTCATACGCTTGGCGTAGGCGCACAGGTCGTTCTCAAGAGCACAGGAGGATTTGACGGTTGGTACCGCACCGTCACCGTTCCTGACAACACGCACTTCACTCTTGCCACGCAGCAGACCACCACGAACGGCGGCCCGACTAGCGGAACGACTGGCAACGTAAATTACTGGAACTCAAATCGCATCGCGCTTACCGCAGTGACGAACGCCTATAAGTACGCGATTTACGGGCGTACCTCTGGCGCGATGAACTTCATCGGTTGGGCCTTCCCACAGACGACTCTCACGACGGTCGGAACCTACTTGAACTTCGACGACTACGGCTCAACCATGTCGTCTGCTCCGACGCTACCGGATTGGGTTCCAAGTACGGCACCTGCCGCTGCGAAGAACGGCGATCTCGTTACGACAATCGTCAGCGGTGGAGGTACGACTACTCTCACTCTAGCGAACAATGCAGGGAACACCGTTGCTGGTGCTACGACGAAGTTCGACAATGCGCCGAATATCGTCACGGCATTTGCAGCAACTCAAGGTCTCGGTAAGGGTACATTGGTGTTTCCAGCCGCTCCCGGAGCTACTTACGTCACAGCTTCTGTTATCACGATTCCGTTTTCATCAAGTGCTGTTTCCGTTCAAGTAGGCGGACTTATCGCTCTTGGTGATTCGCTAACCTATAACTCGAATATTATCTGGTCCGGTCAGCCGGTCAATCCGCAGGGTGCACCGTCATTCAGCTTCCAGAACTACCCGCAGATTGTGGCCTCTGCTGCGTGGCCGATGTTCTACGGATTCGGCAACGGTAACTCCGTCGTCTCCTATCTACAACTTACGAACAACAGCCCGAACCAGGGCTTAATCTGGCTGGATGATACGGGTGGTCAGATTCCTCGTGCGAAGTTCGACAATGTACAGTTCGTGACTCAAGGCACCTCGGACTACATGAGCATGCACTACGTCGCTCGCGGCGTGGGCGGCACGGGTGGATTCTTCTTCCGTCAGTGCCAATTCTTCTCAGGACCTCTTCAAGTCGTTGGCTCAACAGCTACCCCGCTCGTCTACTTCGACGGTGGAAGCCCAAGCGGCGTCGGCGGCACCCTCAAGTTTGAAAATACGTTCTCTAACCGTCGTGGACTAGCAGTTGGAGGAAACCAAGCTCTCGGCGTGCAGGTTGACGATGAGTGGCACTACATTCAAGGCGGCATCATGCCGCTGTTCTCATTCCTCAACAGCAGCGGTGGAAGCTCTGCTATGGGCTACCGTCTTAAGAACTACACATTGGACACGACTGCGGAACCGGTTGTCTTTGTCTCTAGCGGTCTAACCGGTGTGGTCACGATTGCAGGCGGAGTCGGTCCAACCGTCGGAACCAACATCGTTATGGCCGGTTCAGGAAATATCACGGTTAAAGCCGACTTGCCCGCTGCGTTTAACCTCGGGCAAAATGCCGGAACCGAAGGCGGTCCGAATACTTCTAGCTCAATCGACGGGATTAAGTCCAACTCTATTCAAGGTACTAACTCACAGAAACAATTCAACACCGATGTACTAGCTGGGAATCAGTTTCATTTCGCGGTCATTGGTTTGCCAATGTCGGCACCCACGGTCACTGGTCCTACAGCCGGTGGCTCACTTCCTATCGGAACGAATACCTTCGACATCGCCCCCGTGGGCGTTACTAACGGAGAAATTGCTCCTCGCTCTCCAGCAAGTAACTCTTGCGTGACGACTAGCGGTCAGCAAACTTGTACCGTGAATTGGGTGGCCTACCCCGGTGCCACTGGCTACAACATCTATCGAAATGGCTTCAACGGCGGCTCCTGCACGAGTCCTTTCGTCGCCAGTGGCGCAACAGTCACGGCAATTATGACTACCGGTGGATGTGGTCAGTCGGGTCCAGTTGAACCGGGTACGGGTCTCTCCGGCGTGTACAACGGCGGAGTGTTCGGCCCGTCACTCGCGCTTACCGGTGCTGGTTTCAAGACGACAGTAACTACACCGGTTCTCACAGCTAGTCGCGCAGTGACATTCCCAGACGCTGCGGGGGCGATTCTACTCGACTCCACCCTTCCGCAGATCAACTCCGTCTACGATAACTTCAACCGAGCGAACTCAATTCTCTCGTCTTCCGCTCCTCCGTTTGGGACGTGGGTAGCGGTCACGGGCTTGACGGCTCCTAGTATCTCTAGCAACCAACTTGTTGGCACGGGTGCGGTAGTTCGCCAAGCAGCCATTCTAACTGGTTCAGGGCTTGGTACGGGCGACCAATTCGTACAGGCCACGGCCCCAGTAGCCGAAAACGCGGCGAACTCAGCGCTTGAGCTTCTCTGCCGCATGTCTACCTCAGCGTTCAGCGGTTACCTCGGTCAGATGGGCAACAACACCGTCAAGCTGTTTCGTTTCACGGCGGGTGCGTCTGTCCAGCTTGGCAGCACCCAAGCTATTACGGGTGCCGCGAACGACGTGTTGCGCTTAGAGTGTCAGGGTTCAACAATTCGTGTTATCTACAATGGTACACAGCTAATTTCTCAGTCGGATTCGAATTTTGCGACAGGCGTAGTCGGCGTATCGGTCTTCGGAAACGTCGCTCAATCAGTTCTCGATAACTGGAGCGGTGGCAACCTTCGCGCTACTGTACGTCAAGATAGCGAGAACGACTACACGCTACCGCAGCACTTCCCGAGCATGAGCGTCGGAGCAAGTGAACCTCTCGCCGGAGCACTTGCGGCCAACACGGCATACCTCCAGAACTTGATTCTCGGTTCTCCTGGCGCGCTCTCAACGTCCTTGAACGCAGCGAGCGGAAACAGTGGACGCGTCGCGCAATCCAGCGGAGCGCTCACGAACGGCGATCTAGGCAGCTTCGATGCGAACGGGAACGTCGTAGACTCTACACTCGCGACTACGAACGTAGCAACGAACTCATCTACCACGACGTTCACGAACAAGACCATCGACGCGGAAGGGACAGGGAACACGATCACTATTCCGACGAAGCTCTTCCTTCGCGCTGCACTATGTAATAACGGCACGGCAGGTTTCGCGGCTGACGCGACCTCTGCTACTCCGACTGTCGCCTGCTTCGGCACGACGACGAAGATCGGTGTATGGCAAGCGGCGGACGCCGATGCGATCACGTGGAGCTACCTGCTCACGAGCGATTTCACGGGTAACATCGACGGGAAGATCGCCTTCAACTCGCCTGATACGACGGGAACTGTTATCTTTAACGTAGCTCTAGCCTGCGTGGACGGCACGGGAGCCACGGCTGATGACCCGGCTTACAACTCTAGTTCAGCGTTCGGTACGATCACACTCGCCGCGCCTGCGAACGCTTCTTGGACGACGACTGTGAGCAACATCACGAAGTCCGGCACGACCACGTGCGGCGCTGGGACCTGGATGAACATCAAAGTGACACGAGCTACCGACACTGGAGCTTCGCGTGTCAACTTCAAGTCACTCGAACTCACTGTACGGAGAGCAATGTAATGAAAAAGCTCGGACTACTTCTCGCTCTCGCGCTCCTCTGCGCTCTACCCTCTCGCGCGGCTGACTTCTTCTATGCGAATACGGCTCAAGGCGGGAACACGGGCGCAGACTGCGCTAACGCCTTCGCCTGGAACGACGGAACTAACGGAGTGAATGCCTCAGCTAAGCAGGCTGCTGGGAATAAGCTCCACCTCTGTGGCACGATCACGCTCGGAACTGCAGCGACGTTCGTGACGTTCGTGAACAGCGGAGCGTCAGTAGGAAGTCCAATCACCCTTGTTTGGGAGACAGGAGCTATTCTCCAGGCTACTTACTGGAGCAGCAGCGGCGGCATCATTGCAAATTCACGTAGCTTCATTGTGATCGACGGCGGTTCGAACGGCATCTTCCAGAACACGGGGAACGGCGATCAACTTGCCAATCAACAGCAAAGCGTAGGCGTCTCCGCAACGGGTTCTACGAGTGTCGTCGTCAAGAACCTAGCTATCAAGAATATGTTCGTTCATACGGCTCCCGTGAGCATCACGAGCATCACAGGGAACGGAACGACAGCAACAGTTACATGCGCCGCGACTTGCGGACTCGTGACTGGCGAGAAGTTCCACGTGAGCAACAATGCGAACAGCGGATTCAATGGTGACTTCACCGTAGCCTCAACTTCTGGTACGACGCTCACCTACTTGAACGCGACGAACGCAACAGGGGCAGGTGGCTCACTCGGTTGCTCGTTCGGCTCCGGCGGCACGAAATGCGTAGATCATAACTTCGTGAACGCCATCACCATCAGCGGTACGAACAATACGATTCAGTCTGTCACGATGAACCAATGCGGCTTCTGCGTGAAACATAACTACGGAAATCTAGACGACAACAATAACTATTCTAAGAACGAAATTTTCGACTTCGATCACGGCTTCATGTACGCTACGGCGAACAGCAACGCTCACGCTACGAACGTGTTCATGGACAGTAATAAGCTCCACGACACAAAAAGCTGGGACACGCCAGATTGTTCTGGTCACCACGACGGTCTGCACGCCTTCGGTGCGGCGACGAACTACGGATACACCGGACTCTACTTCACGAACAACTCTATCTACGGCGACTGGGGCTCTTGCATCACGGCTGGAGTGTTCATTGAGGGCGGAGCGAGTGCGGCGAACGCCACGAACGAGTACTTTTACAACAATGTCGTTAACATCACCACGAGTGTCCTCGTGACGCAGGGTTACATCGCCGCCTTCTCCGGTGCTGGAGAGACGAAGGTTATGTACAACACCGTGAAACTTCCGGGGAACGCAGACCTCACGTCCTGCTATAACATCGGTTCCACGAACAACACGACGATCTACGGCAACGTCTGCGGCGGAGCGGGTGGACGAGGAAACTTCGGTAATTTCACCGGGACGACGACGCTCGACTATAATCAATGGGACACAAAGAGCGACGCGGGCGGGAACTGCTGGATTATTCAAGGTTCGTTCACGGGATGCAGCTTCGCTAGCTACAAGACGGCTTGTAACACTCAAGGCTGGACGGGATGCGATTCACACGGGCGTCAAGATACTTACCCTCTAGCTCTCAACAGCGATGCTTCTCCTCAGGTCACGTTCGGAGGTATCAAGTGGGGCATAAATCTAGGCTCAATCGCCTCAGGAAACCTCGCTAGTCTTCAGAACGACAGCACAGTAGGAAATACGCGCACTCCGCTTGCTCGTCCTGCGACGGCGACGTGCGTAACTCCGGGAACGGATGCTAACTGCTGGGACCTCGGTGCTATGCAATTCGCCGCTGGTTCTCCTGCTCCTCCACCGACACCGGCCCAGTTTATCATCGCGGCCTATCCTCTTCCTGCGTCTCCTACTCAGCCGACGATCACGAGTCTATCTCCAACGAAGACGTACGTGACGAACAAGGGCTGCTCACAGGACGGCGTGAAGTGGCTAAATCCTTGCACCTTCCGCATCTCTTGTACGAACTGCGACGGCACGACGCTAGTAACTCTAGACGGAACGTCCGTCTCTCAAACATATTCGAGCGGTGTCATGACCGTGACTGTGCCTCTAAGCTTGCTCCCTGTTCCGAGCCAGATTACACAGCACACCTTCACGGCCTCGAACCCGACGAACGTGCCACTACTCAGTAGGGCATCGATACCTAGCTTTCGAATCCAGGGGAACTAACGTGGAACAGGAACTCAGAGAGTTCATGAACGAACAGAAGGACAGCACCGCACGCATCGAAACGAAGCTTGACTCGTTGATTGGCGCGCCGGGACAAATCGGTCGTATACCGAAGTTAGAGGAGGACGTAGAAGAACTCCAAGCTTCGAGGAACACGATCAAAGGCGTGAGCATTGCCTGGGGTGCTTTCGTGACTTTTGGCCTCGCCCTCTGGGAGTTCCTTTCTCATAGGAAATAGGTTTGCGGACTCAGCGGAAATTTGTTAGAGTCCTCTAAGGAGAATACACATGGCCGTAATCGGTGGCGGACTAGCAGTACAAGCGGCGCTAGAGCGCAATGCTCTTAACGGACTTTCGGGTCTTGCCGACATCAATAACAATATTCCTGCGATTGCCTACGGCAACGGCACGACGCCAGTGGAGTACGCAATTGGCCCAGAGAGCCCTAATCCTATCGCCGTACGCGCGCTTAGCGCCGACGTGCTCGTAGCTCTCAACGGAGGCACGATCTCAGCCGGGACGTTCGGGTTCGACGTGAGCCTCGACGGCGTGAACTGGGTAGACTCAGGCGTGACGCCCGTAACTATACCGACAACTGACGGCGGTTACATAGTAATTCCAATCAAAGTGTACGTCGCCGCCCATCTTCTCCCTGCGAGATACATTCGTGGCAAAATCGCTGCTGCGGCGAGCACCGGAGCGCCGACCGTCAAGTTGCGCCTTACCTGTTAAGGAGTCGTCCATGGACAAGGGCCTCGTCGTCCTTGCGAAGTCTATCGCTGAAGCTCAGGGCCTCGTACCCGAGCTAATCTGCGCGATCATCGAGCAGGAGAGCGCCTGGAATCCCTGGTCAATACGCTACGAACCTCTGTTCATGACGAAGTACGTAGCTCCTCTCTACACGAACAATAAAATCAAGGGCGCGACGGAAGCTTACGCTCGTTGCTTCTCCTGGGGGCTCATGCAGGTCATGGGACAGGTAGCCCGTGAGCACGGGTACATCGGCCCTCTCTGCCAACTCTGCGACCCCAACTTCGGGATACTCGTAGGCTGTCAGGTGTTCAAAAGCAAGCTCGATAAGGCGAACGGGGACGTGACACAGGCTCTCCTCCTCTGGAATGGAGGCTCGAACCCTGAGTACGCACCGAACACTCTAGCCCGAGTTGCGAACTATCGCTAAGCGCGCTATTCTTCTCCTGTAGGAGTAATCATGAAAATTAAGCTCAACGTCGCAAATATCATCCACGCCCTAGCCGTGGCTGGACAGGTTCTTAATGCCGTCAGCGGCATCGTGCCAGCGAAGTATCAACCGATCATCGCAGGACTTCTCGCTGCCGGTCAGCTTATCGTCGGTAAGCTTCAACAGAACACCCCGGTCCCCGCTCCGGCCCCCGAGGTGAAGTAACATGGCTTCTAAGAGCATCACCGGTTTCGTTCAAGTCACATTCAACGACGGATTTAAATCTATCGTGCGTCTCAGTGATTTCGGCTCGCCAACTAATAAGGGCGCGGCGATTGATACGCTCGTCGGCACGCACGGTAAGATCAAAGAAGTCCAGCAACTCGATTACATGCCAACCTAAGGAGGGCATAACAGTGAAGACAGCAGCAAAGGCAGCAACATCTCTAGTTCTAGCACTCGCGCTCGTAGTTAGCGGGTGCTCAACTGCATGGATTGACACGGCCATTGCGGACGTGCCCGTCGTGCTTCAAATCGTGACGAGCATCATCGGCATTGTTCAGACTGCGAACGGCTCAGAAGACCCGAACGTGCTGAACACAGTGAACGCCGCTGCCGCTCAAGCGAAGGCAGACCTCCAGACTCTTCAACAGCTAGTCAACGACTACAAAGCTGCTGCGGCTGCGGATAAACCAAACCTCGTCGGTAAGATCGACGCGGCTCTCGGAGTAGTTCAGGCCGATCTCAGTGGAGTGCTCACCGCGTTCCACGTAAAGAATCAGAACCTCCAGCTTACCATTGCATCGAGCGTTGCACTCGCTCTAGCTACGGTCGCATCTATCCAGGCTCTCATTCCGGCGCAGGCGGCTAACACTGTCCGTCACGCTGCGAAGCCACCGAAGCCTGCTCAGCTTAAGGCGGAGTTCAACACCGTCGTAAGCAAGGGCGGCTACGCTCAGTTTGCACTCAAGTAACTAGGAGGAGAGCATGGCTCTCGAATTAAGTAAGGGCGGGAGGCGCTACGGCTTCCTCCCGTCACCTCCAGATCACCGGGACTATGGTATGACAACCATGCCCGGTGTTATTTTTTCTGCGAGGCTCTCGCCTGTCGTTTCGTGGAAGGAGTTCACGGGACCGGTGAAGGACCAGGGAGCGCTCGGAGCCTGTACCGCGTTCGCCGGGTGCGGGAACAGAGAGTTCCTCGCGCGTAAGTACTTCAAGGACGAGAAGACGAAGCTTGAGAATCCCGTGTTCTCTCCGCTCGATCTCTACTACAAAGAGCGCCGTGAGGACGCGACGCTCGACAAGGGTGACTGCGGCTCCTGGGGACGCACGGCTGTACGTGTTATGAACAAGTACGGTGTGTGCCTTGAAAACCAGGACCCTTACGTCCCCGCCAACTACGAAACCGCTCCGAACGAGACTCAGATCGAAGAAGCCTCTCAGTTCCGCGCCGGAGCGTATCACGCTCTCCACGGCGTGCAGGACATGAAGAACTGTCTCGTGAGTGGATACGCGTTCCTCATGGGCTTCGAGGTCTACGAGAGTTTCGAGACGAAGACCGGCTCGACACACGTGTACGCTCCGAAGCACGGAGAGGCGCTCCTCGGAGGACACGAAGTTTTCTGTATTGGGTACGACGACACGAAACAGATGTTCGAGATCAGA
>Ga0247670_1000319_pt1 | contig 12236 bp, 24 predicted proteins | sample CNK11_metaG_FD_183042 | JGI IMG/M metagenome (GOLD analysis project Ga0247670, IMG submission 183042) | Soil microbial communities from Purdue University Martell Research Forest, Indiana, United States - CNK11 | ecosystem: Environmental > Terrestrial > Soil > Temperate forest > Bulk soil...
GGCAGCGCCCGCCCGGACCCGAGCCTGCGGCTCGGCCACTCGTGACCCCAGGCCCTGCACGCGGCGATCTGGTCATCAACCTCGCTGAGGAGACTGGCCATCGTAGTCTCTTGCTTCCTTGCCATGCCTGCCTTTTTCCTTGCACGGGCCGCCTTCACGCGGCTAGCTGTCTGTAAGAGTATCACCTAGGCGTCCCGATGCAAACCTGCCCCTGAGTTGTAGGATAAGACCGCTGAAGACTATAAGCCAGGAGGGCTCGTGGCACAGGAGCAAGAGCAGGCGGCCGACCGCGTCACCCAGGTCGTGACGGCAGCCCCCGGCAGCAGGCTTGAGGGCCTCCTCGCCTCATACGACAGCGCCAAGGCAGCGGCCGAGGAGTCCGCCGCGAGGTTCAAGGCGATCACCGACGGCATCAAGGCGGAGGCCGGCGCGGTGAACCCGAAGGCGACGGACATCTCCGTCAGCGGCTCCCCCGGCCTGCCGCGCCTGAAGCTCACGTGGAAGCGCCCGTGGAAGTTCGACACCGGGCGGTTCAAGGAGGAGAACCCGCTGCTGTACGTCACCTATGCCAGCCAGGGCGGGCACTGGGAATTGCGGGCGGTATGACGGCGAGGCGTGAGCTGCGCGATGATGCCTCCGCGCTGCGCCAGGCAGCGGCGATCTTGCGCAAGCGGTCAGTGCGCCCGCGGAGCTTTTCCCTCAGGGTGGCGTGCCGCGTACTGGAGATAGCAGCCGGCAGGCTCGACGATCGCGCGGGCAAGGACAGCGAGGAGGCGGCTGATGGTGTGCAAGCCCTGCCAGGGCAACAGCCATGAGGACTGCGACGGAAGCCTGCGGCACCGCACGTACTGCGACTGCCAGCACGCGCCCGCCCCGCCAGCGGGGACCGTCAGTGGATGACATCGACGCGCTGGAGCAGCTGGCCCGGCGCATGGGCTCCGCGCAGCTGACCGCGCTAGTCACCAGGATCGCCCTGCGGGCGGCGGCGTGGCCTGAGGAGATGGCCGGGAACCAGGCGCGGGGAGGGCTGGTCAAGGGCGACTGGAAGTCCCCGCACTGGGACATGCAGCTCGTCCTGGCGCTGCGCCTGTGCGCCAGTGAGATCGAGGGCCGCTGGGCAGCCAGCGAGGAGCGCCGCCGCAGCTGGAACCAGAGCCTGGAGGAGCAGTTCCACGCTCGTTACCACCGGGGCTTCCTGTATGACCTCGGCCCGGGACCGGAGGGGCCATGACGGTAAGCCGCAGCCTCCTCCAGGCGCGCGTGCTGATCGACGCCGAGGACGAGGCCGCGAGGGCGCATGCCAAGCACGGCGCGCACTCGATGTATTACGGCGGCACGTCCAATGACCGCCGGTGCTCTATCCTCACTGAAGAGGTCGGCGAGGTCGCGAAGGAGCTGAACGAGGCTGCTTACGCGGCGCTGGACCTGCGCAGGCTGCGCGCCGAGCTCATCCAGGTGGCCGCCATGGCGCTTACCTGGGCGCAGGCGATCGATGACCGGGAAATCCAGTGACAGGGGGCAAGCCGTGGGAGGCGACTGATGACTGAGCGCCCCTTCCTGACGGAGGTGACGCAGGATGGCACGCTCACTTCCTGGTACTGCGAGCCGCCACGGCCGGGGCTGGCCTTCCGGGCCGTGCGCGATGAGTGGCGCGAGGGCACCGGGGCGTGGCGCGGCAAGTGGTTCCGGGACATCTACGAGGTAGAGGTCCTCGGTCATGAGGTACGGGCGCCGTACCAGAGCCGCCTCTAGACTGCAAGCATGCAGCCAGTCAAGGCTAGTCAGCCAAGCGGCTTGAGCCGCGCATGACCATCAGCCCGGAAGCGTTCATGGCATCCGCGCCGCGCACCCTGGACGGCAACACCGAGTGGGCCTCCCGGTACGGCCGCGAGCTGCGCGGCGTCGTCCGGCGCCAGGCGACGCTGTCCCCGCGCTCACAGCAGGTGCGGCTGGGCCCGTCGGAGATCGGCGTGGACTGCGACCGCCAGGTGGTCGGCAAGCTCGCCATGGTGACGAAGACCAACAACGTCTCCGACCCGTGGCCGTCGATCGTCGGGACCGCAGTGCACGCGTGGCTGGCGCAGGCGTTCCATGACGACAACGTGCGGGAGAACCTGCTGCGCTGGGTGACGGAGGTCAGGGTCACCCCGCACCCGGACTACCCCGGCAGCGCCGACCTGTACGACGCGCTGGAGCAGGCCGTCGTCGACCACAAGGTGCTCGGCGCCTCGTCACTGTCCAAGGTGCGCTCCGCGGCCGGCCCGTCCCGTAAGTACCGGGTCCAGCTGCTGCTATACGGCATCGGCTTCCGCGCGCTCGGGCTGCCGGTGAAGCGAGTGGTCCTGGCCGCCTACCCGAGGACCGCGTCATCCCTGGACGGGCTGTACGTGTGGGAGCACGTCATCACGCCGGAAGACGATGAGCTGATTACCCGCGTGCTGGACCGGATGGCCGTCCGCAAGCTCGTCGCCGCCGAGGTGCTGGCGGGCCGGATGACCCTGGCCCAGGTGCCGGCCTCGCCGGATGACGATGAGTGCTTCTTCTGCCCGTTCTATCGCCCGCAGAGCCGGTATGACGATCTCGGGGGATGCCCGGGGACAACGCGCTAGCCGAGGGCTATCGCGACCAGCGCGGTGATCATCAGGGCCGTGATCACGAGGGCCGTGGTGAAAGCCAGGCGCGTCCTCAGCCTTTCCCTCACGACGACCTTCCTTCCCGGGAGCCGGTTCCCTGCGTACGGAGATAGCCGGGTCACCATGTACCTCCCTTCTTTCCCGCAAAAAGGGGAAAGCCCCGGCGCTCAGCCAGCTGCCGGGGCTTCCCTGCCTTGGTGGTCAGTGCGGAGTGCGCTCAGGATCACGCCGCTTCCGGGCCGGGTTGTTCCGGGTCCGGCGGTGCTGCGCCGCGTAACGGGCGCACTTGTCCTTGTTGCGCCCGATCTTGCGGCCCTTCTTGGTCTTACTCGCTGGCACGGGGTGATCTCACCCCCTCTCATGCTCGGCCTTACGGCGTTCGCATGAGCTGCTCCCTGAACATGATGGCCTCCTCAGGAAAGGCTTGGCTGTAGTTGTTTGGCTGGCCAGGTTACCGCGGCTGTAGTTATCTGGCTGGCCCGGCTATCGTGGCTAAGAAGGTGCGGCTGCCCGCCATCTTGCAGTGCGCCAGCGGCTGTCCTGTCCGTGCTGGCTGCAAGCTAGGACCGATGCACGAGGGCTGTCCTGTCCGTGCTGGCTGCGGGTACGCGGCTGGCTGCTGGGATTCGGCTGCTAGTCCAGTATGGCTGCCCCCGGAAGCTTGGCTGCACGGGTACGGCTGCGCACTTCGGCGTTGGCTGCCTGACGCTCTTCGGCTGCCTCGCGGACCATGGCTGCACGGGTACGGCTATCTTGGCTGCGCAGGCTGACACGTCGTGGCTGGCACAGGCGTTCTGGCTGCGAGCTACGGCTGTGGCACGAGGATAACCTGCGCCACGGGAGCAGGGTAACTGCGCCGCATCCGCGGCTTCCCGCGCTCAGCGTGGTTCCAGGTCACCGCGACCTTGCCGTCGCGCACGAGGCTGACGGTGCCCGTCGCGTCCTGGTCGAAGAGCAGGTGCACCTGCTGGCCTGCTTTCAGGGTCGTCATCGCGCCTCCCGGCGTACTTGGCTGCCCGTCAGTTACCTGGCTGCTTGCAATACTCTACTGGCTGCCTTCGAACAGTTGGCTGCATGTCTCTCCCAGTATAACTGGCGCGGGCCGTAGATCGCGCCGTTCCACAAGCTGACGGCCACCTCGTGCCCCTTGTCCAGGGCATGATCACGGGCCTCCTGGCACAGCGACAGCCAGTCCTCAGTCCAGCCTGCCAGCTGCGGCGGGACCAGCGGCCCGCACTCCCGGCACGCCACCTGCGGCCTGCTGCCCGTGTGGCGCAGGGACAGGCCGCCGGGGTACGGCCTGCCGTAGTCGCGTACTACTCCCGCGATCTCATCGAAGGACGGGCTGCTCACAGGGCCTCCTTACAGGTCTCTTAAAGTATAGCAGAAATTCCCCTTCCTGGCCCCGGTCCCCCGGAGTATCGTGTGTGCTCCGGGCACGCCGGGAGGCGCCCCGTCTCTGCACAGGTTCCAGGTCTAGTTACCAGGTTCGAGCCCAGGAGACGCGATGTCTTACCCGCAGTACCCTCCGCAGCAGCAGCCGCAGTACCCTCCGCAGCAGCAGCCGCAGTACCCTCCGCAGCAGCCCGGTTACGCTTCGCCGCAGGCTCCCCAGTACTACCCGCCTCAGCAGCCTGGCTACCCGCCAGCGCAGGCCCCGCAGTACTACCCGCCGCAGCAGGCCCCCCAGTACCCTCCGCAGCAGCAGCCGCAGTACGCACCGCCCCCGCCGCCCGTCGCCGCCGGCGATATCTCGGACTTCTACGACCAGCCGGCGGCCTCGGGCAAGTCAATCTCCTTCAACGGCAAGCCCCCCGGCACCACGTACACGGGCATGGTGGCCCGCACCATCACCAAGGCTGACGTCCAGGTCCAGACGGACATGGTCACCAAGCAGCTCTCCAAGCACCCGGACGGCCGCCTGAAGTACACGATGGTCATCCCGCTGCTGCTCCAGCCCAGCGCCGAGTTCCCCGACGGCCGCGCCGCCTGGTATTGCAAGCACAACGAGAAGCCCGAGCTTGAGCGGGCCATGGAGGCCGCGGGCGTAAAGCCCGGCACCCCTCCTGAGCAGGGCGCGATGATCACCATCACTTACACGGGCGACCGCCCTGTCCCTGGGATGTCTCCTCAGAAGATGAAGACCGTTACCTACGCTCGCCCGCAGGGCGCGAATGGCCAGCAGCCCGCAGCCGCGAATCCTCAGCCAGCCGTCCTAGCAGAGCCCACGCCGCAGCAATACGCGCCACAGTGGGGCGAGAACGGGAACCAGCTAGCCACGCCCGCGACCATTGCACAGGGTGGTGCGGCACAGTACCAGCAGGGTCCCCCAGCTCAGCCTCAGTTCCAGGCACCACAGCAGCAGTACGCTGAAGGCCAGTACGCCCCGGTACCCCAGATGCCGCAGCAGCAGCAGCAGCAGTACGCTGAGGGCCAGTACGCCCAGGCAGGACCGCCCGCGCAGGCACCGTTCTTCCAGCCGCCCGCCCAGCCGCAGCCTGTACCGCAGGCGATGCCGCAGCAGGTGGCCAGCCTGTCGGACGCGCAGCAGAAGCTGCTCGCGCAGCTGACCGGCGACCAGCCGCAGTAGTACCCGGTCAAGGCTCCCCGGGGCAGGCAGGCTCGTCCACGGCCTCCTGCCCGGGGCCTCACCGCAGCCGGAAGTCAAGGGACGGCCAAGGTAATTCAGCCGATCGAGAGCAGCCAGCCAACGAGCTGATGACCGGGAGGGCCGGTGACCGCTGGCGTCTACGGGGAGGTCCTCGCGGACGGCAGCCACATCGTGCTGGCGGTCAGCGGGGATGACTACGAGCTAGACCGGGCCGCCGCCGCGCTGCGCAAGATGACGATGACGTGCGAGCCGACCGTGCCCAAGGGCATGCTCACCTGCCCGCTCACCTGGGCGGCGGTGTGCCAGCTCGGGCACACGTTCAACGGCGGCAGCATCGGCCAGTGGATGCCAGGCCCTAGACTCAGGGACTGGACGCTGGCTGAGCTCCTGCGCCGTACAGCCGATCCTGCGAAGACAGCCGAGAAACCCCTGCCCGCAGCCAGTGAAGTCCTGCCAGCCGTAGAATTCGAGCCTGCCGCCGAACCGCATGAGACAGCCATGGTTGAGCAGCCCGCAGCCAGTACCCGTAAGACAGCCGTTAATGTATTGACGCCCCGCCCGTATCAGTCAGAGGGCGCCGCGATGATCGGGGCCGGCGGGAAGTTCCTGCTCTTCGACGACCCGGGCTGTGGGAAGACGGTCACCGCGATCCTGGGCCTGAAGGCCCGCCGCGAGCGCGGGCGCGAGATCTTCCCGATGGTGATCATCGTGCCGTCCTGGGACGTCGGCGACGTGTGGGCGCGACACGTCCGGACCTGGGCGCCAGAGTGGCAGCAGGAAGCCGGCGGCGTGATGACCGTGATGTACGCCGGCCCGGACCGCCAGCAGCTGCTCGGTGACGATAACGGCATCTTTATTACGACGTACGCCACCGCCCGCCTGGACGCCGCCACCGCGAAGGGGCCGCTGGCCCGGCTGCGGGCGGAGACCGTCATCGCGGACGAGGCGCACGCGGTGAAGAACCAGGACTCAAAGCAAAGCCACGCCGTCCGGCGCATCGCCGCGCACGCCGGCACGTTCATCGGCATCACCGGCACGCCGGTCACCCGGGACACCGCGGACGTCTACCCGCTGCTGGCGGCGATGGACCCGCCGTCCTGGCCGTCACGGGAGAAGATGGTCAAGCGGTACTGCATGACCGAGGAGGACGGGTACGGGGAGAAAGTGCAGGGCCTTGCCCCGCTGGCCGAGCCGGAGTTCCGCGCCATCCTGCTAGGGCAGTACCGCCGGGTCGCCAAGGCCGACGTGCTGAGCCAGCTCCCGCCGAAGGTCTACAGCGTGCGCCGGGTGGACATCCCGCCCGGGTGGCGTAGCGCCTACGACGGCATGGCCGCGGAGATGCTGGCCGAGCTGCCGGACGGCGAGGAGGTCCAGGTGATGAGCGTCCTGGCGCAGCTGACGCGGCTAGGGCAGCTGGCCAGCTCGGCATGCGACGTCGAGGTCACCCTGGAGGCGGACCCGGTCACCGGGGAGGAGAAGAAAAGGTACGACGTCACGCTGCGCGCCCCCAGCTGGAAAGCCGACGCGCTGCTGGTCATCCTCGCCGAGCGGCCGGGCCAGCATGTCGTCGTGTTCACCGTGTCCCGCCAGCTGGCCGTCATCGCCGGGCAGGCGTGCGAGCAGGCCGGGCACCGGACGGGGTACATCCTCGGCGGCCAGGCCAAGGGCGCCCGCAAGGACGCCATCGACGCCTTCCAGGCCGGGAAGCTGGGCGTCATCATCGCCACCGCCGGGGCCGGGTCACTGGGGATCACGCTGACAGCCGCCGGCACTGCCGTGTTCCTCCAGCGCAGCTGGCAGCTTGACCAGGCCATCCAGGCGGAGGACCGGCTGCACCGCATCGGCCAGCGCAATGACTGCGTCGAGATCATCGACGTGATCGCCCGGGACACGGTCGACGACCGGGTGCGGGAGCTGCTGCGGGTCAAGGGCGGCCAGCTTGCCGACCTGGTGCGCGACGCCCGGATAGCCCGGGAGCTGCTCGGCGGGATACGCTAACAGACATGACTGCGAATCAGGATGCCCTGCCCCCGGGAGCGCTCACCCCGCTAGCCCGGTCGGTCCTGGCTGCCGGCGAGCACGCCCGGGACTTCGCCCTGGTCAGCCGGACGCTCTGCGAGCTGCCGGATGGCACGCCGGAATCCGACACTGACCACACGGTCATGCTCGCCTGGATCGCCCCCGCGCTCGCCGCGGCCACCGAGCCGGGACTGGACCCCGGGCTGGTCGCCCAGTTCGCGCTCGTCCACGACGCCGTGGAGGTCTTCGCCGGCGATACCTTCACCCTGCGCATTGACGCGGCCGGGCGCGCGGCCAAGAAGGCCCGCGAGGAGCAGGCCGTCCGGCGATGGCACGCGAGCCTGGGGGCCACGCTGCCCTGGCTGCCCGCGATGATCTCCCGGTACGAGGCCCAGCGAGAGCCGGAGGCCCGGTTCACCCGCGCGGCGGACAAGCTCTGCCCGGTTATCTCCCACCTGGCCTGCGAGTCCCGGGACATGCACGCCTTCGGCGTGACGGCGGCTGAGCTGGAGGCGATCCTGGCCCGGGAGATGTCGGAGATGAGGCAGTACGCCGGGGAGTTCACCCGGCTGCTGGCACTGCGCGCGGAGCTGTCGGCGACGCTCGTGGCCATGCTGCGCGACCGGGAGCGGGAAGCGAGCCTGCGGTGAGGCGGCTATGGTACCGCCTGGAGCACCGGGCGCACTTCTGGCGGCACCGGGAGCTGCACCGGGATGCTTGCACGTGCCGCGGGACGGGAAGGCTCACGTGACCGCGTACGGCTTCGACCTGGACGGCACGCTCGACCGCCCGGGGATCGCGCAGCTGGCCAGTGACCTGTTCGACGCCGGCCATGAGGTCTGGGTGATAACCGGCGGCCTGGCGGACGCGGGCGAGTGGACCATGCAGGCCCGCGAGCAGAAGCTGGCCTCGCTCGGCGTGCGGTACACCGGGATCGTTCGCTGCATTGACCCGGACGTCCGGAGGATAGGCGCCCTGAAGGGGGAGCAGTGCACCCGGCTAGGCGTCGTCGTCATGCTGGACAACGACCGCCCCTACCTGAACGGGATGGCGGCCACGAGCGACTCCGCGCGGGTATGGGTGCTGTGATGATGGCGGACGAGGACCTGTACCGGTACCTCGTCCGGCAGCTGGCGAACTACCACCAGGAAAGCTACTGCCGCGAGGACGTCTGCTGGGTGATGAGCCATGACTGGCACTACGTGGTCATCCGGATGGCGTTCCAGCTGGGGCGCCCGGTCATCGAGCCTGCCTTCACGCCGCAGGGGAAGGACTTCCTGCTCGGCATCCCGGTCATCGTCAGCGAACGGTACGGGCCGCCGATGGTAGTGAGCTGGAGCCAGCGCGGGCACGCGGAGCTGGAGATCCGGCTGCTGGAGGACTGGGAGCTGCTCTCCCGGTAAGGCGCCCCGGGATGATACTGTAAGAGACATGAGGTACACCGACCTGCGCTGCGCCAAGTGCGGCACCGCCGTTGAGCCGTGCATGACCTCCACGCAAGATGATGACGAGGACATCCCGCCCTGCGACGCGCTGCTGTTCTTGTCCTACGGCAACTACGGCTCCCGGCTGTTCGACTCCGTGATGGGCGACGAGTACCTTCTCATCATCATCTGCGACAGCTGCGCCGCTGAGCTGCGCGAGGCCGGGAACGTCATCCACGTGACCAAGGAGCAGCCTGCGGTGACCCGGCGGGCGGAGAAGCAGGAGCGCTGGCGCAGGGAGGGCGAAGAGGGAACGGGAAGTCATGGACACGTGCAGTGAGTGCGGGGGCACGTCACGCTGGGGCCGCATCAGGCACATGGGTAACTGCGCGGCCGGCGCCGGAAAGCGCAAGAAGGCGTCATCCCCGGAGGGCACCGCGGGGCACAAGCATGCTTACAAGTTCCGGGGCAAGGTTGACATGCCAAAGGTGAACCGAGGCAGCCGGCTGCGCCCGGACTGGGTCATCGTCACCGTTTACCAGTATGAGTGCACGAACGCCAGAGGCTGCACGAACCGGTTTCACGACGAGTACACCACGAGGAAAGCATGAGCAGGCCCGTGTTCACGATCTCCTTCACTGCGTCGCGCTTTAACTTCAGCCCGCCGCCGCCCGTCGTGCTCAGCGTGCTGACCGCGCGGCTGCCCTTCGCTGACCGCTACGTGACCGGCGCGTGCCAGGGCGGGGACGCCTGGATCGGCGCCTGGCTGCACGCCGCCCGCCCGGAGGCTGAGCACATGGTCGTCGTCCCGGCGAACCGCAGCCAGGTTGACCAGTGGTGGGCCCGCCCGGAGCGCGTGCTGGCCGTCAGCCAGGGACGCTCTCCTGTTGTCACGGTGGAGTGGATGGCGCCGGGCACCGGCTACGACGACCGGAACCAGCGCCTGGTGGACCTGGCCGACTGGGTCTTCGGGTTCCCCGCGTTCCCGGAAGAAGACCCGCGCAGCAAGCGCAGCGGCACCTGGCAGACGATCCGGATGGCGCGCGACGCTAAGAAGCTGAGCCAGTGGCACTGCGTCACGCCGCCGTACCAGGGGCGCATCGAGGGGAACCCGCTGTCCCCGGTTACCGCCGGCGGCTCTCCCCGGACGGCCCTGCGCAACCTGGCCTTCGCAGCAGCCGGCGAGTCCCGCCCCCGGGTAACGCCCCCTCACCAGCCCCGGCGCGGTGATGACGTGGAGGCGTGGCTGACGCGCTGGCGCGGTGAGCTGGCCGCACAGGGGTCGCCGGAGGGGGACGTCGCCGCGCACGCGGTGAACGACCTGCTAGACGATTACCGCCGGCACGCCGACACGGGCACGCCACTGGACGCGGAGGTACCGGAGCGATGAGGCCGGCCATCACGGACACCGCGCTCGCCTGGCGGCTGCGGGACTCATGGCGCGCGAGGACGGTGCGGGCCTACCTCGATTCCCGCGACTGGTGGGTTGGCTACTACCGCGGGGACGAGCACCATTACGCCTGCCCGCTGCCCTGCGTGGTGATCCGGTGGGATCGCGGGGTGAGCGCTAGCTTCCGGCGGGAAGCCGCGAGGTTCATTAACCGTAACGACAGCCTGCTACGCCGCCTGAAGGACCACGATGCCGGGCTGCCGGCCGGGCCGCTGTGCGCGGAGTGGGGAACCACCTGGGACTGGCCGGATGACTCCTGCTACCACGACTCCTGCTGGGCGATAGCGACGGGGAGGCCACGATGAGCGACCCGTCCCCCCGGTGCGAGTGCACGGAGACCGCCTCCGGGCGCAGGTGCGCGGGCACCGCCACGTGGCTCATCCGGGTCGGCACCCGCCACATCGACGCCCAGCTGTCCTGCGGGCTGCACCTGAACCAGACCTGCCAGGCCATGCTGAGCGCGGAAGGCCGGAACGCCGCGCTGACCGTCACCCGGGCTTCCGTCCCGCAGGCCCCGCCGCCGTCACCGCGCGGGGGACGGCGGTCCGTCAACGAGGTCCGCGCACAGGAGGGCCTGCTGTGAGGGCCTTCCTGCACGGCCTGCGGCGCCGGCACACGATAGCCGTCAAGGACGGCCTGGACTACGAGTCGTGCCTCCTGTGCGGGCACTCCCCGGAAGAGCACGAGCTGTCATGAGCAGCCTTGAGGACCTGGGCGTCATCATGAGCCACTGCCTCATGGAGTGGATGACGAGAGAGGGCCTGGCCACGGGCGGGCGCGTGCTCGTCACCGAGCAGGAGATGAAGCAGCTGGCCAGGGCGTTCAGTGCGGGCTTCATCTACGGTGGCCTGAGGCTAACGCGCGAGGAGATATCAGGGAAGGAACCGTGACCGGGCACAGCCGCTGGGTAAGGAAGCCGCGACCGCCCCGGCCGCTGCTGCTGGACCTGTACTGCGGCGCGGGCGGCGCCGGCTACGGGTACTGGCTGGCCGGCTTCGACGTCATCGGCGTTGACCACGAGCCCCAGCCGGATTACCCGTTCGAGTTCATCCAGGCGGACGCGCTGGCTTTCCTCCGGGACGTCATCGACGGCTGGGTGCGCCCTGGCTTGCAGCTAGAGGACTTCGCCGCCATCCATGCCAGCCCGCCGTGCCAGTTCGCTACCGTGTACCGCAACAACAAGGCGCACGTGAAGCAGGACCATCCCAACCTGATCCCGCCGACCCGCGCGCTGCTGAAGGAGTCCGGGCTGCCGTACGTGATCGAGAACGTCTACGGCGCCAGGGCGCACCTGGAGAGCCCGGTGATGTACTGCGGCACGTCGTTCGGGATCGAGGTCCGGCGGCACCGGATGTTCGAGTCATCCGTCGCGCTGCCGGAGGTGCCGTGCGATCACGGCCGGTTCACCGAGCGCAAGTACCCCGGCAGCAGCAACCGGCCCAACGGCCGCACGGTGTGCAACATCGGGGAGTACCGCGTCCCGCTGAAGGTGCAGCAGGCCGCGATCGGCATCGACTGGATGACGCTGAAGGAGATCGCGCAGGCGATCCCGCCCGCGATGACCGAGTTCATCGGCATGTCCCTGATGAGCGCCCTGGAGGGCAAAGGCTGAGAACGGAGGAGACAGTGAGAGAAGGCGACGGCACCTGCGGGTGCCACTGCGAGTCATGCTGCTATCACTTCCCGAAGGGGAAGTCATGAGCGTGACCGTTACCTGCGAGGAGTGCCAGACGGTGATCACGGGGACCATCCACGCGCGGGGCATCATGCGCGCCCGCGACGGGGCCCTGGTCGTCACCGGCACCGCGCATTACCACTGGCCCTGCCTGCTGGCCTGGGCAGCGCGGATGAGCCAGGGCTCGGGGGCCATCAGGCCCGATGCCGGCACCATCCCGTTCGGGCGGGAGGAGAAGCCGTGATGATCACAGCCTGGGCGCTCACCCTCGGGGCGGCCCTGATGACGCTGGCAGCGCGCCGCCGTAAGCGGGCCGCACTGGACTGCCGCACCCGGTGCATGCTCGATGAGCGCTGCCCGTCGTACCGGACGTGCATCGCCCGCGGCACGGAAGGGAAGCCATGAGCCACGAGCACTCCTTCAC
>Ga0247670_1000320_pt1 | contig 12202 bp, 9 predicted proteins | sample CNK11_metaG_FD_183042 | JGI IMG/M metagenome (GOLD analysis project Ga0247670, IMG submission 183042) | Soil microbial communities from Purdue University Martell Research Forest, Indiana, United States - CNK11 | ecosystem: Environmental > Terrestrial > Soil > Temperate forest > Bulk soil | place...
TCTGGCGAAACTGGTCCGGCAGGTTGAATCATTGACTGCGGATGAACGGAGCAGTATCGGGCGGCGCGCGGCAACCAAAGTCCGTGAAAAACTGAATCCGGCGCACATCGCGGCAGAAAAAATTAACCTATACCGCAGCCTCCCTGAGCCCGGAGCGGATCCGGTGCCGTGGCTGCGGGAATGTCTGTTGCCCACAACGCTATCGCATCCACTGGCGTTTCTGGATTCTTTGCCGCTTAAAGCTTTGGGCGCCTATGTTGCAAAGCGCGGATTGAAAAAGGTATTCCGACGGAAGCATACCCGATGAGCCAGCCTACGGTTGCCCTTTGTATCCCGGCATACAATGCCGCGAAGTTTCTGCCGCGCCTGTTGAATTCGGCGGCGGCACAGGTAATATCCTTTGATGAAATCATCGTTTGTGATGATGCAAGCAAGGATGACACGGTGGCGGTGGCGCGTTCATTCGGTGCCGAGGTGATTGTGAATTCAGCAAATAGCGGATGTTCGGTCTCTAAAAACAACGCTCTGAACGCCGCCTCGACGGACTGGATTCATTTTCACGATGCAGACGACGAATTGCTGCCCAATTTTACGTCGCTTGCACGCCATTGGGCTATCCGACCGGACGCGCCGGATGTGATATTGTTTGACTACGAATATCGCGACAACGACACCGGTGAATTGATCGCTCGCTCTGATTTCAGCGATGAGAAATTGCGACAAGACCAGCTGCGATATGCGATTCTAAACCAGATCAACCCGTTTTGCGGCCTTTATCGCCGTGCAAGATTGCTTGAGGTAAATGGCTACGATACCGAACCGGAGATTCTCTACAATGAGGATGTGGCATTTCACTGCAAGCTGGCGCTGGCCGGTTTCATCTTTCGGGCGGAGAAAGAGGTTTCCATCATCAATTACCGTATCAACGGTTCAATGTCTGGCGCGAATCAGGTGAAATGTTTGAAGGCTCATCATGCAGTCATGCGAAAGGTAGCGGCGGCAGTGGGACACAAGTATCCGGCAGAAATCGCCTCGCGATTGTGGGCAGCGGCAACGGGTTTGGCGGCGTATCAGGAATGGGAAAGCGCCGACGCGGCGCTGGGGGACGCACAAAAACTCTATCGCGGTGTCCCACGTAACCAGCCCAAGCGATTTGCCGCACTTTGCCGGGTGGTCGGTCCGCGCGTTGCCTTTCGCCTGCGCGAACGAGCGATACGCCTGTTCAAACCGCGTTTGAGGCGCAAAACTACGTGACACCACTCGTCAGTATTCTGATTCCTTGTTATAACGCCGAGAGATATGTGGCGGCAGCAATCCAATCCGCGCTCGACCAGACTTGGCCGAACAAGGAAATCATCGTGGTGGATGATGCGTCCATAGATGGGAGCGGCGCCATTTTGGACTCATTTTGTGTAAAAGGCGTCAGAGTCATTCATGAACGCTTCGGCAATGCCAGTAGCGCCCGCAACCGTGCATTTAAGGAATCCACAGGCGAGTTCATCAAGTTTTTTGATGCTGATGATTTGCTGGAACCGCGCACGATTGAGTTGCAAATGGAACGACTGGCTGGCAGTCAGACAGCGGTCGCGTCTGCCGAATGGGGCCGGTTTTATGGCGATGACTTGGCGACGTTCAAGCCCAATCCGCAAAGTGTCTGGCGGGATATGAATTCACTGGACTGGTTGGTGGAAACATGGATGGATGCCCGACCGATGATGCAGCCCGGAATGTTTTTAATTCCCCGTGCTGTTCTCGGCCGGTCGGGGCTCTGGAACGAAAAGCTAACGCTCATTGATGACTTCGAATTCTATGCGCGCGTGTTGTGTCATGCTTCCGAAGTCCGGTTCACGCCGGGTGCAAAGTTATATTATCGATCCGGTTTGCAGGGCAGTCTCTCCAGCAGGAAAAGCCGGGCGGCAGTCGAATCCGCTTTTGATTCGGTGATGTCGGGCACGGCACATTTGCTGGCCCGACGGCAGGATGAAAAAGCACGACTGGCTTGCGCCAATCTACTTCAGGATTTTATTTACACCTACTATCCGGAGCATGGGGATTTGAGAAAGAATATGGAAGAGCGGATAGAGAAGTTGGGCGGAAGCAGTCTGCCACCCTCCGGCCCGCCGCGCTTTGAGCAGTTGCGCCGGATCATCGGCTGGAAGCTAGCCCGCCGCGTGCAACGATGGGCCGGGCATTAAGCGTCACCACACATGAGTCAAACACCCTTCAATCCGCGTTACGATTCGCTCGACCACTGGCGAGGCATAGCCGCTTTGGCGGTCATGGTATTTCATGGGTTCCACGGAATGGTGGTGCATTCCAGCATTCAATGGTTGGCTTGGCTGGCAAGCTTCGGCTGGTTTGGTGTTCATCTATTTTTTGTCATCAGCGGCTATTGCATCGCGGCCAATGTCTGCCGGTTGGCGGAACGGCGGCTGGGGCCGTGGGATTTTTTCAGAGACCGTTTGTTGCGTATTTATCCAACTTATTGGGGCGCGTGTTTGTTTGCTCTGGCGTTGGCCTTAATCAGCATGCCATTTAATCAGACAACGCTGGCCCACAATCTCCCCGCCGGGCCGGTGGCGGCAGTTGCTAACGTTCTCCTGGTGGAACCATATACCGGCGTCCCGACGTTTCTGTTGGTCAGTTGGTCGCTCGTGTATGAGTTGGGGTTCTACTTGCTCGTAGTCTGTGGATTTGGTTTGGCGCGGGCCGGAGTCCGCTTTCCCTGGCTAATGGCGGGGGCAATCGCGCTCGGCTTCCTCGGCTTGCTGGGGCCGTGGCAGGGGGCTGGGTATATCCTCAATTTCTGGCCGGAATTTCTCGCAGGTGGGATCGTGTTTCTGGCCCTCTGGTTCAAAGCCCGGCAGATCATGACAAGCCGGCTCATGCTCCTGATTCCGGTGGCCTTTGCGCTGGTCCGCCTATTCGCGTTTCCACATTTGGAACAGGCTGGGCAGATGATCGGCGCGGCGATTTTTGCGATGGGGCTTTACCTGTTGCATCCGTTTGATGAGCGGATTTCCAAATGGCGTCCGCTGGTGTGGCTGGCTTGGGTGGGGACCTTCTCCTACTCGCTTTACCTCGTGCATGTGCCGCTCGGGCGCGTGACCAATCTCGGCATCCGGTTCATTCCGCCGACCAGTGTCTGGTTTATCTTTCTAATCGCCGCGTATTGGGTGGTGGCCATCACGGGAGGTTGGGTTTTTTATCGCGTCTGTGAGGCTCCGTTGGAACGCTGGCGGCATACGCTGCGACGCAATTCTGACGTGTTACGGGTCAAACTGAACGTGCCCAGTGTATGACGCCCGCCATCTTTGTCTCAAATACTAATTATCTTTTCACGTCCGGCGGCGGCGTTCAATGGTGCACGCGCGATTATCTGGAGACAATCGCAGCAGCGGGTTTGCAAGCGATAGTCTCGGCCTATGATAACGACCAACGCTTTCTATCGAGGTTCCGCCGCAAACTTCGTCCGCGACCTTTTACCGACCTGATAAATCCCACCACGGTGTCCAAAATTGTCGCGGAGCAGAAAGCCAGCGCGGCTCGCTGGATTTTTCTTAATAATTCAGAGCCGTTGGCGCTGGCGGCTGCCATTAAAATAGCAGTCGGGCAGGAAGCGCGGGTAATCTATTTATCCCATGGGGTCGAGAGCACAGATCAACTGAATGATTTAAGACTGGATGTCGGGAGCATTCCCCCGAATAGACGGCAACCAGCTTGGATTGGCAGGTTGTTTCTGGCCGAGTTGGAGCAGCGCCGCCAACTGGATGGAGTCGTCTGCGTGTCGGAAGAAGATGTATTATTCGAGCGATGGCTGGGTTCTGAAAATTTATGTTTCTTGCCTCGTTCAGTTCGGCAGGAATTTCTAGATCTCCGTCCGGTGCTGGGCCGGGTAGGTACGGTGGGAACACTAAGTCATATCCCCAATCTTGACGGTATTCGCCGGTTGGCTGTTGAACTGGACCGGCAGACCACCGTCCGTTTGCGGTTGGTGGGCGGCCCGCCTACAGCGGGCGAAAAACTTGCCAGAGAATTCCGCTCAATTGAATATGTGGGGCAGTTGGATGATGCAGCGCTGAAAAAGGAAGCGGCAACTTGGTGCGCATTTGTAAATCCCATCTTTTGCCAGGCGCGCGGCATCAGCACCAAAGTGGCCACAGCTCTTGGCTGGGGTTTGCCTGTATTAACCACGGCGCAGGGTTCGCGCGGTTACCGATGGAATGATGCGGTTTTGCCAAGAAGTCAGTCGCCCAAAGAATTGGCCGAATTATCAATACATGTCGCATCTGACGGCGATCAAAAAAACTGGCGAGCACGGGCTACGCAACTGTCCCAACTCGCTCCTGACTTAAGAGAAGCAGGCAGGGCTCTAAAAGACTTCCTTAGCCGTCTCGCCGGCGAATGAAAATCCTGCTCACGGCTGATCCGGAACTGCCTGTGCCGCCCAAACTGTATGGCGGCATCGAGCGGGTGATTGATGTGCTCGTCCGTGAATTGCAGGCGCGCGGGCATGAGATCGGCTTGGTGGCGCATCGCGAGTCCACGGTGGTGGCGACGCGATTGTTTCCGTGGCCGGGATTGCATTCGCAAAATCGATGGGATGCTTTGCGCAACACCGGTGCCCTTTGGCGGGCAACGCGGCAGTTCCAACCGGACGTGGTGCATAGCTTTTCCCGCCTCGCCTATTTGTCACCGTTGTTTCTGCAATCTTCCATCCTCCGTCTTCGATCTCCCCGGATGATCATGTCCTACCAACGTCAGCCTACCGAACGGCAGGTGGCGCGCGCCGCCCGGCTGGCCGGACCGGCGCTGACTTTTACCGGATGCAGCGAACATATCTGCCGGGAAGGGCGGCGGGGCGGAGGCAACTGGCACGCCATACCCAACTGCGTGGAGCTGGGCAAATACACTTTCCAGCCGGACGTGAAGCCTGCCGCGCCGCTGGTCTTTTTGAGCCGGGTGGAACGAATCAAGGGAGCGCACACCGCCATCGCCGTGGCCAAACGCACGGGGCGGCGGTTGACCATTGCGGGCAATCACGGCGAGAGCGGCGAGGAGGGACGATATTGGCAGAAGGAAATTCTCCCGTACTTGGGCAAGGATGGGATCGAATATGTCGGTCCGGTGGACGATGTTCAGAAAAATCAACTTTTGGGGCAAGCCGCCGCCATGTTGGTGCCGATTGAGTGGGAGGAGCCATTTGGGATTGTGTTCGCCGAGGCGCTGGCCTGCGGCACGCCGGTGATTTCCTGTCCGCGCGGCGCGCTGCCGGAGATTGTGCGCGAGGGAGTCGATGGCTTCTTGGTCAACAACGCGGAGCAAGCTTGTGCGGCCGTTGAAAAGCTGCCGGCCATTAACCGCGCGGATTGCCGACAGCGGGCGGAAGCGAAATTCAGTTCGGGCGCGGTGACCGAAAGATATCTTGAACTATACTCAAAGCTATCGCCGCATAGCAAATTTCACTGATGATCCAATCATTCTTTAGAACCTGGAGATTCATCAAATCCCATCCGCTGGCCGCCCGCAATCAAACTGGCGCATTGGGGCGTTGGATGCGCTGGCAGATCGGCTCGCGCATTCTGAAAAGTCCGATGGTGATGCCGTTTGTCGGGGATTCAGTTTTGGTCGTCGAGCCGGGAATGACCGGGGCCACTGGGAACATCTATTGCGGACTTCATGAATTTGCCGACATGGCTTTTGTCCTGCACGTCTTGCGATCAGATGATTTGTTTCTGGATATCGGTGCCAACATCGGCAGCTATACAGTGCTGGCTGCCAAAGTGGCCGGGGCCAATTGTCTGGCACTGGAACCGGTTCCGGAAACCTTTGCCAAGCTGAAACGGAATCTCCGGGTGAACGATCTGGGTGCGCGGGTGGAAGCGTTGCAATGTGCGGCTGGCAGTAGTCCAGCCAGTTTAAGTTTCAGCGCCGATCAGGACACCACCAATCGAGTCGTGGATGAAAATTATCCGGGCAAAAAAATCCGGGTGCCCGTCCAGAGGCTGGATGATTTATTGGCACAACGCACGGCGTTGGTTTGGAAAGTGGATGTGGAGGGCTTTGAGCGGGATGTGTTGTCCGGAGCCAGCCAGGCGTTGCGGCAACCCGCCTTGAAAGCAGTTTTGCTGGAAGGCGATGATCCACAGATCGCCGCCACGATGGCGGCGGCTGGTTTTGATCGAGCGAGTTACCATCCGTTCACCCGCGAGATCCGGGCCGGAAATTCAGCCGAGGCCAAAAACAATAATCTTTGGATTCGGGATATGGAATTTGTGTCCAAGCGCTGCCGCGATGCGCGGCGAATAGTGGTTTTGGGTGTCGGTATATGAGAGTTTTTAAAATGTAGTTTGCGTGAGACTATTAATCATTTCTCCGCATTTTCCGCCAACGAACGCGGCCGATCACCAGCGCGTGCGCCTCGTGCTGCCGTATCTGAAAGAAAACGGTTGGGAGGCGGAAGTGCTGGCGGTGGACGCCGGTTGTGTGGCATCGCCAATGGATGACTGGCTGAGTGCCGGGTTGCCGGCGGACGTGCCGCTCCATCGGGTGCAAGCACTGGGGCTGGGTTGGAGCCGGATTCCCGGTCTGGGCACGCTCACCTTCCGCGCACTGGGTGCGTTGCGTCGCTGCGGGGATGCGCTGCTGAAAACCGGGCGCTTCGATCTGGTCTATTTTTCCACCACACAATTCGGCGTGCATGTTCTGGGGCCACGCTGGCGCCAAAAGTTTGGCGTGCCGTTTGTGATGGATTATCAGGATCCGTGGGTGAGTGATTATTATCGGACGCACCCACAGGTGACCCCACCCGGCGGACGTTTGAAATATGCGCTGGCGGATTGGTTGAACCGCCGGCACGAGCCGCGTGTGTTGCGACATTGCGCCGGCATCACCAGCGTGTCAGCGGATTATCCGCGCCAATTGAGCGATCGCTACGCTTGGTTAAATATTGAAATACTGAAAGCTGAAACGCTGAAATTGGAGGATAGAGGGCAGAGGGCAGAGGGCAGAGGGCAGATGTCCGAGCTCCGAGCTCCGACCTCTATTTCAACGCCGCTCTCCGCTCTCCGCTCTCCGCTCTCCGTTTTGATCGCTCCTTTCCCCGGCGAGGAGCGGGATTTGCAGCGGGTGGCAACGGATGGAACGCGGCAAACCATCTTTTCCCCCAACGACGGCAAGCAGCATTGGGTATATGTGGGACGGGGCGGGGCTGACATGCAATTGGCGTTGCGGGCGTTGTTTCAGGCGTTGCGCGAACACTTAAAAAATCAGCCGACGCTGCGGGAGCATCTGCGACTGCATTTCATCGGGACTTCGTATGCGGCGGCGGGTCGGGGGCGGAAAATGGTGGAGCCGCTGGCGCAGGAACTGGGGCTGTCGGAGGTGGTCGTGGAATCAACCGACCGGATTCCCTACTCACAAACGCTGCGCTGCCTGCTCGACGCTGATGCGTTGATGGTGCCCGGCTCGGATGATCCCGGCTACACGGCGTCGAAAATTTATCCGTATCTGCTCGCCGGCAAACCATTGCTGGCCGTTTTTCACGAACAGAGCAGCGTGGTCTCCCTGTTGCAAACCGTGAAAGGCGGCACGGTGGTCGCTTTCAAAACCGGCGAAGACGGCGAGGCGATTGCCGCCCGCATCCAAGCGTCGGGGTGGCTCCCATCACAGAGGTCAGAGGTCGGAGGTCAGAGGTTAGACCACCGACTACTGACCACTGACTACCGATCTCTGGCCTCTGACCTCCGCTCTCCGCTCTCCGCTCTCCGCCCTTCGGTCCTCCTCGACCGTTCGGCCTTTGAGCCGCATACGGCCCGGGCGCAGGCGGCTATACTGGGGGAGTTCTTCAATAAAATTTTGAAAGCTAAAATCCTGAAACTTTGAAATATTTCGGCACTTCAGTTTTTTGTAAATCATGGTTCGCATGAATGGTTCAGCCAACAATTCAATGCCGCCCGCTTCTGTTTCCTCGGATCGCCGCCGGTCGCGCCGGCCGGCCGCGGCACCGCGGGATGAGCGGGAATTTGAACAATGGGATTTTGCCCATCTATCGCGCGTGGCGGAACCGCTGTATCGCACGGTGTCGCGCGTGGCGGGGGGGTATGCCATCGGCGGGACGGGTTACCTGATGTTTTCCCGGCCAGCGCAGGCCATGACCTTTGCGTTGATTTCGGTGACAGGCTGGCTCTGCCTGGAATTCTGGTTGCGGGCCGGGCGGCGCGGCGTGCCTGCATTTGCGGCGTTGGTATCGAGCCTTGTCCTGCTGAATAGTCTGCCGCTGCTGACCCACAATGCGGCGCTGCAAGGTCTTTCGGACGCCACAATGCGGGTGGCTGGGTTGACGGTGGCTTTTTTTCTGGTGATGCTCTGCGGCGGCTGGTGGCTGGGTGCCCAGTCGGTGCCAGGCCGGCCTTCGAAGTGGAATCTGTTGCCGGCGGGGGCTTCTTTTGCCGGCGATTCCGGCCTGAAGTTAAGCCTGCCGCTGCTCGGATTGGCAGTGCTCTTCAAGATGAGCGTTGTCAGCGGCCTGCTGTTCCGTCTCTTGCCGGAAAACCTGACGGGACTATTCTCAGCGCTTCAAGCTTTTTCCGGTGCCGCCACTTTGCTGGGGGCGTTTTTGGGCGGACTGGCCGTGGCCCGGCTGCCGCTCCTTGGCGGGGCGCTGATTTTCTGGACCTTGTTTGCGCTCGATTTTCTGCTGGATACTTCGAGCGTCCTGCTTTCGGCGGCGAGTGGACTGGTGATCGCCTGCGGGGCGGGGCTGGGCCTCCGGCGACGGCGGATTCCGTGGGCTTTCCTGATCGTGCTGCTGCTGGTGGTGGGATTTTTGAATCAAGGCAAGTTTGTCATGCGCGAGCGCTATTGGAATCCGGAATCCGGGGAGCAACGTATGAGCTTAAGCGGGCTGCCATCGTTTTTTGCCGAATGGGCGGACGTGAGCCTGGCCATGTTCAAAAACAACTGGCAGGCCGACCCAAGCGAGCCCCAGGACAACCCCGACGCCGGTCAACCCCTGATAGAGCGGTTGGACAACTTCCGGAACCTGACCTTCATCGTGGACAAGTTTGCGACCGCAAAGGTGGAACCCTTGTATGGCCGGACTTACATGGTGATACCGGCACTCCTGATTCCCCGCGTTTTCTGGCCGGACAAGCCGCGCACGCACGAGGGCCAGATCATGCTGAATCTGCACTTTGGGCGGCAGGCCAGTGAGGAGGAAACCGTGAAAACTTACATCGCCTGGGGCCTGCTGCCGGAAGCCGTGGGCAATTTCGGCTGTGCGGGTGGGGGTCTCTTTCTGGGCCTCGTAGCCGGCTTCCTCTGCGGCGGGTTGGAGAGCTGGTCCGCCCGGAAGCGCCTGTTGTCCGTGGAGGGTTTGGTGGCCGCCGCCCTGCTGGTGCAACTGGCCGTCTCCTACGAAATGGTGGCCAGCGTGCTCATCACGGCGATGTTTCAAATGCTGGTGGCGGTGGTCACATTCGGCATTTTGCTGCACCTGTGCCTCAAGGATTCCAGCCCGGTCCGCCCGCGCCGCAGGGGACGGAAGACAAAATTAGAAACCGGGAAAACTGAAATCTCAAAAGGGGATAATCTAAACGCTGAGAAGCTGAAATCCTGAAATCAGGACAGGTTTCAGTTTGTCATCATTTCAGCATTTGAAAGTCTGACTCCGCCTCTGGCCTCGGATTTCAGAATATTAGCATTCAGGATTTTAGCATTTGAAAAACCTCGCCATCGTCGTTTCGCACCCCATCCAATACTACTCGCCATGGTTCCGGTTTCTGGCGGCAAAAGGACTGGCCGGGCTGCGTGTGTTTTACCTGTGGGATGGCAGCGTGACCGGACAGATGGATCCGGGCTTTGGCGTAAAGGTCAAATGGGACATCCCACTGCTGGAAGGCTATGACCATGAATTCGTGCCCAATGTCTCGCGGTCGCCGGGGACGAATCATCGGGGTGGGTTGGATAATCCGGAGCTGGCCAGCCGCTTGGCGGCATTCCAACCGGGCACCATCCTGTTGTTCGGTTACAACTATCGGACGCATTATCGCCTGCTGTTTTCCCGCCCGCCGGCGCCGCTGTTGTTCCGTGGAGATTCCCACCGGTTGGTGCCGGAACACGGATTGCGCGCCGGGTTGCGCCGCCAGTGGATTCGCGCCGTCTATCGCCGCATGGCCGCATTCCTTTACGTGGGTCAAGCCAACCGGGATTATTTCCAACAGCACGGGGTGCCGAATGATAAATTATTTTTCTGCCCCCACGCTGTGGACAACCGGCGGTTCTTGAAGGAGACGGAAAACGCGATGAGTCAAGCCGGGCAATGGAAGACCGCATTGGGAATTCCCTCAACGCACAAGGTCATCTTGTTTGCCGGAAAATTTGAAGCCAAGAAACGGCCGCGCGATCTGGTGGCCGCCTTCAAGCAGGCGGGATTGAAGGACACAACCCTGCTGCTGGTGGGTAACGGGGCGCAGGAAACGGAGTTGCGCCGGGACGCCGCGGGGCGGACGGACATCGTGTTCGCGCCGTTCCAGAACCAGTCGCAGATGCCATGCACCTATGCCGCGGGCGATATTTTTATCCTCCCCAGTCAGGGCCGGGGCGAGACGTGGGGATTGGCCGTGAACGAGGCGATGTGCCTTGGCCGACCCGTGATTGTCAGTGACCACGTGGGCTGCGCACTGGATTTGGTGCAGTCGCAACGGAACGGGTTGGTCTTTCCCGCGGGCAACGTGGCGGCACTCGCGGCGGCCTTGCGCGAGGTTTTTGCTGATCCCGTCCGTCTCCAAACGTGGGGTGGGCAGAGCCGGGAAATCATCCAAGGCTACGATTACGAACACGCCACTCAAGGATTGCTGGCCGCGTTGGAGCACGTCAAAAAAACAAAAGCTGAAAAGTGAGAAGCTAAAAGCTGAAGTTTTTCAGTTTGTCAGGATGTCAGCGTTTGAAAGACCAACTCTGACCTTCGTCCTCCGATTTTGAAAATCCTATTCTCCATCGCCGATCTGCAGCCGGAAAGCGGCGGGCCCTCCCGCAGTGTTTCCGCGCTCGCTGCTGCCGTGGCAACTCTCGGCAACGAGGCCGAAGTGCTGGCGTTGAGATACGGCAGCGGTAGCAATGCCCCGATGGTTCCTCCCAGTCCCGTGCAAACCACCTTGGTGCCAACCTCGGGTCGGCAACGATTCCGCTGTCCCCCCGGATTTGCGGCGGCTTTGCAGGACAGCATCGGTGCAAGTGGAGAGGGCAGAGGGCAAAGGGCAGAGGGCGGAGGACGGAAGGCAGAGGCCGGAAATCAGAGGTCGGAGATCAGAGGTCAGACAACCGTTCTGCACGACAACGGTCTCTGGCTGCCTACCAACCACGCAACGGCGCGGGCGGCGCGCCGGAATAATATCCCGCTGATCATCAGCCCGCGCGGCATGTTGACGCCGTGGGCCATGCGTTTTCACGGCTTCAAAAAACGCCTGGCCTGGTGGCTATACCAGTATGGCGATCTGCAATCCGCCCAAGTGTTGCACGCCACGTCTGTGCAGGAAGCGCAGGAGTTCCGGGCTCTCGGTCTGACCCAACCCATCGCTGTGATCCCGAATGGGGTGGGATTACCGAGAGCAGAGAGCAGAGAGCAGAGAGCAGAGAGCAGAATTCAGAAATCGGAAGTCAGTCCGCTGATCCCCGATCTCCGTCCTCCGGCCTCTGATCTCCGACCACGGTCCTCCGGCCTCCGGACCGTTCTGTTCCTCAGTCGCCTTCATCCTAAGAAAGGGTTGCTGGATTTGGTCCGGGCGTGGGCGGCGGTGAAGGGGAAGGCAGAGAGCAGAGAGCAGAGAGCAGAGAGCAGAAGTCAGAAGTCAGAAGTCAGTGCTCAGAGGTCAGAAAACGGCAGTCAGATGTCAGCCTCCGATCTCCGTCCTCCGACCTCCGTCCTCAGTTTTCAGTCCGGCTGGCGGGTGGTGATTGCCGGGGGTGACGAAAATGGGCATCGCGAAGAAATAGAAGCGGAAATTAGAAAGCAGAAATTGGAAAATAGTTTCCAGTTCATGGGCGAGGTGGCGGATGAGCAGAAGTGGGCGGTTCACGGGAGTGCGGATCTGTTCGTGCTGCCGACGCAGTCGGAAAATTTTGGAATTGTGATCGCCGAGGCGCTGGCGTGCGGCGTGCCGGTGATTACCACGCGCGGCACCCCGTGGGAGGATTTGGTCAC
>Ga0247670_1000321_pt1 | contig 12195 bp, 4 predicted proteins | sample CNK11_metaG_FD_183042 | JGI IMG/M metagenome (GOLD analysis project Ga0247670, IMG submission 183042) | Soil microbial communities from Purdue University Martell Research Forest, Indiana, United States - CNK11 | ecosystem: Environmental > Terrestrial > Soil > Temperate forest > Bulk soil | place...
ACGAAATAGGCGCCAAAAAACGCGAGTTGCACCAGCATCGCATGAAAAAAGTCCAGCGTGAACGCCTCCTTGAAGCGCGGGATCAGGATGTCGTTGAACACCGTCATGAATCCCCACATGAAAAACAACACCGTCATGATCGCAAACGGTCCGCGATACGTCTGGCCGTTGTTCGGGGAAGAGGATGAAGTTGTCGCGGTGGGTAAGGATGCCATGATTTGCAGCAGAAGCTATAGAGGCCTTCTGCCAATCAATATCCCCTAAAACGGGGATGTCCCAATCACAGTGGCCGGGTTACCTATAGGGATTAGTAACAATCTGCACATCCTGCCGCGCCGCTTCCGAGATTCTGCTTTGGGAAGCATGATGAAATCATCCGTATTCATCTTGATCAGCTTGAGTCTGGCCATGTGCTTCGGCGCCATCGTTGAAGCTGCGGCCGGCCAGCCGTTTCCGACTTACCATTCTGAACTGAATATTGTGTATGCCAGGGTCGGGGATCAGGACTTGAAGCTGAATGCGTTTTTGCCGGAAAACACCAACGCCCCCGTGCCCGCCATCGTGGAAATCCATGGTGGCTGGTTGTTCGGCGGAGAGGCGGCCACGAAAGTGGATGGCGTGGGTGGCTGGCAGTTTTTCATGCGCCATGGATTGGCGATATTTTCCATCCAGTATCGCCTGGGTGAAGCGGGTGCTTTTCCGCAAAACATCCGTGATTGTCGCAACGCCATCCGTTTCATCCGCCAGAATGCCAAACGGTTTAACATTGATCCAAACCGGATTGATGTCACCGGTGGTTCGGCCGGCGGCTACTTGAGCCTGATGGTGGCGATGGTGCCCGAAGATTTCGATGACGGCGGGCCAGTCCCCGGCCTTGAAGGTGTCAGTGCCCGGGTCTCGGGCAGCTTCAGTTATATTCCACCCACGGACTTTGTTCGCTTTTGGAATCAAGGACCGGGCGATGTCGTCACCAATTCAGCTGGGAAAATCTCTTTTCGCGGGCCGGACGACAAAATTCCTTATGATTCGCATCCGCGACTGCGGATTTTATTCCGTGGAATCACGCCTGATACCCAAGTTCATCAAGCTCTCTACAATCGGATGAGTCCCATCGGTCAAGTGCGTCAGGGCGTTCCACCATTATTGATCTGTGATGGCGAAAAAGATCCCATCGTGCCCGGGCTCCACGGCAAGGCGCTCTGTGAAAAACTTAAGGCGGTTGGCGCGGATGCGACCTATTGGATGACGCCCGGCGGCGGTCATGCCTTTCCTGGGGGCGCGGGTTTTGACAAAGTTCTGGATGATTTTCTCGTGCGCACACTCCAACTTGATCCCCGCCAAAAATAACCGAACGCCGTTTATCCAGTCAGTGTATCCATGAACATGTATAATGATAAAAATTCAGCCGGGCTCGCGAAATGTCTGATCCCTTATTCGGATCAGAAAAAATGGTGTCGTCCGGCCCTGGCAATTTTTCTGTTTCTCCAGGCCGGTCTGGTGCTTGCCGCCGCACAAGGTGTGTCATTTGACCGGGCATTTGCGCCGCAAGGCGGATTGGTCAGTCAGTATGAGAAGCCTGCGCGGGATGAAATATGTTTGAACGGCACCTGGCGCTTCCTGGGAGACCAGAACACTGAAATCCCCGGCGGGACGGTGCCGCCACTGCCCGCCTGGGACACAACCCCCATCAAGATTCCTTCGCCTTGGAACGTCAATTCGTTCTCCATGGACCAGCGCGAACAAGGCGGCGACTTTCTCACGTATCCTTCGTATCCAAAATCGTGGGAGAAACTTCCCGCCGCGTGGATGCAAAAGACGGTGACCGTGCCGGACAACTGGCTTGGCAAGCGCGTGGTGCTGCATTTGGGCGCAGTGGCGGGCCAATGTGTGGTCTATGTGAACGGCCGGCGGGCGGGAGACGGCTTTGACATTTTTTTTGCCCGCGAATTTGACGTGACCGATTGGGTGAAATTCGGCGCGGAGAACCAGATTCTCGTGAAAGTTGTCGGTGCAAAAGCGTTTGACCGGCCCGGGCCTTACGGACGCCGCGAATATCTTTCCGGCTCGTTCTGGGGCACGCACATCGCCGGCATCTGGCAGGATGTTTTTTTACTGGCCGAACCCAAGCTGGCCGTCAGCGATGTCTTTGTGCAATCGTGGTTGGACCGCGATGAACTGCATGTGGAAGCCACCATCACCAATGCCAGCCCGGAAACCGTGATCGCGAACTTGTCCGGCAGTGTCCGCGAATGGCTCAACGAAGCCGGCCAGTCGGTGCTGGAGGCTCCCGAAGTGAAATGGAAACTCGCCGGCAAATCCACTTTGGAACTCGCCGGCCAACCTCTCAAACTTGCTCCCGGCGAAGCGCGAACCGTGGTCCTCACCGCCAGGGTGGCGGGACGACTGAAACCGTGGAGTCCCGATTCACCCAATCTTTACGGCCTGTTGCTGAATTTGTCGGCCAACGGGAAACCGATGGATGTCAAATATCAGCGCTTCGGCTGGCGGCAATTTACTTCCAGCGGCGGCGAACTTTTCCTCAATGGCCAGCCCATCGTCTTGCATGGCGACTCCTGGCATTTCATGGGTGTTCCGCAGATGACCCGGCGTTACGCCAATGCCTGGTATCGCCTGCTCAAGGACGCCGGCGCGAACGCCGTCCGTTTGCACGCGTCGGTTTATCCGTCGTTCTACCACGACCTGGCCGATGAGACCGGCATCATGATTCTCGACGAAAGCGCGATCTGGTTGAGTGATGGCGGGCCGAAAGCCGACAGCGATGTGTTCTGGAAAAATTGCCGCGAGCACGTGGCCGAGCTGGTGACGCGCGACCGTAATCATCCTTCCGTCTTTGGCTGGAGCGTCTGCAATGAAATCCTCCCGGTGTTGCGCAACGTCTGGCACACGCCGACGAACCTGATTGACCATTGCCTCGACGAAATCACCGCCTGGAAAAATATCTGTCTCACGAACGACCCCACGCGGACCTGGATTTCCGGCGACGGCGAATGGGACGCGAGCGGGCGGCTGCCGGTCATCAACATCCATTACGGCGGCGACGAGGACATGAAAAAAGCCGCCGCCTCCGGCAAGCCGTGGGCGGTGGGCGAAACGAGCATGGCTTATTACGGCACGCCCAGGCAGGTCGCCAAGTTCAATGGCAATCGAGCCTATGATTCGGATCCCGGCCGGATGGAAGGTCTCGCCTATGAATGCTACGGTCTGTTGTCCGGCCAGCAAAAATATGGCGCGGCGTATCAAAGTGTTTTCAACCTCGTCTGGTATGCGGTGCAGCCACTGCCGCTGGGCAAGCGCGACTTGAGCCGGCCGATCGTCGCCGGCGAGGGAATTTTCTTCGGCGAATATCGCGAGGGCGTTCCCGGCATGCAGCCCGAACGGCTGGGGCCTTACACCACCACCTTGAATCCGGGTTACGACCCGAAGTTGCCGCTGTATCTGGCCTGGCCGATGTTTGATGCCATCCGCGACGCCAACTTGCATCAAACCAATTCCCGCTGGGCAAAACCTCCGGCTGTGGATGCTGCGAAATCGGTCTCGTCAACCAACGGGGGAACTAAAACCCTTGGCTATCTTCCGGAAAATGGCGGCCGCCTCGCGCAGACATTTGCCCGGGTCGGCGTGAAGCTGTCGCCGTGTGTTGACGATGCGAAGCCGGATTTCTTGTTGCTTGATGGGTCCCAGATCGCGGATGAACGTCAAGCCAGCCAGCTGAAAAATGCGGTGGACAAAATGCTCGGGCAGGGCGGCACGGTTTGGATCTGGAACATCAATCCCGCCGGCGCAAAATGTTTGAGCGGTTGGTTTGGCGGGGAACTGGTGGCTTCGCCGCGCATCGCCTCCTCGTTCGTGGTGAAGCAAAACGACGCATTGCTCGCCGGGCTGGACAATGCGGGATTATATTTTTCGGAAGGCGACGACTGGCGGCAGATGGCTTTCGGGCTGGGCGGAAACTTTTTGCAGGACGCCCAGGTCGTGCTGGAAGCCTGTCCCGCCGACTGGCGCAAATGGAATTATCAAGGCGAGCCGGTCAAGACGGCGGCTTTGTTCCGTTCTGAAGTTGAAAACCCTGCGCCGCGCGTGGCCATCGCGATCCGTCCGCTGAAGCAAGGTCGCGTGATCCTCTGCAATCTCAGCCCGGAAATTGATTCGATTGCCAAAGCCCGTTTCGTCGAGCAACTCTTCCGCAATGAAGGCATCCCGATCGAGCGCATCGCGATGCAAAACGACTTCATTGATTTCGGCGGGAGGCTGGTGAAAGGCCTTGTCTGTGGCGGCTTCGCTTTTTCCGAGCCGGGGATGGCTTATGCCGTTCAAATGCCCGGCGGCGACATGCTGCCCGGCGCCATGCTGGATGGCAGGAAATGGACTTTGTCGGAAGCGAATAAAACCGCCGTGTTTGATTTCAAAAACATTCTGCCCGCCGGCCCGTCGGACAATGCCCTGGCCTATCTGGCGGTTTGGATCAAGTCGCCCAAGCCATTGAACGATTTGCTTTCCGAGCCGAATCTGCCGAAGCTGGCCTTCACCTACGGCAGTGATGACGGCTGTGAACTGTGGTTGAATGGCGAATTGCTCGGCTCACATGAGCGCCACGGCCCGATGGATCCGGAAATGTTTTCGCAGAATCCGCTGTTGCTCAAGCTGGGCTGGAATCTGCTGGTGGTCAAAGTGGTCCAGTTGAACGGGGAATGGAAATTTGCCGGGAAATTCAGCTGCTCGGATGTCAGCTTCTTGTCGAAGTTGGAATTTGCCGCCAAAAAACCGGATTCGCCGTAATCCATTTATTGTGCTGATGACATCATGGAAAAAATATTTGCCACACCATTCCGTTGGCCACGAACCCGGTTAATCGGCTGGCTCTTCAGTCTGTCCGTCTTGGCGGCGCAGGCGGATCAGTTCAAGGCCGACAACAATAACACTCTGGAACTGGGCGGCAGTTGGGTCGGCAGTGTCGCGCCGGCTGGAAATGATTTTGCGGTCTGGAACCTTGGCGTCGTGACACCCGCGAATTGCACCAACACTCTCGGTGGCGCGGCGACGTGGGCCGGTATCGTCGTCAGTAATCCTGCGGCGCCGGTCTATATCTTCGGCAATACGACGCTGACCTTGAGCAATGGTATCAGTCTGGCCAACGCAACGGTTAACCTGACGGTGGATTGCAGTGCGCTCAATCTCGGCGCAAACCAGGTCTGGTCTGTGGCTTCAGGGCGGGTGTTGACGACGGGAGCTGCGGGCCGTTCCGGCGCGGTCAATTCACCGAACAACGGAAATTATACGGTCACCAAAACTGGCGCCGGAACTTGGACGACCAGCGGCAATGGTGATAACGGCAGCACCGGCATCCTCGTGAATCAAGGCGCCGTAAATCTCAACAAGTCGAGCAGCGGCGGCGCTCATGCGATCGGCGGGCCGGGATTGACGGTGAACAGCGGCGGACTGGCGAAAATCACCGGCACAGGCGGCGACCAGATTTATGATGGCGCAACGGTCGCGCTGAATTCAGGAGGAACGCTTGATCTGAATGGCAACAGTGAAGTCATTGGCAATCTCACCGGCACGGGCGGCCTGGTGGACAATACGGCGGCGGGCACCGCGGCCACACTGACGGTTGGTAACAGCACTTCCACATTCAACGGCCCCCTGCAAAACAGCGGCGCAGGCGCAAAGCTGGGTTTGGTCAAGTCGGGCACGGGCACCTTGACTTTGAGCGCCGCAAATTCATACACCGGCGGCACGACGGTCAGCAACGGTACGGTCGCTTTGAAGACCACGGCGAATGTCGCGATGGGTTACACGAACACAACCGGCGGCACGTTGAGCGTGACTGCCGCCAACCCGACAACTTCGTTGCCGATGACAAGCCTGACGCTCGGCAGCGGCACACCGACGCTGGCATTCAATCTTGGCGGCTTCCGGAATTTTTCTGCTCCGCTCATCAACGCCGCCGGAAATCTGGTGATGAATGGCAACGTCCCTGTGAATGTGCAGAACGTGGTCCAGTCCGGCACGAATGTGCTGCTGCAATACAGCGGGACACGCAGCGGCGTTGGCAATTTTGTGGCGGGAAGCATTCCGTCGGGCGTGACCATCACGGATGACGTGGTGAACAAGCGCCTGTTGCTGGTTTATGTTTCGCCGAATCAGCCGCGCGTGATCGTTCCGTCGCTCAACACGAATGAAATCGTGGTTGCCATCGCGACGCCGCAACAATACGGCGCGGTGGGTGACGGCATCACGGACGATAGCGGCGCCTTTCAAGCGGCAATGAATGCGGTTTATAATTCAGGCGGCTATGGGGGTGGTGTGGTCTATGTGCCGGCGGGCAACTACGCCTTTTACCAGAATATCTCTGTTCCAACGGGCGTGATTCTGCACGGCGATTGGAAGGATTGGACGAAAAGTGGTGGCCTGGTGGGAACGACGTTTAAGGTTTATCACGGAGCCGGTCTGACGAATGGCGCGCCATTCATCACCTTGAACAATTCCACCGCGCTGCGCGGCGTGAACATCTGGTATCCGAACCAGAATGCGGCGGCCATCGTCGGCTATCCCTTTTCCATCCGGCTCGGTGGTGATTCCGTCGTGCAGAATGTCGTGCTCGTGAATTCGTATCAGGGCGTGGTCGGTGGCGGTGACAAACACATCCTGCGCACCCTGATTGGTTCGCCGCTCTACAAGGGCATTGATCTGGATCAGATCTTTGATGTGGGTCATGCCGAAGATGTCCGGTTTTCTCCCGATGTCTGGTCCTTGTCGGGCTTGTCCAATGCGCCTGCTGTCGGCGGCGCGCATGCCGGCTGGATGCGGGCCAACGGAACGGCGCTGCGGCTGCTGCGCGTGGACGGTGAAATGTGCATGGACACATTCATCAGCGGATACAAGGTCGGCATCGAGGCGAACGCGGCCACCAACGGCCAGCCCGGTGCCGCATTTTATGACGGCTCGGTGAGCAATTGCGCCACGGCGTTGCTGGCGCAAAGCATGCCCGGCGCGTTTGGACTCATGTTCGCCAATTTCACCCTGGACGGCGACATCGCGATCAATCGCACCAACACTGCGGATAATGCCAATGCGATGTTCGATCATTGCCTGATCATCGGTCGCAGCGGTCCGGCGGTCAGCTCCACCGGAAACAACTGGCATTCCTGGATGCAATTCCAAAGCTGCACCTTCTCCAATGCGCTCCAACTCACCGGGCCGGGCGTGTTTAACGTGGTGAATTCAACTTTGCTCGGCAGCACCCAATGCGTGATGGCCGCGAATGCCACGCGGGCGGCGTTCACCGGTTGCACGTTCGGTCCGACGCCCAAGCTTGTGAATTTTGGCAACGCCAGCAATCTGCTGGTGGATGCGCGCCAGTCCATTTCGAACGCAATTCCGATGGTGTATTGGACCAACATGGCCAGCGACATTTCATCCCGTCGCCCGGCCAAAACCAATTTGTATGTGGTGACCGATGCGGCTTGGGGCGCGAACGCTGACGGCGTTGGCAACGACACGGCGTCGATCCAAAGCGCGCTGAATGCGGCCGGTGCCAACGGAGGCGGCATCGTCTATTTGCCGGCGGGAAAATATAAACTGACGGACACGTTGGACGTTCCCGGCGGAGTGGAATTGCGCGGTTCCTTCGAGACGCGGCATCGCACGTCGTCGGGAAGCGATGGCAAAGCCAAGGGAACGATTCTGCAACCTTACGGCGGGCAGGGAACCACCAATGGTCCGGCGGCCATCGCCCTCGAAGCCGGCAGCGGATTGCGAGGCGTGACGATCAGTTACGAAACGCAAAACACTAATTGCATTCCATTTCCGCCAGCCATCCAGGGTCGTGGCGGAAATGTGCATGTCATCGGCGTCTGTTCGCCGAATCCCTATTACTACATTGATCTCTCTAGCTACACCTGCACCAACCATTGCCTCGACATGGTGGATGGCTGGGCTTTGCGGACCGGCTACAAAATCGGCAACGGTTCGTCGGGAACCATCACGGACTGCCACTGCAACTGGACTTACTGGATTGATAATGGCGATTCGCAAAGCACCCTGCCGCAGAACGTCCAGGCGCCGGTGTTGAGTTATGTGTCGCACCATCTGGAGATGTATGTGCTGGGCGACTGCACGGAATTGATGGTGAAAGATTTCAGCATCATCGAAAAGACCTATATGAAATGTGTCGCCGAAAGTGGCCGGGGACCGCGCGTGACACTCATCAACAACTACTGTGATGCGAGCATCCAGGGATTTAATCTGGATGCGGCCGATTCCGGCAGCACACTCAATGCAGTCAACACGCCGATCACGGCGTTCAACTTTGGCGGTTATGCCGACCAGGCCCAGGAAACGGTGACGGTGTTGAGCACGACGAATTTCCAGGGCACGGCGCGGTTCAGCAGTTCGGTTCAGTGGGGCGGAAATTATCTGGACTTTAACATCAACGGCGGCGATGTGGGCATCGAGATGTTTCATTCGGACAACGGTTCCGCCATCGGCAGTGTCGTCAACGGCGGCGTGTTTCATCTGGTCAATTCTTCCGCCAGCGTGGGCGGCAACCCGGTTTACAACGTCACCTTTGGTCCCAATGCCGGCCTTGCGGGCAGGACGAACGATTTCATTGGCTGCTACGCCTACAATGGTTGCGGTCTGGTCAACGTTGCGGCCAACAATCCGGTGAACTGCTGGAATGATTACGCGCTGGCCACTGATGCAGTGTTGGATCCGCTGCAGCCCGTCATCTACAATCTTTATCCGGATGGTTCGAGTCTTTATCAGTCCACGAGCCTGCTGAGTTTTGTGGCGCTGGCCTCCGCCGGCATTGCCAACAGCAACATCAGTGTGGCCATGGATGGAGTCGTCCGGACCAACCTGACGTTTAGCGGCCCGTCCACCAGCCGCACCGTGACGTTCCCGGGATTGACCATCAACAAAACGCATACGGCCGTCATCACCCTCACCGACAACAATGGACGCACGATTTCCAAAACGGTTAGCTTTGATACGTTCGGTCCGGACAGCTACACGTTTGAGGCGGAGGATTTCGATTATGGCAGCGGATTATTTTTCGACAATCCGCAACATGGCGCCTACGCCGGGCGCAGCGCGGTGGACGGGATTGATTTTCACAGCGTGAATGCAGGGCAGGGCGGCCATGATTATCGTCCGAATCCGCCGGGCTTGGAAACGGAAGGTGCCACGGATCGTCCGCGCCAGGCGTCGAATCCCGGCGTGCAGGATTACGATGTCGGTTTCAACAGTGGCGGCAACTGGGGAAATTACACGCGGACGTTTCCGGCGGGAACTTACAATCTCTACCTGCGCGGGGCGAATGCCATCAACGGAGTGAGCGACAGCGCCAGCCTGTCCGTGGTGACGAGTGGCTGGATGACGTCCAGTCAAACCGTGGTGCAGCTGGGGACATTCGCTGTGCCGACGACCGGCGACTGGCAGGTTTATACCTGGGTGCCGTTGAAAGACAGTGGCGGCAATCTGGTGCAACTCGCCTCGGACGGCTTGGGCAAAACCTTGCGCGTGACCACGGATAACGGCAACTACAACGCCAATTTTTACGCATTGATCCCCGTTTACACGCCGCCGGCGAGCATGGCCTTGACGGTTTTGAGCAGCGGCGGAAACATGGGCATTTCCTTTCCCACGCAATCCGGCTACGGTTATCAAGTGGAATACAAAACCAATCTGACCGATGGTGTCTGGCTTCCGCTGGGTGGCGCGATTACCGGTGATGGCACCATCCAGACGGTGAATGATATGATTGGCGGCGGCAGCCGTTTTTACCGGCTGCGATCCCAGTGACCGGCTGCAAAACATCGGTTCCGATAATCCGGGTGGTTTGTCCGCTTTTAAAATTGAGATCATGAAATTCAGTCTCCACTTGATGCGTGCCCGGGACCGTTTCCAAGCCGGCGCGTTGAAATCGATTTCGACCGGGCTGGTTGTGGGTTTGTTCCTGCCGGCCGCCGCGCTCAGGTTGCGGGCAGCGGAGGTCACGAACGCCCTGGAGATTCAATCTGTCAATGTGGCTGGAAAATCTCTGCCATTCCGGGGCAAGGACAGCGTCAATCTGGGTCCCTTTCCGGAAAATGTCGTCTTCGGTTTTGGACAGGGCACCAATGCCGGCCAGCCCCCGCTGCGTTTGCGTTACCTGCTGGAAGGTTACGAAAATGCCTGGCACGAAGGCGGCGCGGAGATGGCGTTGACGGTGCGGTTCTACAATGGCGCGGGCGACCAGATCAGCCAGAACATCTATCGGATCAACGGCGAGAGCACGGGCTGGACGGGCTCGTTAAAAAGTTCCTCGCTGACCCATCGCCGGGAAACCCTGGTCGTGCCGCCGCTGGCGACCCGGTTGCTGGTGGTGATCTCTTCGGCCGGCCCGCCGGACACGGTCGGGATTTATGTCGTCGCCAATCTGGTCGTATCGAAATCCTCCGGCGATCTGGGCAATGTCGTGTTGCTGCAATCGCCGTTTGAAGACGATAACAACAGTCATGCGGCGGATGATCCGCCCGCCGGCTGGATGCATGATGGCACGCGGCCGAGCATGGCCAAGATCGTGAAGTTCGGCCAGGAGCCGCAAACCAAGGCGTTCGCCATTCTCGACGAGGACCAGGCCAGCCACGGCGAGTGGCATAATATTTTCGAATCGGCCCCGGTGGTGACGCCCGGCGACAGCCTGGTGGTGGAGTGGAACGAGATGTATAGCATGGGGTCGGGCAATTTTCATGAAGCCATCTATGCCAGCCTGCCCGCCGGGCATTACACCTTCCGCGTGCGCGGGCTGAACGTCGTGGGCACGTTGAACGGCGCGGAAGCTTCGGTCGGCGTTTTTGTGGCCCAGCCTTTCTGGAAAACTTCCTGGTTCTGGGGCGCGGCCGTGATCCTCATCACGGCGCTGATGCTCGGCATCAGCCGCTATTTCGTCTGGCACCGGATGCGAAGCGAGATGGTCCGGCTGAAACAACAGCGCGCCCTGGAACAGGAGCGGTTGCGGATTGCGCACGACATCCATGACGACCTCGGCGCGCGGGTCACCCAGATATCCCTGTTGAGCGCGATGTCCCAGGAAAATGCGAGTTTTCCGGACAAGGCGCGCGCCGACTTTGGCAAGGTTTCCAAAATGTCCCGCGAACTGGTCTCGGCGCTTTACGAAACCGTCTGGGCGGTCAATCCGGAGAACGACAACCTGGAGGCGCTGGGGAATTATCTTTGCCAGATGGCAAAACAATTATGCGAGCAGACCACGCTGCGTTGCCGGTTCCATGTGCAGGATTTGCCGCATGAAGTCCAGGTGTCCAGCCAGACGCGCCACAACATCAGCCTGGCGGTCAAAGAGGCGGTGCATAATATCATCAAGCACGCCAAGGCTTCCGAGGTGACCATCCGAATGGCGTTCGCGGGTGACTTCCTGGATGTGTCCGTGCAGGACGACGGCACCGGCTTTCAACCGGCGGAAAATATTCCCGGCAATGGCCTGTCCAACATGAAGCAAAGACTGCAGAATATCGGCGGCGCTTGTTTTGTCGAAAGCAAACCCGGCCAGGGCACGACGGTTCGCATGCGTCTGCGGATCCGGCCGTCAGTTTAAGGCGCCTAAGTCGGTTCGGTGATTAACTTGCATGAAAAAAACAGTGGTGATCGTTGAAGATGACAAGGGATTGCGTGAGCAGCTCATTCAAATCCTGGAATCCGCTTCGGACATAAAATTTCTCGGGGCGTTTGTTTCCGCCGAGGCGGCGTTGCCGCAGATTCTCGAAAAGAATCCCGATGTGGTGCTCATGGACATCAAGCTGCCGGGCATGTCCGGCATCCAATGTGTCGCCGAGATCAAGAAGGTCGCCCCGACCATGCAGATCATCATGGTCACGATTTACGAGGACAGCGAACGCATCTTCCGCGCCTTGAAAGCCGGGGCGAATGGTTATCTGGTCAAGTCCAGTCCGCCGGAACAATTGCTCGCCGCCATCCGCGACGTCTCCACCGGCGGCGCTCCGATGTCGAGTCACATCGCCAGCAAGGTGGTGAAACATTTTCATCTGGTCGGCAATTCGCCGCGTGAGGCGGAAAACTTGTCACCGCGTGAGCGCGAGGTGCTGGAATTGCTCGCGTCTGGGTTCATCTACAAAGAAATTGGCGACAAGTTGAACATCGGCACCGAGACCGTGC
>Ga0247670_1000322_pt1 | contig 12163 bp, 9 predicted proteins | sample CNK11_metaG_FD_183042 | JGI IMG/M metagenome (GOLD analysis project Ga0247670, IMG submission 183042) | Soil microbial communities from Purdue University Martell Research Forest, Indiana, United States - CNK11 | ecosystem: Environmental > Terrestrial > Soil > Temperate forest > Bulk soil | place...
AAAGAGCGCTGCGCCGGACATATTTCGGTTCACGCTCGGGGGATGGCTCTTCGCGTACCCGACAGAAAAGATCTGGTTTGCGGGTCCGCCTGAAAGCGAGTCGGTGCGATGGCAGGATCACACGAATCTGACGCAATAACCATTGCATCAGCCACTCAGCTCATCCGCGATGGCAATCAGCGCCAAGAACGACACCGGGCCTGATCTGGCGCACGCGGACTTTTTGCGCACCACGCTTGTGTTTGGCCGAGCGAAAGGAAGTTCTACGCGAGTGACGCAATTTGATGAAGTGAGACGCGTGCTGCTGTTGGTCCGAGCGCCCGTTCTACCATCTTTGCTTCTGGTGAGGCTTCTTCTTCTGACGACGCAGGATTGCTGATGGACATGCTAAACACCGCCTTCCCCTGGATGCCGATCGCTGAACTCGAGATCGGCGTTTCACAGTTCCCGCCAGGTTCAAGTAATCCTCGGATCATGGAGTACCATTCGGCGACATCGCTAAGGGCGAAAGACGACAAAATTGCATGGTGTTCATCATTCGTCAATTGGTGCTTCGCACAGGTTGGCATAGCGGGCACCGGCTCCGCTCTCGCGCGGTCTTGGCTTGAGTGGGGACAGCCGATCGACGCGCCGCAGCGTGGCTGCGTAATCGTACTTTCCCGCGATGACCCAGACGGTTGGAAGGGGCACGTCGGATTCTTTCTGCGCGCAGATAGCGAACATGTCTACTTGCTCTGCGGTAATGAGTTCGGCAAAGTGTGCGAACATTTCTATCCGCGAGCTACGGTTCTCGGTTATCGTTTGCCGAGCAAAGAGTGTTACGTCGACCCAATCGACGGGTCAGCACGAGTCGACCGACAGGAGGGCTAAGAGTCTGACTCAATTGCCTTGGCGAGGGGCCACGTCGCTGGCCATTTCCTATACACCCCGTATCGCAAACCTAGTCGTAAGTTGAGCGCTGAAGCTAATTTCCGCTATCGGCTACTTCCGCGGGCAGGCACCAGGTTGGGCTAGGTTTCCACGACACATCAACAACATGAAGCGGCGAAGGCGGAAGCATCACCTTCGACACGCCTCGAAAAGACGTAGGGTCGAGGCAGAGAGCACGAAATACATCGACGCCCATGCATGAGAAGAGGCGTTGAGCGGTCGCTTGCGCCTTGGTATCTCTGGCTACGACGCTTGCAAAGGCCGTTTCCAGGGCTTTCCTATCGAATGTAGAACGTCCTGTCTGCCGCAGGTACTTCTCGCAGTACTCGGGGAACGTTCTCATCAACAAAGCACGATAACACTCCTCGACCGACCGCTGATCCGGGCTTCGCAGAAAACGGATCTTGGGCCGGGACAGAAGCTCTTCAGGCAACCATCGACGCGCGGCCTCACGAACGATTCGTTTGTCAAAGAAGAGAGATGCCTGCAGCGGTGGTGGAACACTAGCAAGGTGTTCAACCAAGCGGTGATCTAGAAACGGAACGCGCGCCTCAATGGACTGACCTGATGAAGTCCTATCCTCATGCCACAAGTTGTACCATTGCATGAACCCCACACGCATGACGCGCTCACGCTCGAAGAGATCCCTCGCCGACACAGACGACATCGGGAAATCCGCATCGGCCAATAGCCATTCGGGTATCCCTCGCGGGAGCGAGGACCTCCACACTCCATCCCGAACAAACGAGAGCCGAAGCTTCTGAGAGACATACTCGTTCCAATCATGGCTCGGCGTGTCCCGCGCTTGTGAATAGCCACCCGCGAACTCGTCGGCCCCTTGCCCGAGCAGCATCACTTTGATATTCGGTACCACAGTCTTTGCATAACGATGGAGCTCATACTTCATGAGCCACTCCAGATCGAGGGTCCGGGGTGAATCCATGAGCCAGATGAGATGCTCGAAGTACTCAAGGCCAAAGCCGATCTGTTCAGCGAAGACTGGAAAATCAAATAGCACGGGATGAAACGGGAGCCCTCGACTCTCGCACAATTGTCTTGCCGCCACGGCATCACCACTCAGCCATGTTGCCCTTTCGAGCACGCTGAAACAGTTCAGACCTGGTTCTTGTCGCGCCGCGATTGCGGCGACAACGCTGGAGTCGAGACCGCCACTGAGAAACAAACCTACAGGCACCTCGCCCATCAGCGTCTTGTTCACGCTGTCTTCCAACAAATCGGCGTAACGCTCAATGTAGTAGCGCTCTGGATGCGGAGCTTCGTCCGACGACACAAAGTGCTCTTCTAGCGACCAATATCGGCATTCGCGCCAGCGCTGATTCTCACCAACCTCAGCGAATGTACCTCCGGGAAGTATGTTAATACCACGGACATAGCTTGGGATCCGGCCGCGCCCCACGTTGGAAAGCGCCGCCCAATCGAAATCACGTGGACATCTAGGATGCCGAAGTAACGCCTTGAGTTCGGATGCGAAGAGGACGCCATTTGGTAGGATTGCGTAGTATAAAGGTTTGATCCCGAAGCGGTCCCGAGCCAGAAAAAGTAGTTTGTGCCGCAAGTCATAGATGACGATCGCGAACATACCGTTAAGCTTTTGGAGCGCTTCTGAGCCTTGTGCCTCGTAAAGATGCAGTATCACTTCGGCATCCGAGCGGGTACGGAAAGTGTGTCTTGCCTCCAGTTCACTTCGAAGTTCGTGGTGATTGTAGATTTCGCCATTCAAAACAACGAAGAGACTACGGTCTTCGTTGAAAATCGGCTGCTGTCCGCCGCTCAGATCCATGATCGAGAGGCGTCGATACACCAGCGCAAGCCAGCCGTCATCATAGGCTGTAGCCTCGTCGGGGCCTCGTCTGTCGAGAGTGCTGCCCATCTCGTCCAGAACGCAGGCACGAGCTACGGGATCACCGAGCGCCCGGTCATATCCAGCGAATCCAGCCAACCCGCACATCGTCTCCCCTTCTGAGGTGTTCGTTCTCGAAACGGCGGCACAGGGTCCTGGGGGAAACTCACGCGAGCCGATCCGTTGTTTACTTCATGATATCCAGTTTTGGCACAGCCTGATCAAATGGCGGCTCCTGGGGAGCCGTCACCCGGGGGGAAGACGTGAAAGCGCGGCAGATCGCGACCTAGACCTGCAGAGAGTGCAGAAAGGGGGCCTTTCAACGCGCGTGCGACGGGCCGGTCCTTGCCACGGACGGCTGTGACGATCCATCATGGAGGACAACCACCTCAAATACTCGACGGCTGATCAGGTTTCTGCGGATGCGCGTGACCGGCGCCGAGGAACGTCGTCGGAAGTTTTACGTCGGTTATTTTGCGCAGCAGTGAGTTGACCAGTGAGCAGACATCAAGACGCAGCTTGGGGGTCTGGGATCAAGTCGCGTCCACATCTAGAGATGACAGTCCGGGGCCCGAAGCAATAGAGGGAGGAGTTACGTGACACACGAGGAGACCGATGTGCTGGTGGTTGGAGGAGGCCCGGGAGGTCTCTTGGCGGCCGAGACGGTCGCGGGTGCCGGGTTCCCTGCAATTCTGATAGAGCGCGACTCTGAGATCGGACTTCGCGTCCGAACAACCGGTGGAATGTCTCTCTCCGCAATGACTGAGTTCTGCATTCCAGAGGAACTCTACCATCCGATCCGCCGCGTCCGGGTCTGTTCTCACCGTGAAGAGACGCAATTTGAATTTGACCAGCCAATCGGTTGTGTGATCGACGTTCGAGGGGTCTACAAGCACTTAGCCAGCAGAGCCGCATCGAAAGGCGCGCGCGTCATACCAGGCATGCGGGCCCTTCACCCGTTGCTGGAAGGAAACCGCGTCGTTGGCTGCATGGCGATGCCTGGCGATTCCTCAGAGCCGGTCGAGATCCGCGCTAAGATCCTCATTGATGCGAGTGGTTATCGCTCTGTAATGTCTCGGCAGGCGTTGCTTCATAGCGGATATGGCAGTTTCGGGGTCGGCTCTGAATATGACATGGTAGCCCCTAATTGCCACCCAGATGAGGTCGTCCTAGTCGTCAGCCGTACGTATGCGCCTTCGGGCTATGCTTGGGTATTTCCTTGGGGCAAGGGGCGCGTTCGTGTCGGCGTCGGGACATTGCACCCTGACGAAAAGATAAATATCAACTCGTATCTGCGGAGCTTCATTGAGAATGCAGCCGCTTTCGGGATAGACCTGACGGCCGCCACAATCGCTGAACATCACTACGGGATGATCCCTGCCGATGGTATAGCCAAGCACCTTGTAGGCGATGGCATCATGACCGTGGGCGATGCCGCAGGGCAAGCAAACCTGGTTACGGGCGCGGGAGTCCGAACTGCCTTGACCGCCGGTAGGTTAGCCGGTACGTGTGCGGTTCAAGCACTCCTAAATGATCGCAGCGACAGGGCCGCACTCCAGCAGTACGAACGAGCATTCAAATCCCGGTACGGACGACATCGTGCCCTTGGTCGCATGGTCGGTCGCCGCCTGGCAAAATACGACAATGCCGGCCTCGACGACATCGTGCGGCTGCTTAAAACCATTCCGGGCCCGAGGTTTGTGCAACTGTGTCGCTCCGAGTTTTCTTTGTCCGATATCCTGTCATGGACTACCTGGATCGCCAAGAGACCTAGTCTATGGCCTGGCGCTGTTCGGCTCGGCCTGCATGCGCTGCGCATTGTGGCATAGGCGCGGACGATCCAAGTACATACCCGCCATGTAGTCGGCACATGCGACCCGATTTGCCTAAGTGTTCATTGATGCTGTTGTGGAGCCACCCTTGACCTTGTCTTCCGGTATCGCCAGGCCAAAATACTTCACGCGTCTTGTACGATCGTCAAACTGAATGACAAGCGGTGAATTAGCCAACATCTTGACACGTACAGTCGCTTCCTTGGTAAAGCCCAAATGCCGCGCTGCACAGGCTATCGCAGTCGCGCTCGAGCCGGAAGAATCCGTCCATCCCTCGCCGCGCTCGAACACTCGCGCATGGATCTTATCGGGCCCGACAAACGCCCACTGTAAATTGATTCCGTCGGCGCATGGCAGTCCGTCTCCACGGACTTCGCCGCGTAAGGAACTAAATGCAATTGCGGTCAGCCTGGACTTCAACTCGACCTTGCGATGATCCAAAGACGCCAACGAGGTCACGTCATCCAGAAATGTAACGCAATGTGGGTTATCAACGCAGACCAGCAGGCTGCGAGTCCACGTGGGGTCGACCTCTGCGAGTGCGGAGACCCGAGACAAACGCCGTCCATTGTGTTCGTATTCTTCGCCGTAACTGCTCGAAGCGTTGACCGCCTGGGGTCCGAATGTGGGAACACCCATATCGACCCAGAAGCCCTTCTCGACGCCTAGTGTTTCCGGCTCGACCTGAACTTCGAGGGGCGCGGCTCGATCATGATACACAGTCACTGAGAACGGGCCGGGCCCCACTTGCCTTTCATCAACAAGGAACTGCGAGAAGATCGTCAAGCCGTTGCCGCTGCGTTCGGCTAGTTCGCCGTTGGTATTCACAATGATCAATCCGAAGCCATCGCTCGGGAAGGGGCCGACAAGTAACCCGTTGGCGTTGGGGTAATTGGCGCAGACGCGCTCGGCTACCGTGCGAGTCCAGGATTTCCAGAACTTGGCTGCATCGGCGGCGGCATCAGGAAGAGCGATAAATTCCCTAATCCATTTTGGCGTCGCCACGAAGTACCGGTTGTCTCGCGCATTATAAAAGCGAAAGTCTCTCATCTCCCTGCCCCCTTGAATCACTATGGTAGTGTTGCTGCGATCTCGCGAATGATGTCCGGGTCAGAGAACGGGGTCTTGTAAGTCTTCAGGCGACCCTGAGAGTCGCGAAGCGGCGTTCCACTATCGTCGAGTTCCTGCAGGACTTGGTAGTCTTCGTGACCCTTGCCAGCGACAACAAGGACATCACCCATCCGGAGGTCGGACAGCGCACGTTGCAAAGCCTCAACGCGAGATCCGGCGTCCGTGGCGCCGGTCGCTCCAGAGAGAACTTGGCCACGGATCGCGGCCGGGTCCTCTGTGCGAGGATTGTCGTCGGTCACCCAAACACTATCGGCGTGTTCCACGGCGATACGGCCCATGATCGGTCTCTTGGTTGGGTCGCGGTCACCGCCACATCCGAACACGACGTGGAGTTTCGCTCCCGTACCAACGTGCGGCCGGACACTCCGGAGGACGTTGTCCAACGCATCGGGTGTGTGAGCGTAATCGACGTAGATAGCTGCGCCGTTCGGCAGGACGGCCACGCGTTCAAGACGCCCCGGCACAGACGCCAAACGGGGTACCCCGTTCACAGCGGTTTCAAGGGGAACGCCCGTGCCGATCGCCAACCCGAGTGCGCACAGAATGTTCTCCCCCTGAAAAATCCCTGCCACTGGGGCCTCGATCTCGTGAGAGGTGCCGAACAAGGACAACTTCAGCGTTTGGCCTCGCGCATGTGGGACTCGTTCCAGAAGGCGAAGATCGGCGGAATCAGTGGATTCACCATAGGAAATGCACCGCATCGCGCGCGCAGCGACGCCCGCCGCAATTGCTTGGCCCCATTGGTTATGGATATTCACGACGGCGACGCCGTCCGGTTTAAGTCGCTCGTCGAACAACCTCGCCTTGGCCTCGAAATAGGCTTCCATTGTCACGTGATAATCGAGATGGTCCTGAGTCAGGTTCGTAAAGCCAGCCGCATCAAAGCTCAAGCCAGCGAGGCGTTGCTGGTCCAGGGCATGACTCGACGCCTCCATTGCGAGATGAGTCACGCCATGGGCGTTCGCGAGCTCGCCCAGCATGATGTGTAAAGTCTTAGCGTCGAATGTGGTGAGCCCCGCCTCCAGATTCGTGTGTACTGCATCCCGTCCACGGAGGCCTAGTGTTCCGAGGCTCAGCGAGCGCAAACTCGCTTCGCCCCAGAGATCACGCAGGAAGGACACCGTCGACGTCTTCCCGTTCGTACCAGTTACCGCTGCGATCATGCCTGGACGGCCAGGATGAAAATGTGCGGCTAGCTGGGCGTGGAATCTCCGAACATCTTCCACACGGAGGACGACTACCTTTTCACGCTCGTACTGACTCAGCCCAAGCGCGTCGTCGGGAGTATCTACTGGTACGGCTATCGCTTGCGCGCCCTTCGCGGCAGCCTGAGAGCAGAATGCGAGACCGTTGGAGCCCGCTCCTGGTACCGCAGAGAAGATGTAACCAAAGCGGACGTCGCGAGAATCCTCCGTGACGCCGAAGATGAACAAGTCGCCGGTGCTGTCCGACTCGGAGGGCAACGCGCCGCTCCCGTACCGTGCCCAGAGGTCGTCTAGTCTCATTTCGCTGCCTCGCTCTGCCGGTTCTCGCCGCTTGCATCGTCGGGCTAGGCGCGAGGATCTTACCAACGATCTCCGAATACCCGACGCTGAGTTTCTTCCACCGCTTCAAGCAAGAAGTCCAGAGGCTGTTTTCCGGAATTGCCTACTCGACTGAGGAAGAGCTCGCTAACTCTGCTAGACTGACCGGCTTCCATATGGAGAGAGCTATGAGCGCTGGACCGTTCCTCGGCAAAGAGATCGCGTACGTCAACGGTGAACTCCACGTCGAAGGGGTCGACCTGAAAGCGTTGGCAATGGATCCCGACGTCGCGACGCCAGCGTACATTTATTCGCTCGCGCTGATGAAGCGACGATACACCGAGTTCAGCGAAGCAATGCGGGAGATCGACACCGATGCGATGATCTGCTTCGCCGTGAAGTCGCTGTCGAACCAGACAGTGCTCAAAAAGTTTGTCGAGATGGGTGCGGGTGCGGATCTCGTAACGGGCGGGGAACTCGAACGCGCCCTGCGCGCGGGGTTTGCCGGCGACAGAATCGTTTTCTCGGGGCTCGGCAAAACCGAGAAGGATGTCGAGCGCGCCATCGCAGCCAACGTACAGATCAATGTCGAGTCTCTGCATGAACTTGACGTCGTGAAGGGCAAGTCTACGCCTTCGCGACGTGCGAGGATTGCAATCCGGCTCAATCCGCAGCTCGAAGTCATGCGCAGCGACCTCGGTCAAATCACCACAGGTAAGCCTGACAGCAAATTTGGTATCCCCTGGGAAATAGTGCGGGAACTTCTTCCTACCTTCGCAAATACGTTCCCCTGTGTAGATCTGGTCGGGGTCAGCGTCCACGTCGGATCAAATATGGAGGTGGACGGACTCAGCAAAGCGAGCTTTCGGGAGACATTCAAATTCCTAACTAACACGGTTGTCCCGACCTTATCGAGCAACGGCGTGCCGCGCCCAGTTCTGGATCTCGGCGGAGGCGTAGCGATCGACTATAGCCAAACACCGCAAGAGCGCGCTTTAGCCGACGAATCTCCAAATCGGTGGCTTGTTCCCTACAAAGACCTCGTGAAAGAGCATTTCGGTGAGCTTGTACGACAGGGCAAGGTTCAGCTCGTGTTTGAGCCGGGCCGATTTCTGTCAGGAGAAGCAGGCGTGCTGTTGACCAGGGTGCTGTACGTCAAGAGCGAAACGGAGAATCAAAATCCAGCGAAGGCTGGCCGTGAGGCTTTCGAGATCCGATTCTTGATCGTCGACGCGGGGATGAACGACCTCATGCGTCCTTGCCTCTATGGCGCCTATCACCACATCGTGCCGGTCCGTTATGCAGAGCCGGACATCGACAATGTCGATATCTGCGGACCTGTGTGCGAAACCACCGACAGCTTTATGCGCCCCACGCGTGAATGGCTTAGGCGTTACGATACGATCTTCGAAGGGAGTGCCGCGATCGAGACCGATGACGCAACGGCGCGGAGCAAGCGTGTCCTGCAAGCAACGGAGAGCGTTTTTGGGGAGGTCACGCCGAAATATCCAATGCCAGACAAGAATGACCGGCGTGTATATGAGTACTTCATGAAGCGCCGATTTCCGTCGTCGATCAAGGAAGGCGCCTTGCTGGCGATACTTAATGCGGGGGCGTACGGCGCTGTCATGTCATCGGAATACAATTCGCGTCCGCTCATTCCAGAGGTGCTGGTCGACAAAGAACAGTACGCAGTAATTCGTAAAAGGCCGAATTACGATGCCCTCATCGGTCGCGATTGCGACCCAGCTTGGAAAAGCTGACTTGGGTGGTCATTGATCTCGTTAGAACGACGCGAGTCCTGCGGCCAAATCCTCAATTAGATCGTCCACGTGCTCAATCCCGACGCTGAGTCGGATCAGCCCATCGTCCAAGCCAATTTCCTTGCGCATCTCCGGAGGGATACTGGCGTGCGTCATGCTCGCCGGGTGCTCGAGTAGCGATTCCACACCGCCGAGGCTTTCGCCTAATGTCCAGACCTTTCGGCCACTGACCACTTTCACGCCGTCTGCCACGCTGCCGTTGATCTCGAACGAGATCATCGCGCCGAAACGTTTCATTTGCCTCCGGGCGATGTCATGGTTCTTGTGGAACGGAAGCGCGGGGTAGTAGATCTTCTTTACCTTCGAGTGCTTGCTTAGAAACTGCACGACACGTTCGGCGTTGTCGCAAGACCTTTCGACGCGCACGCCCAGCGTCTTGATGCCGCGATGCACAAGGTAGCAGTCCAAGGCGCCGGGCACAGCGCCACTGGCATTTTGGTTGAACGAGAGTTTCTGTCCCAGCTTTTCGTCCTTGGTCACCAGCGCGCCCAGTACCACGTCACTGTGGCCACCGAGGTACTTGGTCGCGCTATGCAGTACCACGTCAGCCCCAAGATCAAGAGGATTCTGAAGATAGGGAGTTGCAAACGTGTTGTCGACGATTGTCAGCGCACCGAACTCGCGGGCAATGGTCGCCGCCGCTGAGATATCCGCGACCTTGAGCAGAGGATTGCTGGGTGACTCCAAGAACAGCATCCTCGTCTTGGGCGTAAACGCGGACTTAATGTTAGCGACGTTGGTGGTATCCACGAAGGTGAACTCCACGCCGAACCGCTTAAAGGTCTTATCGAAAATGCGGAAGGTGCCACCATAAACGTCGTCAGCTACAACGACGTGCTCGCCAGCGTTGAGAAGCTTGAGCACACAGTCGGTGGCGCCGACGCCGCTCGAGAAAGCCAGACCGCGCGTGCCATTTTCGATGCTCGCCAGCACACCCTCAAGAGCCTGGCGGGTCGGGTTGCCGCTGCGGGCATAATCAAAGCCCTGATGCTTGCCCGGCGCGGTTTGCGCGAATGTGCTGCTGAGAAATACAGGTGGGTTGACAGCACCAAAGTGCTTCTGGGGGTCGAATCCATCGTGGATAGCGCGCGTGTCGAAGTGCATGGTTGCCTCGCTCCCCGCAATGGCGAGGAGGCAACCACTCTGTATCGGGGCGGGCGGAAAGTAAAGACCAGCGGAAAGAAGAAGGGAATGCCGCAGCGGCAGCATGGCCGATGTCGTCTTCGGACCGGGAGGAGGTCATTCCACTCGCGTCAACATCCAACCGAGCGGAGGGCGAGCCCAGACATTCAGGCCGACCTGGCTCTCTTAGGGTGTGATGATCGAAAGCCCCAGCGTTCTTCGGGATCGCTCGATGGACGGAAGAAGGCTTTCACCTTTGCATGAGGTGTACGGCGTCCGAAGTTTCGCTGGCGCTCTGTCCGTCGCCTCAAAGACTTTTTCGGCGTGTGCTCGCAGCGAACGGCTGACACCACGACAGAACGGTCACCCCACCTCTCGGTTCCATCTTCGTAACGCGAAAGAATGCGGCTGCGCGGCCAACGCTGCTGCACCTTCACAACCTGGACCGGCGAGGCGTGCAACACATCGTTTCAGTGGCGCGTCTCCGTCGCGCCTCGCCGGCATCTCGCGGATTCTGTTTTCTTCATCAATGATTTCTTGTTCGAGACCGCTTCGAGTCGATCAAACACCCGTTGCAGCACGCCGGCATCCGGCAATGGCGGATCGTCGCCGTTCTCAAGGGCCCGCACAACCGCGGGTGCGAGACGAAGCTCGGTGTGCGAGCTCCTCGACACTAAAAAGCGCGCCAACCGGCGCGAGCGAATCTCTTTGGGCGTTATGGCGTGGACCGCGTGACGCAGCAATCTACGCCTCCTCCCGTGGCATCCCTCGGCGCTCCCGTGCGTGCGATGCGGACTGTCCTGCGACCCGCCATCGATTTCTTCCGTGGCCCATCGCGCCACCCCGATCGATCGTGCGGTCGCATGTGCACAGTTCTGCGTCGTTCGCCCGGGACCGCCGAGACCGGCGCTCGGATAGGAGGAATCGCATGCGCATCATCACCATCCAACACAAGCCCTACACCGTCATCAACGGCAAAGACTTCGCCGTCTATCGCTGGTTCGAGCCATCCCGGCACGGACCGGTCTTCATCCAAGTCGCCGGCCGCACTGCTCTCTCGCGTGAGGATCTGCCGACCGACGATTGGATCGTGCTCTCCGGCCGCGACCGCGGCCATCGCATCGCAACCGCCTGGCGCAAACCGTGGTTCGACTACAAGCTCGACGCGGCGCGCAAGCTCGCCTTCGTCGGTGCCTCGACCGAAGGCTCGTTCTATCTCGCCCTCCGCTACATCGTGCGCCGCTTCGGCATCATCGCAACCGATACTGATCTCGCGGCCTGGAGCGGGGAACTCGCACAACTCGATACCTTGCCCTACGCACACATCATCGAGAAAAGCCGCGACAGCGCGCTGACCGAGACATCCCTGGTAACCGTCGACATCCCGTCCCACTGGGATCGGGGCGACGGCAGCCGGTTTCTCGATGCCATCGTCGAAGGAGTCGCCGCATGACCGGGTCTCTGGTCGTCGGCACGCTCGCGATCGCGCCCGAGCAGTGGAACGACGCGGAAGGTGATGGTTCGCGACTCGTCGCGATCCTCGTCATCAATGGCGTCTCACTGCACCTTGAGGCTCTCGAAGTCCAGGCGGAAACAGACGGCGTGCAACGCGTCGTCAACCCGCTTCTCGAAGACGACTTCCTCGCGCTTACCCAGACCGCAACGGATGGACCCTTTGAGACCGCGGCCATCAACGGCCGTGCCTACGTCCTGATCGCGTTCCCGTTCCAATAGCACAGCACTCGCTGGCCTCTTCCGCCTCGCTGCCGACGTCACCCCGTGTGACTCCGGCAGTCCCCTCCCACCTTCAACCCCACACACGAAAGGAGAACTATCTGTGACGACCGTCGACGAGTCGTCCGGCACCGCCTATGCGGGCCGCGACGCGAACCATGCGCTCGGCTTCCGGCAGTTCAATGCTTCGAAGCACGCGCAGTACTT
>Ga0247670_1000325_pt1 | contig 12096 bp, 12 predicted proteins | sample CNK11_metaG_FD_183042 | JGI IMG/M metagenome (GOLD analysis project Ga0247670, IMG submission 183042) | Soil microbial communities from Purdue University Martell Research Forest, Indiana, United States - CNK11 | ecosystem: Environmental > Terrestrial > Soil > Temperate forest > Bulk soil...
GAACGTCCATCGCGCGCCACGCGCCGCGCTCGTAGCCGAGTGCCTTCGGGAGCGTGGTGGTGCAGGCAGTGTTCACGAGCGTGATAGGCGCCTCGCGCAGTAACTCAAGGCGGTCGATCGCGGCCGGCGGAATGTACGACGCCCGCAACTCCGGGAAGCTCATCCCGTACTGCAATCGCCGCAGGAAGCCGTCGCGCGTTTGGCGCGGAATGGTGAGATCGAAGTTCTCGAAGTAGTAGCGCACCTCCGGCTCGGGGACACGCGTGAGAATGCTCGCGCGGAACGCCGCGTCGTGCATGAACCGCACGGCGAAACGGTAGCTCGGCGGAAAGCGCAGTTCGACGAGGAGCCAGTTGAACATGTAGGCGAGCTGGCGCATCGAGTCCGTGTACGCGTGCCCGCTCGCGCGCACGGTGACATCCGTTCGCATGTGGGCCAGGTACGCGTCACTGATGTCGGCGAAGTGGTTGTCGAACGGCGCAAGCGGCGTCACGCGATCGCGCGACCAGTCGATGACGCGCACGGATCGCTCGAGCAATGCGCGACCGGCGTCATTCGCACGCAGCCACAGTGCAGCGATGAACTTCCGGAACAGATCGAAGGTCTCGAACTTCGGATCGATGAGCTCCAGCTCGACATTCACGTCTGTATGCGCGTGGATGTCGACCCGGAGGTCGTCGATGATTTGGCGCAGCGGCTCAAGGAGCAGCGAGAGGAGAAAGCGCGTCTTGCCTGCCCCCGTCGCCCCGAGCACGAGCGCGCTCATGACGGCGAGCGCACGCCGGACGCGCACGGCGTCGCCGTTCGGGAGTGTGCCGAATGTGAGGGCCTGCGGGCCGTCGAGCCGCCGGCGCGCCGCGGCGTAGCTCGCCTCGCGCGTGATCGGCGCGTCGAGGATGCGGGCGCGCTCGTTCGAGAGTGCTCGCGCGTACGAGGTGTCCTTCTCGATGCGTAGCGCGAGGTCCGGGCGCCCACAGGCGACCGCGAGCCACTCGAAGACCGGTTTGAGGAAGTCCAGCATGGCTAGGACCTGGCGTCGTCGTCGAACAGCGAAGAGTGTGGGCCGTGCGGATCAGTCCCCGCCGGGCGTTTCCCGGACGACCGGAGGCTGACGAATTCGCTCCAGGCGTCTTTGGAAGTGGTGCGGAGTCGCTTCCGGATGGCGAGGATCGCGTAGGCAAGTGCGGAGAGAACGAGCAACCCGAGCATGCCCTTGAAAGAGTCGAAGCCGTGCGGCGAGTGCGCCGTCCCCGCACCGTCGCCGGACGATGGCAGCGATGGCGCGAGGAGGCCGAAGAAGAGCGACGGGAGGAGCGCGAGGAGCAACAGCGCACCCGCCGCCCGCCGAAGCGTCGATGCGATCGGGAGCTTCCCGAGCGGCAGCGACACCACGAAGAGGAGGCACGCCGTCGCGATCGTATACTGCAGGAGGAGGCTAATCATGGGTTCGTTCCTCACTTAGTCCGTCATTTCAACCGGGAAGGCGGGGGAAATCGCGTTCTCCGTGATGCGTCGCACGGCCGATTCGAGGCTTGGCCACCCAATGCCGGCGACCGTCGGAACCGACGCAGTTCGGAGCGCGATCTGGCGATCGGTGCGCCGGAGCCGCGCCTCGTGGAGCCGTACATCTGCATGCGGGCCGATCTCAGCGATGACGACGTTGGTGCCGGGCGTGATCGGCACTGGCGGCCGCACAAGGATGCGCTGCACGAGCGCCTGTGGATCGTCCCAGGCAGCGGCGCTCTCGTGGATGACGAGCGGCATCGCTGCCGTGCCGTCGCGCGTCACTTCGACCGGCGCGCTGACAGGCGGCAGGTTGTAGAGGAGCTTGTAGATGTTCGCGAGCATGTGTGCCGCGAACCAGCTCCGGATGAGGGGCTCTAGCTCGGCGCTCCGTGGGCTTGCCTCCGCGCCGAAGACGGCGCTCGCTCCGCTCCGGACGGTCGCGCCGCTGATCGCACGGAAGAGCGTTGCGAGTTGTCCCGCGAGCGCGTGGTTGGCGGTGGGGAGCACCGCGCGGAGGCCGAAGAGGTCGCCCGTCGCGGCGAGGAGAATCGCGACGTACAGGAGGATCGGGCGATCCGTGGCAACCGCCGCCTCAAGCGCGGCGGCGATGCTCGCCGGCGCGTCGATGAAGATGCCAAGCGGTGCGCTGTCGGTCCGATCGGCCAGCGCCACCTCGATCGGCTTCTGTTCGGTGGTCACGTGGAGGCCACGGCCGGTCGCGTGGTCCGCGATGCGACGGAGGTTCTCGCCGTTGGGATCGACGATGTGCACGGTGAACTCCGTCTCATGCGCCCGATCGTTTGCATCCGCGAGGACATCCGCCGCGGCGGTGCCGCCAGCATTCCCCCCGGCGAAGATCACAAGCATTTCGGTTCTCATGGCTTCCTTTCCTTCAATCCTGCCTACGAGGTGGTGTCGCTTAGTTCGGGGTGAATCGACGGCGCCGGCGGAGCCGTTCTGCGCCCCTCCTCGATTTCGCGCCGACGTGCGGTGACATCCCACACGCGGCGGTACTCCGCGAGCGCGACCGTGTGCTGCCGCCGCCACGTCTCGCTCTCGTTCGCGCGATCGGCGATCGCTTCGTCAGCGCTACGGATCGCCTGTTCCTCCTCGCGAAGCTGGCGGCGAACGGCGCGGAGATCGCGACGAACCCGAAGGGCCGCTGACGCCTGTCGCAGCACCAGTTCGCCGAGGAACGCGGGACCGAGGGAGAGGACGACGAGCACGATGCCACTCGCGAGGTCCGAACGTTCATCCCCGTCGTCACTCGCGATCTCGTGCATACGGAGCACCGTCAGCGAGACGATGAGCAGCGCAAACGCGATGACTGCGATGACGTACACGACCTTGCGCTTCGACGCCCGCGCGCAATACCCCGCGAGCCCGAAGATCCCAGCGGCCAACGCCACACCCAGGACGAGCGCAGCCGTCGCCTCGACGCCGATGCCACCGAGGACACGGGCCGACGCCCATGACTCGATCAGAAACAGGATGATCGCGAGTGGTACGGCAGCAAGGGGCGATGCCTCGTTCGCGCGCGATGTCTCTCTCGCGCGCCGATCCTCAGTCAGCTCGTCACGGAGCGTCGTATTGCCGCGCTGGTGTTGCAGCCGGCGATCCTCGTCGTTCGACGCCGGGCTGAAGGGCCGCGGTTCGGGACCGAGGACCGACGCAACGGCCTCGGCGCCGTTGTAGACGCCGTGCTCGGCGTCCTCGAGGGCCATCGCGCCGATCCGGGTGCGGAGCACGAGATCGGACAGCCAGATCACGATCCGCCTCCGGGCTGTACATGCATCGCGTCGAGTTGTGGTCCGTCCGTGGTGAAGAAGACGTTCGTCGCGCCGGCAGCACCACACGCCGCGCGCCAGATCAACTCAATTTGCCGTGCGCGGGCGAGCGTGACGGGGCATCCTCGCTTTGGCACCGCCTCGAGTGCGACGAAGGCGAAGTACACGTCCGTGTTGTCGAGCGTGTGCGCCACGAGAAGAGCGTTTTTCTGCAAGGTCGCGACGAAGGTCTTCGCATCGGGAAGCTTTTTGTCGCATTCGAAGTCGACCCTCAGCGGGCCTCCGCTGACCTCCCGTCCGTCCGTGATGACGATGATGAGGCGGTGCATGGCCGTTCGCGAATAGACCACGCGCGAGATGCCCTCCGCGATCGGCGATTGCTTCTTAGCGGGGTGATCGAAGATGGGCCGGACGGCTTGAAGAAGTAGCGGCTTGCTTGCATCCATGAAGCGCTGTGCCTCAGCCTTCCGCGCGCGCTCGCCGCGACGTTTCGGCGCGGCGCTCCGAACGGAGGCCAGGAGGCGCGTGTCAGACAGCTCAAGACCGAGCGCCCACACTCGCACCTCACTGCCGGGACGCTCCGCAGCGTACGCGAGCGCGCGATCCACCGTAGTCTCTACCGTCGCGATCGAGCCAGGGCTGCCCTCGGAAGCGTCGACCACGACGTCGAGCACTTCGGCGGGCTTCCGCGCCGCTTCGTTCAGGCCTATGGCGCTCGTGACGATGCCGAGGAGGCCATGTTGCTGCGGTGTATCGGCTCCGCCGCAAGCCGAAAGCAGGAAAGCGACGGCTGATAGCCTGACGACAAAGAAAGTACGGCGGAGGACCTTAACTGCCACGGTTCGCCTCCCCGCCCGTCGGCTGCGTCGATCGGGGCGTCGTCGATCTCAGCGTCGCGGCCAACTGCTTTTTCTGTTCGGCGTGCGGGACGAAGCGTCGCTGAATGTCGCTCAGCGCTTCCGCTACTTTCGCGCGGCCCGCGTCGTCGTCACTGACTTCGAGGTGCGCGTGGTATTTTTCACGTTCGCTGGTGACTGTCGCGATGAAAATCATCATGCGATCTCCTTCATCGACCGTTGTACCCACCGCGCCGCATTTGATTTGCGACCCGCGCTAAATCGGGTGTTCAGGCGGGTATGAAGTAGAACGTGACCAACCCTAGAGATCGACGGGTTCGGACGCCCGAGTCCTCAACGACCTGCAAGGGCGCTACGCCGTGAAGCGCGGATTGTGGAGAGCGGCGGCTCGACCGAACCTTAGGCAGCGAGTTCACTTCGAGAACAAGTGAAGCTGCGAGTCGGAGACGGCATGCCTGCGCCTCGTACGAGGCGTTTCATTCTTCCCCAACAGGCTCGTGCTAATGCTAATTTGCTCATCTTCCAGGCGCGAAGGAAGTGCCTCCACAAAAACCATGGAAGATCTGCTGTACTAGGTCGCAGCGATCGAACGTAGGTAGAGGTGCCCGTATGATGCGTAATGATTTGACGCCATGGCTTTCGGCGAAGCACCAGAGGCTGGAGCATGCGGTCTAGGAGGCCCCGATCGAGTAAGTTGACCGTATAACCTAAACCAAGCGCCTCCGCTACGGCACGATGTGATTGATATGCGAAATGATCCGCAGTACTCACTACGATCCCATACTTCGATTTCTTCAATAGCATCGCACCCGGCAAGTTGCGGATTGTTCCAACGCGCTCCACTGCCGTCGCGCGTGCGCGTCGTTTGACTTGAATTAACGATTGCCGCTCATTGTCATCGATGTAGACGACATCGACGCCGCCGTCGCCGCTTCGTCCGACGTGGCGCACTTCGGCTTGGCGATGGTTGGCCCGAAATACGGCTGCCACAAACGTCTCAAAGCGGGTGGGATCTACGGTATGCCACAAGGAGCGATCGCGCCGTAAGGCCCGCGCCAGTTCCACGTTACAAGCCGGCGGTAGTTCGGGAGAAAACTCTCTGACTTTAGAAAGCGCCGCAGTGCGTGACACCTTGTCGGCCTCTTCGCAGAACGGCTGATCCTCGTAGAAGAGTGAATACCAGTGCCAGTACCCACAGTTCGCGCAGCTACTTACCTGACCTAGTTCCACGTAGCCATGTTGCTCGATGTCGCCCTTCTCGCGATAGCGATGCTCAAGTTCGCTGCTGCAATAGGGTCAGAGCGCAAGCTCAACGAGTTCGTTGGCAATCCAACGCCGGATACGCAACTCTCGAACATCGTCCTCAACTTCAGCGCCGTTCAGAAACGCGCCAGCGGAATCAACCGTGTGCAAGTCGCAAAACTGTGCTGAGCGCAGGATTCTATTCTACACGGTTCGAAGATCGCGAGTGGCAATAAGGTGCAGTCGCCCCGCAAGCAGAGAGCCTTGCGGTGCGATTGCTGCCGCGGCCCAGCGTATTATTCAGCGAACTCTCGTCCTTGCGAAGCGACATGACAGCGAGTGCGAAGAGCGGCGCGAGCCGTTCCTTAAATCGCGTACCGAGTCACTAAAACGACGTAAGGCGAATAGCCTCTAAGAGATAGGAGCGGTTAGACGGACGAACTTCATGTACTGTGACCTGACGATTGCGAAGCTGCTGGATCAATTTACGCCGCCGATCATGAGCCATCCTATGTCCGACGTAAATGCTGGTGATGGCGGCAGGGTCATGCTGTTGCCTGCCCGGTAGATTCACCACCAAGCGCCATTCCCGCTCGTGGCTCCACCCGAGCTCCTTGGTGCCAACAATCGCCTGCGCGTACGCGTTGCTTCGTTGAGCGGCATCGGCCAGTAGGAGCCTCACAGAGGCGAAGAGCTCGATTAGCGGTGGCGTCGGAGCGTATTCGACTTTTAGGAGCGTTTTGCTATAAGCGACCGACTGCAGCAGCATTGCTGCGTCATATTCAACACAGTATCCTTGATAGCTGTCCGCATAGTAGGCCCAGGAGCGGGCATCCAACGGGTCAGCAGCGAACGAGCAAATTCCACCGCCTCGTAGGCGTTGCAATTCGAAATCCAGAACCCAGCGTAGAGCGGCGTCGTCGCCAACATCCACTCGCGACTCGAATGGATCATTGAGGCTACTGAGCGATGCCGCCCATATGTATGCATTCCTAAGAGAATCAAGATCTTGACGGTTTCCGGCGCGATATTTGTAAAGCTTGGCGGGACTGTCGTCTGACATGCGGTTTGGACGGCGTTCTGCCCGATAATACAGCACGTCGCGCCGAGAAAGGCTGGCGGATGGCGCGAATGAACACCCTCTTTCGCTTAGCGCCTACCGCGATGCTCGTCCGCCGCTTAGATTCGTACGACGGCCGAAGATGTTGAGCAGCCCAGCGACCGGCTCGAGAAGTCGCTATCCGCCCTGCGGCGAAGACGGCTGCCTCGTTGTGCGCCGCTCCAGTAGGTCCGGCCAAGTCAGAGTTGCCCAGCACGGAATGCCATTCGCCTTGGGCCGCCGGCCACTCATCGATGCGCGGCGCGGTTGGCACGTTTACTTTTTGTTCTTCGTCGGCGCAAAGCGACCCGCTGCACGATCGGCGGCTATTTCGTCCGAATATTCGATGACCAAGTCCTGGTATCTCCTTGCGTCGCCGCCGGCCAAGCGCCAGAGGTAGGCTTCCGTCCGGGTACGGCGAGTGGGTCGACCGGTCGTGGCGGCTTGCTCCTGCGGCTGCGGTTCCCTCGCCGACACGTCGGGCGCCGCCGGCTTCCCGTGCGCGGGACGCTTTGTCCTCGGCCGTTCGGTCCAGCGCGGCGCGCGTCGGACGCGCCGGGCGATCGGCATCGGAGGCTTTTTCGTTGGCCTCGAGCATGGTCCAGCCGGTTCCTTCCGATCACAGCTCGGAAGGTGACGGCCCGGGCGCCGACCGCGTGGCGGCTCGGAGCCCGCATTCACGGGCCGCGGCTCCGGCAGGCAATACGAATCGAGCTCGGGCAAGTCGTACCGCAGAAAGTCGTCCCGGTCGAAGAAGAGCCTTCCGCCCCGACGGCGCACGGAACGGAATCGCTTCGCGACGCGATAGAGGCTGCTCGGGGCGATCTTCGAAATCGCAGCTACCTCGAGGACGTTGAGTTCGAGTTGCACGGGCAGCCAATAGGGCCGAAGCAGCGTCGGGGCGTACATCTCAATCTCGATGAAGTGCACACGGCATCGCCGCGGCTCAATAACCGCGAACGGCACCAGGTACCCACCCAAGGGTCCCTTCGGATAGGGAATGGGGAGCCGGCTGCGGCGTCGGAGTCGACGTAGGAGCTTGCTGTGGCGAGCGATGGTGAGCATTCGCCGCCGCTTGACGGCTGATTGCCGCCTGAGATACAGAAGAATGTCTAGGAGGCTCATCATCGTGTCTTCCTCACGAGGGTGGTGTCGCTGGGACCAGTTCGCCGGAGTCGTTCCGGAGAGCTGCGAAACGGGCAGGATTCCTGGGGCTGATCTCCCCAAGGGCCAGCTCGTTTCCTTGTCTGGTCGCCGCGAACCGCGGGTTTGTCGTCAGTTCAGAAAGAGCAATCCTTCCCGCAACATAGGTATGGGCCGCGAGAAAGTCGTTCCCACTTGGACAAATGAGTCGGAAGCGGCGGACAACTGATCTGTCCGGGAGCGCTCCGGCATGCGAGAATTGACCGATGCGGAGGCCGGTCTATCCTGATGAAGAGCAGGATCTTGCGGCGTACCACAGCATCGTTGCTGCTTATGCGCGCACTGCGACGAAGGAGCAGGCAGGTGCCCTGGCAAGTCTTGCAGAAATCTTGTTTCATGATCTCTTGGACTGGGTGCGCCGCGGCCGGAAGACCAGCGCACCTAGGCCTCGCACGCTCAAGGAATTGCTGGGCAAGGTCAAGGGTCGTGATGGCGATCTAGTACACGAGAACAATTTTGGGAGGGCGTTTCGACGGTTTCGGAAGCGTCTAGCGCGCGCCAACGCCTCCGATTCTCACCCGTACGGCGTTCCCGTTCCCGACTACCGCCTCCGTGCTCGATTTTGTGGTCCCGCGCTGGGGGGTGCGGCCCACTTCCCGGAGAAGGTGTGGCTCGACTTCGAGGTGCTGCCTGATGCGCCAGCGAAACGAGTGACTGTCCTCCCGGTAACGAGTTTCCTCCCGCCCCTTCCCCTCGGATTCTGCGGACGACAGCAGATCCTTGAGCCGATCCTGAAACGGGCTCTCGGGCGCAAGCGGAGCGTCGTTGGGTTCTGTGGATTGCCGCAGGTCGGGAAGACCGCCATCGCCACTGCGCTCGCTGAATCCTACGTAGCGACCATGGGTGGGGTCGCGGCGTTTGTCGAGGTGGAGGCGAGCCGGGGCAGGCCACTGTCTGGCGATCGGGTGCACCGAACGCTTCTCGCCCAGCTCGGCTCGGAGGAAAACGGCGAGACAACAGAGTCGTTGCGCCCGCGCCTGTTCCGCGAGCTACACGAACAGACCGGCGTCGTTGTTTTTGACGACGTTGGCGACGGTGCGTTTCTCCGCGAGCTACCCGCGCCCCCGGGGTGGCTATTCATTGTGACTTCACGCGTGGCAGCAGCTGTCGATGGCGTCCGCTGGTTTCCCGTAGGCGGTCTCGACCTTGCTGACGCGCGTTCTCTCTTGCTCACGCTCTCCGGCACGTCAGCGCTGGACGCGTCGTGGGAGCAGGCGAGCTTCTATGTCGACTACCACTGGACAGAGCACATGCAGAACGATCGTCGTGTCTCAACGGAGGAGACGACGCTCGACGTGTTCGCGGCGCTCGCCTACGCGTGTGACGGACTTCCTGGGCTTGTCCGAGAAGCGGCTGCAACGCTCGCGAACGATCCGGGACTCGCTGTGAGTGATTACCTAATGCGGTGGACCGCCGAGGCCGTGTGGGCATCAAATCTTCTCTCGTTCGACGTCTTGGCGCGTTTCGCCGCCGCGCTCGACGCGGTCGTTGCAGATCTCGATTCGAGAGGTGCGGGGATTTACCGAACAATCAGTCTAGTATCCGGTCCGATCACCGACCAGGCCGTACAGATGGTCTTTCCAACAGTCCTAGAAACTAAGGTCAAGGGAGTTCTTGGGACGCTCGCCGCACACGGTCTGCTGGTCTGGAATCGCGACGAGGATGCGTACCATTTCCCAGCCCTTGTGCGCGCACACGCGACGGCGTCGCTGAGGCGCGATCCGGAGGAACTCGCTCGTACTGAGAAGCGCCTCACGAGGTTCCTCGCGCACAACATTGGACGACTTCGTGACGATTCGATGCCACAGCCAGAACGCGAGGGCCTCACAGCGTGGCTTCGGAAGCACGCGTTGGATGTGAAATTCGCACTGCAGTGTGCTTTCCGGGAACTCGAACGGGCCGCCGATGTCGCCGCGATCGAAACATTCGACGCCCTGAGCGATGCGTTCGCGCCATCGAAAGTTTGCCCATCCACACTCATCCGAGGGTCCGTTGACCGCCAAGCGCTTGTGGAGTCTGGGCTTCTGTACGAGGGGAAGGCTGGCTTCCAGTCGATCACCGCGAAGTCACTCTATTTTAAGGGCATCTATTCAAGAAACGCGGACGACCTAGAGCGCGCGGCATTGCTGACAACTGACTCGGAGTTGCAACGCGGATGCTACGAGGCCCTGTTGGAGGCGACGGCCGCAAGCGCGAATGCACCGCTACGGCGGATTGCTCAACTACAGACGCAGATCGCCGAGGCTAACGATGCCGACGACGCGGCCTCATTCGAGCGACGGATATTGGCGATGCGTCTTCACGTCGCACTCGGTGATTTCCGAACCGTGGACCGGATGGCGGACCGGCTGCGCGCACAATCGAAAGTGCGAACTCCTTCCCGACCGCGACCGGAGTACAGCGAAGCTTCTGTCGTTCTCGCGTTGGCTGCAGCGCTACGTAGGCGGTGGCCGGACGTTCGCAAGCATGCGTCCCGTGCGGCGAGATTTGAAAGATTCGGTGGTGTCGCGACGGCGCTTCATGCCCTCGGGCTCGCGGGGCTAGGCGAACGAATGGAGGCACGACGTCTCCTATCCCGGATCATGTACCCCGACCGTTTTTTCGACCCAGCGACGCAATTATTACGTTTGACCGCCGCTGCAACGCATCTACTCCTTGGCGAGGGAGACCGTGCGTGCGCATTGTTTACCCTCGTCGCCGACGCCGAGGTGATCCCCTACGATCGAAGGCGAGGTGCGGAGGCATATCGCGCGATCGCGCTGCTGTTGCGCGCCAACTGCCAGCGAATGCTTGGGCGGACGGCGAATGCACGTATCGATGGCGCGAGGTCGCTGGAACTCCTCCGTGAGCAGCACAGCCGCCTCTGGCGTATCGTGGGCGTTCTCTCGGGTGATACAGGCACATCAGAAGGCATCTCTGCCGGCGCTACAGATTCGGCACTCGTATAGCGTCCTGGCGTGCTTGTTGGAGTGCCATAGAGGTATCGCCGGGCGTTGTGCGTGTAAGGCCGGGGTAACCGTTCCTCGTGAGGATCTGGCGGAGTCGTTGAGCGGTCCTCGTACGGTTTCGGAGCACAATCAGAGGAGCGACCGTTGCCGCGATCCCCATGCTCGTGAGGCTGGGCGCCGGTTCTGCGAACGGCGGCGCTGGCGGCCTCACTGGTTCTCGCGACGACGGTCGTGCCTCGTCATCACCCCACCCTCACCGACCGATGCACGACGATGCGTGAGCCTCGGTTCGCGAACGCTACGATTCCGCGTAGTGGTCCTCGAAAGCCATGAGTCGGTTTATACGTTGGATGAGCGCGTCGAACGCCCAGGTATCGACTGCCACGTAGTCGCCGTGTCGGTCGGCACTGTTGGCCAGGTCGACCGCCCCGTCCCGAACTTTCGTGACGAGTCGGATACGTTTCTGCTCGATGCGCGCTGGTGATAGTTCTGCCATGGGATGCGTTGGTTAGGGACATGGCGTCGAGCAATCGGCCAGCAGGGTGGGGTGACGTGATCTCTGATGACCGCTGCGCTCCTGCGCAGCGGTTGCCATGAAGTTTGAGATGAAGCCCGATCATGACGGCGCTCCTTGCGCGATTCCTGCAGACGGCGCGCTGCGCACGAGCCCCAGCCGCTCGTTGTGCGCGTCCTGCGCGACGCGCGCCTGCGCGACCGCGGCGTCGTTTACGCGGACGTAGCGAGCGGTCATCTTGATTGAGGTGTGGCCCAAGATCATCTGAATGACCTGAAGGGACACGCCGGCCGAAGCGAGCGCGCACGCAGCCGAATGACGGAGATCATGGAAGCGGAATCGCCGCGTGATTCCGGCGATCCTCTTCGCGCGGAGAAAGGCGCGGCGAACGGCGATGTCCGCCATGCGCTGCCCTTCGCTCGTTACGAAAACGAAGCGGCTCACGACGGCACGGTGCTGGCACGCCTCGAGCGCCTCGCGGCAGAGCCGCGAGATCGGCGTGACCGCTTTCTTCTTCGTCTTCTTCATCGTGAGTCGAATGGAGCCGCCGGCTAGATCGACTTGAGCCCACTGGAGATTGAGGAGGTCCGATTTCCTGAGCCCCGTCTCCAGCGCAACGACGAATACCGGCTTCAGCGAACAGAAACGCTCGAAGAGCGAACCTGTCGCGTCGCTCTCCGGGTTCAGCCCGAAACCGAACTGCCGCGGGGCCTTGAAGTGCGGACTTGTGACGACATGCGCTTCGGTGCGGCGCGCCGCGATGTCTGCGCGAAACGCGGCTTCGTCATCGAACGCGCTGAGGAAGGCCACGCGCTCTTCGTCGTTCAGCTCGAGCTCGGGCAGCTCTGCGTCCTCGAAGTTGATCTTCTCCGTGAGGGGAGACGCGGCAATCACGCGCCGCTTCACCGCGTGATTCATGAGCGCCTTGAACGTACGGACA
>Ga0247670_1000326_pt1 | contig 12067 bp, 5 predicted proteins | sample CNK11_metaG_FD_183042 | JGI IMG/M metagenome (GOLD analysis project Ga0247670, IMG submission 183042) | Soil microbial communities from Purdue University Martell Research Forest, Indiana, United States - CNK11 | ecosystem: Environmental > Terrestrial > Soil > Temperate forest > Bulk soil | place...
GCTCGGAGCGTGTAGGCCCAGGTCATCGGCTTCCCGATGAGTTGTGCGGTGTAGTGCTCCTGCAGCGCCATGAACCCCGCGAAGAGCGACCATGAGGCGAAGATGACGATTCCGGGCACCCAGCGGAGCTTGCGCATCGTATATGGGCCGCAGTATAGCGAGACGTTTGGCGAAGGCCTATGTCACCGGGGTGAGGAGGAATTTTATGCGGGTGAACCGGACGACTTAAACCAGCACTTCTTCGGTCTCTTCGCTCGCCGTGAAGTAGGCGCAGTCGGGGTGATGGAATACCAGCGCGCTGACGCTCGCCTCTGGCTCCATCATCATGCCCTCTGTGAGCCGTACGCCGATTTCGTCAGGCTGCAATAGTTTCCAGATGCCCTGCTGATCATCCAGATTGGGACATGCGGGATAACCAAAACTGTAGCGCTTGCCGCGATAACGCGACGTGAAACGCTCCTGCATGGTCATGGTGGGTGCGTCAGGAAAGCCCCAGTCCTCGCGAATGCGGCGGTGCAGCCACTCGGCGCAGCCCTCCGCGGTCTCGATTGCCAGCGCTTGCAAAGCATGCGCCTTGAAATAAAGGCCGGCCTGCTTCAATTCTTCGCTCTTCTCTCGAATGCCTGCGCCGGCGGTGACGACAAAGATCGCGAGATGATCCCGGGCGCCGTCCACTTGGTCCAGAATGTAATCGCTCAGCGAGAGCCCATCGTCCCGGCGCTGGCGCCCGAAATGAAAAGTGTGGATCGGCGTTTTGCCGCCAGGTGCAAACAGGTCGATGCTGTTGCCCGCGCGCTCCGCCTCGAAGAACTGCCACACCGCTTTCACCTTAATGTACTGCGCAGCTTCGTGTTTCAGCCCTTCGAGCATGTGGTACAACTCCAGCGCCTTCTCGTTGTGCTCCGCCAGGTGCTTTTCGAAGTGACCCTTGTAACCCAGGTGCCGCCCATAGAGCATGTGCGGATTGATGTAGCTCCAGATTTCGCCAAGCTGTGGCACATCACGAACTTTCCGATCCAGATACGGTGCCGCCGGTATTGGCAGATCCGTGCGAACTTTGGGGCTGCGATTTTCTGTGATGGCGGCCGGGGCTTCCACCGGGCGTTCCAGAACCATCGGCGGAACCACGTGTGTATGGACCCGCAACATGGCGTCGCGCTGGGCGGGATCCATCAGCTCATTCATGAGCCGCAGCCCCGTCATGGCGTCCTTGGCGTAACACACGGCTTCGCCGTATGCCGGCCCGATCTTGCCAGTTGTGAATTTTTCCGATAATGCCGCGCCACCCACCAGCAGTGGCACGTGTATATCGTTTTCTTTCAGATCGCCGGCCGTAATCACCATCTGCTGTGCGCTCTTCACCAGCAGGCCGGAAAGCCCGATCGCATCGGGCGAGTGCTCGCGATACGCCTCGATCAGCTTCTCGGGTGGAACCTTGATCCCTAGATTGATAACGCGATAACCGTTGTTACTGAGAATGATCTCGACCAGATTCTTGCCGATATCGTGCACGTCGCCCTTCACCGTGGCCAGAAGTATCTTGCCGCGCGTGGCGGTCTCGGCCTTCTCCATGAAAGTCTCGAGATAGCCGACCGCGGCTTTCATAGCTTCCGCCGATTGCAGCACTTCAGCCACAATGAGCTCGTTGTTATTGAACAGACGGCCCACTTCCGCCATCCCCTTCATGAGCGGGCCATTGATGATATCGAGCGGCGCGGCGCCTTCGGCACGCTTGCGGTCCAGATCTTCGATCAAACCTTCTTTCGTGCCTTCGACGATGTAGTTGGCCAGGCGCTCGTCGAGCGGTAAATCGGCCGTCGCAGCTTTATCCTTCTTTACTGCGTGCCGGAAGAACTCTGTAACTGCGGCGATGTGGAACTGGTTGATGGCGCCTCTTTGCTCGGGCGACTGCTCGCGCCAATCGCCGGGAGCGATCCGCAGGTTTTCGTCAGGCGCATCGGCGGGCGGCGTATTGAAGAGCAGGTTTTCCGCCAGACGGCGCTCGTGCTCCGGAATCGAAGCGAAGCGCTCTAGTTTTTCTGCGTTGACGATGGCGAGATCCAGGCCGGCCTTGGTGCAGTAGTACAGAAACACCGAATTGACCACTTCGCGCGCCGCCGGCGGAAGTCCGAACGAGATATTCGAGATCCCCAGCACCGTTTTGACGTAGGGAATTTTTTCCTTGATCAGGCGCACAGCTTCGATGGTCTCGACCGCGCCGCCGATGTAATTCGCGTCACCAGTAGCACAGGGGAATACCAGCGGGTCGATGATGATGTCCTCAACCGGAATGCCGTACTTTTCGGTAAGCAGCTTGACGGAACGCTCGGCAACGGCCAGTTTGCGCTCGCGCGTGAATGCCTGGGCTTGCTGCTTGTCTTCATCGATGCAGCCTACTATCAACGCAGCGCCGTAAGCCCGCGCAATGGGACACAAGCGCTCGAATTTTTCCTCGCCGTCCTCCAGATTGATGGAGTTGACGAGGCTCTTGCCCTGGCAATAGGTCAGCGACAGCTCGACAGCCCGCGGATCGGTGGTATCGATCATGACCGGCGCCTTCACCAGCCGGATCAGCCGCTCATAAAACAGCGGGATATCGTGTATCTCTTCCCGATCCGTCGATTGCAGGCAGACATCGATGATGTGCGCGCCGTTTTTTACTTGCTGGCGCGCGATCTCCGCTGCTTGCTCCCACTTCTCTTCGGCGATCAGCTTCTTGAAGGCGCGCGAACCGATCACGTTGGTGCGCTCGCCCACGATCAGCGGACGGTTGCTGTCCTCCGCCTCCACCAGTTCGATACCGGAATAGTACGCACGATGCGCGGACGCTTTCGGCGTGCGCGGCTTCTTGCCTTCCACCATCTGGGCGATCGCCTGGATGTGCGCCGCGGTGGTTCCGCAGCAGCCGCCTACCAGATTCAGCCAGCCGTGGTTGGCGAAACGATCCAGCTGTTCGGCCAGCGATTGCGGCGTCTCCAGATATTTGCCGTCTTCATTGGGCAGGCCCGCGTTCGGATAGCAGGAAATGCGCGTCGTCACCATATCGCTCAGGGTGCGAATATGGTCGGTCATGAACTCGGGACCGGTGGCGCAGTTGAGGCCCACTGACAACAGGTCCACGTGCGAAATCGAGCTCCAGAATGCGTCCGCCGTCTGTCCAGCCAGCATGGTCCCCATAGGCTCGATGGTTCCCGAAACCATGACCGGAATATTGCGGCCCGATTCGCGCATGAGCCGCTGGATGCCCAGCAATCCCGCCTTGACGTTGCGCGTGTCCTGGCACGTTTCGAGCACCAGGATATCGGCGCCGCCCTCGAGCAGCGCCTTGGCCTGATCGTAATAGTTCTCTTCCAACTCGCGGAACGTGATGCCGCCTGTCACGGTTATGGCCTTGGTGGTGGGTCCCATCGAACCCAGGACCCAGCGGGGTTTCGCGGTGGTAGAAAACTCGTCGGCTGCCTGTCGCGCCAGTTTCGCCGCGGTGAAATTCAACTCGTACGCCTGATCGGCAAGCTGATATTCTGCCAGCACTACTTTCGTGCCACCGAAAGAATTCGTCTCGACGATGTCCGCGCCGGCTTTGTAGTATTCGCGGTGAATGTCGAGCACCACATCCGGCCGCGTCTTGGCCAGGTTCTCGTTGCACCCCTCGAGCGCCGGACCGCCGAAATCCGCGGCGGTGAGATGCCGCTGTTGCAGCATCGTGCCCATCGCCCCATCGAGCACCAGGATGCGCGTGGCGAGGGCGTCGTACAGATGCGCCAGCCGCTCTTGGGGATCGCTCATAACCAAGCCGTCGATCCCTACATTTTAGCAGGAGTGGCAAAATCACCCGGAATCGGGTAGATCCCTTCGGTGTCTGGGCGTGAGCCGGAATAGCCCCCCTGCCTGTACCCGTTTCTTGCAGGCGAGCACAGGCAAGGCAGCCTATTCGCCAAATCTAGAAGAAAAACTTCAGCGAAAACTGCATGGATCGTGGATCAGTCTGAATATTGGTGATGCGCCCGAACTGGCAGCCGTCCTGATGGACGGTGTCGGTAGTGCCGTCGGCCAGAGGCGGCAGACAGAAATTCGTGTCTGGGAATCCCAGATTCTGATGATTCAACGCGTTGAAGAGCTCCCACCGGAACTCGAAGTACCGCTGCTCGTTCAGGTGGAATTGCTTGGCCAGCGACGTATCGATGTTCCAGAATCCGGGAGAGCGGAGCCAAGGCAAGCGCGCTCCGGCTGTGCCGAACCGCCAGGCGCGGTCGTCGTTAGGATCATAGTTGGCCCAGAAGTTCTGATCGCCGCCAAACACCGGCTCGAACGCCGCCGGGTTCGCCCACTGATTGATCTGCTGCTCCCGGGACCGGCTGCCGCTGAAATTCGGATTGCCAATTACGTTGGGCCGGCAGGTCAGCTCATTGCAGGGCCCACTGATCGACATCGGCAAGCCGCCCTGCGCGTTGAAGTTGCCCGTCAGACGCCAGCCGCCGATTACTGCGTCCACAGCCCTGTTGCTATTGCGCAGGAACTGCCGGTTCTTCCCGATAGGTAGCTCATAGCTGGCCGCAATATTCAACATGTGTGTGATGTCATCGGCCGCGATGGCGCGATCCAGGTTCTTGTTATCGATGTCCTGGAACGAGCCGCCATAACCGCCGCTCAGGGATCCGCCGCGGCCGCCAATGCCACCGGCGCGTGTACCCCAATGAATCGGGTCGACCAGCATAGCTGCGGTCTGGCCAGTCGAGGCGTTAACCATTTTCTTTGAAAATGTATAGGCCAGCACAAAATCCAGGCCTTGCGAATACCGCTTTTGAACGCGTACATTCATGCCGTGATAGATGCTCGTACCTTCAAACGCAGTGTTATTCTGCAAAGCCGAGATGGCTCCGTAAAACGGATAGTCTTTCAGCAAGAAACTGCGCGGGAGCTCCGCGCCGCCGTACACCTCCTGGAGTTTGGCGGCGGTGGCTCCGCTGTAATAATCTGTGATCGGCACGTTGGCATCGATGGCGGTGCGGTACTTAATGCGGTCCGCGGTGTGGACAAAGTTGAACTGGCGGAATGGTTCGCCAACCAGATGCGTGCCATGGTTGCCTACGTAGCCAACGCTGACCAGCATGTTCCCGGGCAGCTCGCGTTGCACTTCGAGGCCCCACGTCTGCACCATCGGATCGTGCGCCGGCGGCGTGAAGAACTGAAGAAGCCCGATGCCGATCAGCGGATCCCGGTTCGCCCCCGGGAATGTGCTGGGATACGGCGGAGTGGTTAGAGTCCTTTTGTCGACGCTGGTGTCGCTCAACGGAAAGACCACGCACTGACCAGAGAACTTAGCGCACTGGTTTGGATAAAAGCTACCGTTCCAGTCATACTCCTGGTTCCATCCCGGGGCGTTGGCGGCCGATTGGCCCGGCGAATTGATGCTCGCAAACGCATTACTTGAAAAAATGTTGTACCCGCCGCGGATCACCGTTTTCCGATCGTGGAATGGCGACCAGGAGAAATTCACGCGCGGCTCGATGTTGTTCTTCTTCGCGGGCGCGATGTCACCCTTTGGAAAACCTGGATCTCCCTCGTATACGACCTTGCCTTTGAGTCCGGTCTCTGCATTCGGGCAGCCCAGGCAAAAATTGGAGTTGGGTCCCTGCCGTGTCCGGTACAGGCCATTGATGTCGTACCGCAGTCCCAGATTCAATGTAAAGTTGCTCGTGATGCGGACATCGTCCTGGATGAAAAATCCCCAATAGCGGAACCGCTCATAGGGCTTCCACATGACCCCGGTGTACGAACCGCGTCCGCCGCTGGCAACCGCGCCAAGCATGAACTGCGCCAGGCCGCTGCCCCCCAGGTTAGTGTTTGGATCCTGCACCAACTCACCACCGAAACCAAATCCTGTGGGGAAACCGCTCTCATATGCGGTGTGCTCGAGCCGGTAGACAAACCCGGTCTTGAGAGTATGCTTGCCGATAATCTTGGTCACGTTATCGAGGAGCGTGTATGCCTCGGCTGCAGTGTTCATATTGACCCACGTGGTCGGCCCGAATCTGATGTTGCCGCCTCCGGGAGTCCCGATGTTCCAATTCGGCACGGGGAAGAATGGATCGGACGGAATCTGGTTGGCTTGTAACTTCGCCGCCACGGCTTTCTGATCCGTGATGTTGTCAGGATAGGGAGAGCTGGGATTGGTACTCATCCACTGCCGACTGAAGCCGAGCCGGAATTCGTTGATCAGGGTCGGCCGGATGGAATAAGTGTTGCCGATGGAAATGATCTGGTTGTTGAAATCTACCGGGTAATTCGATCCCCAGCCGACGTAATCATATGGGAAAGTCGCTCCCGTCCAGGGCACACGATAATTGCGATACTTGCCAGGATTGTACAGCCATTCGACGAAGTAGCGACTCTTATCGCTCCACTGATGATCGAATTTCAGCGAAAAGTTGGATGGATCCTGGCTGCTGCCAATCGCGCCCTGGAAGTTGTTGCAGATCTTGAAGCCGTCCTTGCCCATAGGGCAACTGCTCAGAGGATCGTTGTAATTCGGCATGGGGAAGGACTTCATGAAGTACATGGCCGTCGGATCGAGCCGGCTCTGCGGGATCTGGGTGGCGAAATTGCAGGTTGGATTTCCGCTGGCTTTGCCGGACTCAATGGCCGACGCCTGACAGCCGTCGCCTCCGAAAGGGTTGCCGGCAACCGGTGTACCAAAGGCCCGCCGCTCGAACAAACCGTCTGCGTTGGGACCCACGGTGCTGTACGGATCCCAAAGGCCATTCGAAATCACGTCCGCGTCTTCACTGAAATCGCCCTGGCGCATGCGGGCCGTCGGAACCGTAAAATTCTTGTAACCCAACAGGTGCAGCTTAGTGAAGTCACTCGAGAAGAAGAAAAACGTCTTGTCCTTTCCGTTATAGACGTGCGGAAGGACGACCGGCCCTCCAACGGTGAAACCAAAATTATTAAAACGAAGCTGGCGGTCTTTGATCAAGTGACCCTGTTCATCAATCGATGTGAACGGATTGCGCGCATTAGTCGCATCGTTTCGCAGGAATTCATAAAGATTTCCGTGTAGCTGGTTGGTGCCCGACTTCAGCACCACATTGAAAACCCCTCCACCGGTCCGGCTGTACTCGGCCGCGAAAGCGTTGGTGATGGCTTGAAATTCCGCTACCGCATCGGGGCTGGGATTGACCGCGACGTTCTCTGCAAAACTCGAAAGATTGAGGTTGCCGTCCAGATACCACGCGTTAGCGCCACCCTGGCCGCCGTTCACAGAAAGGTCCGAACCCAGGACATGCGTGGGATCGGGGAATGTTCCGTACTGGCTGTTAAAGCCGAAGTTGCTGCCCGGAGGTCCACCCACGTTGTTGATTCCTGGCACAAGGAACACTAGTTGCTGCAGATCGCGCCCTTGCAGAGGAACCTCCTGGATGGTCTTGGTTTCGAGCGTCGTGCTGAAATTCGCCGCTCCCGATTCAAGCAGCGGAGTCTCGGCCTTGACCTCCACGGTCTGGCGAGTGGCGTCGACCCGCATCTGCGTGTCCAGGCGCGTGACTTTTCCGGCGGGGACGTCGATATCGGTCAGATCCAGGGTGGCGAATCCGGAGAATGAGAACCGCGCCCTATACTTGCCGGGAACCAGATCGACCGCGCGGTAGGAGCCGGCGTCGTTTGTTGTCACGCGGGAGGTGATGTTTGTGTCAACGGCGATCACCTCAACCTGAACGCCGGCCATGCTGGCGCCTTGTGGGTCGGTTACTAGCCCCTCGAGGACACCGCGATTGATCTGCGCGTTAAGGTTAGATGCTCCCGTCAGGAGCAGAATCAAAGACAGCAGACATGTGATGTGTCGAAGGCATGCACGAACTCGCGACATTTCTCCCCCTACTGAAAACGCGTCCGGTATTGCGAAGAAAGCATGGTTCTAGAGACTTCCAAAGTATTGAAGCTGGTTTCGATCTGTTGATTTTATCCCAGGCGGCTGCCTTGTCAAGAGGTGCAACGTTAATATTTTCCTGAGAATCCGCATGCTCCGTTGTCGCGTCTTGTCGCGCCCAATCGGAGATAATGAACGTACCGGAACTGCATGTTTCTGTTGCCGCGAATTCTCTTATTAGCCCTCATCGTGACGACTCCGCTTGGATGGAGTCAGTCGCCGCCGGGAAACCATAAGGAGAGAGGCCTCCATTACGCTAAAGCCGGCAACTTTGAAGCCGCGGAGAGAGAGCTTCGACAGGCGGCGGAGTCGGCGCCGAACGATGCCGAAATTCTGGGAACGTTGGGCAGTATCCTGGCGATGTCGGGGAAGCTGGAGGAATCCACCGGGTGGTTGGAGAAGGCGCTGGCGCGCGATCCTGAGAACAACATCACGCGGCGTAACCTGGCCACAAACCAGTGGAGGCTCGGGCGATTGCCCGAAGCCCGGCGCAACCTGGAAAGGTTGCTCAAAGCCAATCCGGGCGACCAGCAGGCGACGCTGATTCTAGGCATGGTCGCCGAGAAGCAACACGATTACGCGCGTGCGGCCCAGCTGCTGGCGCGAGTACCGGCCCTCGTAGAGACGCAACCCGCCGCCATCACCGCCCTGGCCGGCGCCTACTATCACACAGCGGAGAGAGAGAAAGCGCGCGCAGCGCTGGAGCCGATTATTGCGCACCCGGTCAACGCACAGGTCACCTATGTGGCCGGACGCGTGGCGCTCGATGGGAAGGATTACGAACTGGCCGAGCGCCTATTTTTGTCGGTGCGCTCGTCCTATCCAGACGCGGCGGCGCTCCGATACCACATCGCTTTGGCGCAATACCATCAGGATCATTTTGCAGATAGCGAGAGAACGTTGTCAGAGCTGGTGGCAGCGGGGCATACCACTGGCGACACCTACAATCTGCTGGGCTGGTGCCTGGAAAAACAAGGCCGGCGCGGCGAGGCGATCGAAGCGCTGAGCAAGGCTATCGACCAAGAACCCTCCAACGAGGCCTATTACCTGGACCTGGCCGGCATCCTGGCTACCAGTACCAGGCGGCTTGTGGCGGCGCTGGCGATAGCAGGGCGGGCCACGGAGCGCTTGCCCGCCTCTTACAATGCCTGGGTGCTGAAGGGATCTATCGAGACCAAGCTCCAGCAGCACAGTGACGCCGTCAAGTCATACACCATCGCCGTGAGGCTCAAACCGGACTCTCCCGAGCCGCTGCGCGCCCTCGCGCTCGCCCGATGGTCCAACGGGCAGGACGCCGAGGCAATACAGAGTTTTGAGCAATTGATCAAGCGCTTCCCTCAAAATGCCGAATGTTACGAAGCCTATGGCACCGCGCTTTTCAAAACCGCATCCAACGAAGAAGCCACAGCCCGGGCCGAAAAACTTCTTCAGAAGGCCACTTCTCTTGACCCTTCGCTCCCCGAGCCGCACTTCTACCTGGGAACCCTGGCGCTCGATCGAGGCGACGTGCAGGAAGCCGTGCATCAGCTCGACACGGGCGTGAAACTCGACCCGCGAAGCAGCCGCTTGCGCTTCGCGCTCTCACGAGCGCTGAAACGCGCGGGGCGCTCTGCCGACGGCGAACGCGAATATGCGGCTTACACGAAATTGAAATCCGAGGAAGAGCAAGCCGAGTCGCGCTAACCCGCTTGAGTTGGCTAGTCGCTCTCGAGCCCGGACATCAACGCGCTCAAGTACCAGCTCAGCGAGGTTCGTTCCTAGCCATGAAAAAAAGGAGCGATTGCAGTTTGTGCGTAATGCATCGAGTCTAACGGCCTGTCGCGGAGAATTCGTCAGCTTGACTGGAATCAGGATTCCCCCCCAAGCCGCATGGACATCAGGTGCGCATACTTCTTGACCATCGCACCGGCAGTCGCTATGCGGCTCTTCGGGATCTGTTGGATTGTTCCGGTCATGCTGACCGCCGCCACTACCTCGCCCTTCTGCCCGTACAGAGGCGCGGCCACGCACGCCACGCCCATCTCGCCCTCTTCCATTTCCCAGGTGTAGCCCAGACGGCGAAATGAGGCCAGTTGCGTCTCGAGCGCCCGTCGGGATGTGATGGAGCGCGGCGTGACTTTATGGAGGGTCATGTGCTTCAGCGTGCGGTGCAACACCCCGTCCGGCAAGAAAGCCATTAGCGCTTTTCCCACCGCCGAGCTGTGCGCCGGCCAGCGCATCCCCACATAGGATGAAAACTGCACGAAACCGTCATTGGCCACGCGATCGATGTAAATGGATTCGCCATCGCGCATCACCGCCAGATGCACCGTGAGCCCTGATTCCTGGCTGAGTTCTTCCAGCAAACCGTGGCAGCGGCTCAGAAAGTCCATGCGGTCCAGCACGCGGCGCGAAATGCCTAGCATTTTCAGACTGAGCCGGTAGCGGGAACCTTCTTCGCTGCGCTCCAGATATCCGAGCGACTTGAGCGTATAAACGATGTTCGCGGACGAACTGAGCGGCAGCCCCAGAGCCCGGTGAATTTCTGAAATACTCATGCCGGTATCCTGCTTGGAGAGCAATTCGATTACCTCCAACGCTCGCGTCACGGCGGGGACCAGATACTGCCGAACCATGGTCCTTATGTTGACACATTCAGGGCGGCCCGAATATCATCTGAAAGCGGTTTCAATACGTGAGAAGCGGCCTCCAGCTCGAAAATGACGCATGGATCACGCCGAAAGCGCCGTCAATAAGGAGGGTAGTTCACTGAAAATCAGCGGATCGCTGCCGGTGATTCCTACGCCGTTTCGCGACAATCGTATCGACTTCGATAGCCTGCTCAGGCTTTTCGATCACATCTTTCCGGAACTGGAAGGTTACACACTTTGCGGCAGCACCGGCGAAGCCCCGTCGCTCACCATGGACGAACGTATCGAGCTTATGAAGTTCGCCACGCGCAATACGCCGCCATCGAAGACTATCGTCGTGGGATTGACGCATACCAACCTCGAGGAGATGACCCGGCTCGCCTGTACCGCGGAGGAACTGGGAATCCACGCCGGGCTGGTTCCCTGCCCTTATTACTTTCCCAACACTTTTCCCATGGTCCTCGAGTTCTTTCGCGCGCTCGATCGTGCTTCTGGATTAGAGCTGGTGCTTTACGACAATCCGGTCTACACCAAGACGTGGCTCACCGCGGACCAGCTACTCGCTATGGTGGATGCCTGCCAGCATCTGAAGTCAGTCAAGTTGACCGACCACGCACTCGACAAAATTCCGGTATTGAAGCGCCACGGCGTAACCGTGTTTTCCGGGGACGATGTCGTCGCATTCCGCAGTCTGATGCTCGGCGTTGACGGCAGTATGATCATCGCACCCGCTGTCTTTCCCGCCGCCTATCAGGAAACGGTGCGTCTGCTTCACGACGGAAAGACGGCCGAGTCCCTGCGCGTTTTTTCGGAGCGCGTTCTGCCTTTCATTCACTTGTTCGGCTTGGGAGACGAAGTGCAGAATACCAAGGCGCTATACAATCACCTCGGCATTTTCCGCTCGGACGAGGTGCGCCTTCCGCTTGTCCCGTGCAGCCGCGAGCGCCTGCGTGAAGTCGTGCTTGCCTACGATCTCTGCCAGTCCGCGGCCGTGCAGCAGCATGTCTAGCCTCAATACCGAACGCCTGCGCGATTGGGGGCTGCTGCTGGCATGTAATCTCATCTGGGCCAGCCAGTTCGTGCTGGTCAAGATTGTCCAGGAACAAATGGGCCCCGTGGCGGCGACGTTCTTCCCCATGACGCTTGCCACTCTCATGCTGATCCCCATTCTGCGGCGCGAGGGCAAACTCAAAACTCGCATCCCCACTCGTGACGTCTGGGAGTTCATTCTCATTGGTGTATTCGGGCAGGTGGTAGCACAGCTCTTCATTACCTGGGGCGTGCGATTCTCCCTGGCGTCGAACGCCGCGCTCATCATGCTGGCGCTTCCAGTCTCGACCGCCGTCATGGCCTACTTCTTTCTGCGCGAACGCATGTCGCCGATTCGCTGGATAAGCTTCGCGCTGGCCATCGGTGGCGTTATCGAGTGCTCGGGCGTGGACTGGAACGAACTTGATTTGACCAGCAGCAAATTCTTCTGGGGCAACGTCATGATTTTTCTGAGCGTGAACGG
>Ga0247670_1000327_pt1 | contig 12057 bp, 5 predicted proteins | sample CNK11_metaG_FD_183042 | JGI IMG/M metagenome (GOLD analysis project Ga0247670, IMG submission 183042) | Soil microbial communities from Purdue University Martell Research Forest, Indiana, United States - CNK11 | ecosystem: Environmental > Terrestrial > Soil > Temperate forest > Bulk soil | place...
CCCGCGGGCCTGTTGGAAGAGCGGCGGCGCACGCAGTTCATTTTCAAAGTGGTGATGATCTGCATCGCCGGCATTTCACTTTTGGTGGGCGGCATCGGCATTATGAACATCATGCTGGCCACGGTGCTGGAGCGCACCCGCGAAATCGGAATTCGCCGTGCCATTGGTGCGCGCCAGAGCGATATTATCCGGCAGTTCCTGATGGAAGCGGTCCTGATTTCGATAGTAGGCGGTCTGATCGGAATCGGATTCGGTTTCACGCTTTCAAGGCTGATTGCCACTGCGGCGGGATGGTCGACCGTGGTGACAACGTCGTCGATCGCCATCGCGTTCGGCGTTTCGGTTTTCATCGGCTTGCTGTTCGGCATATATCCCGCCGTGCAGGCGGCGCGGCTGGATCCCATCGAAGCCATCCGGTATGAATAATTCAGTGGCGCGGAGGCTCCACGCACAAAGATGCAAGACATTTCGTCTCGAATCCTGATCTGCGCGGCTCTTTACGTGGCATCGGCGTCCGCGCAGATTTCCTCGTTTCCCAAACCGTCTTATTTCCGCGAAACATTCGCGCGCCCGGTGGCGAAGGTCGAGCTGCGGCCGCCCGCACGTCTGGCCGATTTCGTCGTTGACGAGAAAGAAGGCAAAAAGCTGGAGCTGTCGCTCAAGTCGTATCTGGAACTGGTAATGGGCAATAACACGGATATTGCCGTGTCGCGGCTCACGGTGGATGTGGCGCAGAACGCGATCACGCGGGCATTCTCGCGCTTCGATCCGTTCGCCACCGGCCTGTTCACCAGTACACGATCGAAGACGCCAGCCAGCGACGCGCTGCAGGGAGCTGCTACGCTGGTGACCTTAAGCCAGCCGACGCTGTTCACGTACAACGAAACGCTGGCGAGCGGCACCAACTATGGCGTGACGTTCTCCGGCTTGAAAAGCTCAACCAATAGCGGCTTTCAGAATTTCAACCCGGCTATCAATTCTTCGCTGCAGTTTAACTTCGCGCAGCCACTCATTCGAAATCGCGGCACGTACGTGAACCGTCTGCCGATCATGACCGCGCGTAGCCGCCTGCGCGTCACCGAATACGCACTGCGGGACTCGGTCATGCAGTTAGTCGAGAACGCCGAAAATGCTTACTGGGACCTGGTGCAGGCGCGCGACAATCTGCGCGTGCAGGAACGGGCGCTGGAACTGGCCAACGAAGCACTGAAGCGCGCGAAGCGAGAGCTGGAACTGGGCGCGATGTCGCCGCTCGATATTTATCAGCCGCAACAAAATTACGCCACGGCGCAGATCGGTGTTTCGCAAGCGCGGTACTTCCTTCAACAACGTGAAGTAGCGCTTCGCAAACAGATCGGCGCGGACCTCGATCCGGCGTACCGCGCCATGCCCATTACACTCACGGAAACAACCGATGTTCCCACCGACGCGCGTGCGATCGATGCCGAGGCCGCGGTGGAAAAGGCGCTACTGAGCCGGCCCGATCTCAAAGCGGCGAATCAGGCGCTGGACGTTGACGATCTGCAAATCAAGAGCGCGAAGAACAGCCTGCTGCCGGATCTCCAGTTACTGGGCATGTACAGCGCCCAGGGCCGTGGCGGCAACTTCTTCCAGCGCCAGGATGTTTTTGGCGGCGGATCGCAGATCGTTAGCGTCACTCCCGGCGGGCTCGGCGACGCATTCAGCCAGATGTTCGGATTCGGCTTCCCGATCTATCAATTCGGATTGCAGTTGCGACTACCCATCCGCAACCGTGCGGCCGCAGCCGATATGGCGGACGCGCTGGTAAACAAGAGGCACGATGCGCTTGTAGTACGCGGCGTGGAGCAGACCGTGCGGCAGGACGTAATCAACGCCGTTATCCAGGTGGAATCGAGTAAGGATAGTGTTAGGCTGGCGCAAACAGCGCTCGATTTCGCGCGCAAGTATCTTGAAGCCGAACAAAAGAAATACGAGCTTGGCACCAGCCAAATCTACTTCGTGCTGCAAGCCCAGCAGTCTCTGGTAAACGCCGAATCGGCTCTGGTGCAGAACTCCATCGGCTACAAGCGGTCGGTCCTGGATTTACTACGTCGCACCGGCGAGCTGCTGGACGCGCGAGGGATTCAATTACAATAGGTTCTAGGTCTTAGGTGCCAGAGTTAGTTCGACAACCTGGCCAACCGCACTGAGCCGTTTTTCTAACACCTAACACCTAGAAGCTGACACCTGCATCACATGGGCCGCATCCGCGTTCTTCCCGACCAGGTCGCCAACAAAATTGCGGCGGGCGAAGTCGTCGAACGACCGGCTTCGGTGGTTAAAGAGCTTCTCGAAAATTCTCTGGATGCCGGGGCTACGTCGCTCCGCATCGAAGTCGAAACCGGCGGGCGGCGGCTCATCCGCATTACCGATGACGGCTGTGGGATGCTGCGCGACGATGCCATGCTGGCCTTCGAGCGGCACGCCACCAGCAAGCTGCGTGACGTGAAAGACCTGCTGTCGATCGCCACGCTCGGCTTTCGCGGCGAGGCGCTGCCCTCCATCGCTTCCGTGTCGAGACTGCTGCTGGAGACGCGCTCGGCGGAGGAGGCAACGGGCTCGCGCGTCGAGATCGCCGGCGGAAAAATGCTGCGCTCCGAAGAGGCGGCATTGGCGCCGGGCACCACCATCACGGTGCGCGATCTCTTCTTCAACGTGCCTGCGCGAAAAAAGTTCCTGCGGTCGGAGCAGACCGAACTGGCGCACATTGCGTCACTCGTCACGCACTACAGCCTGGCCCATCCCGACAAGACCTTTCGGCTGGCGAACGGACCCGGCGAACTGCTGCACGTGACGCCGGTGGGGACACTACGCGAGCGTGTTTTTCAAGTGTTCGGCACGGGCGCGCTCGATGAATTGGTGGAGTTGGGCATTTGCGAGAAGCGGCTGCTGTTGCCGCAGGCCTCGGTCCCGCCCTCCGAAGCCATCGCCGAGTTTCAACGCGAGCCCGAGGAAGCGTCCACAAAACTCTACCGGCTGAGCGGATTCGTATCACGCCCGCAAGTGCAGAAAGCCAACCGCAATTCCATTTTCATTTTCGTGAATGGCCGATTGATTCGCGACCGTCTCCTGCTCCACGCGCTTTCGTCGGCTTATCACAACCTGATGCCGCACGCCGCTTTTCCGTTTGCGCTGCTGTTTTTGGGATGCGATTACGAAGAAGTGGATGTCAACGTCCATCCGTCGAAGACCGAAGTGCGGTTCCGGCATCAGTCGTTCGTTCACGATTTCGTGCGCGATGCCATTCGCGGGCGGTTGATCGTTTCCCGGCCAGCGCCGGCGTTTGCCGCATCTCCGGCGGCGCAGACCGCCGCGCAAATGCCTTACTCCGAGTTCTCGCAGATGGTCGAGAACGAGGCCCTGCTGGCTGCGCCGGCGTCAGAACCAGCGCCGTTTGCGCCGATTGCGGAGGCCGAAGATGAATCGGTCGCCGGTATCTCGGAGATGGATCCCGCGGCGCCCGAGTTTCACTTGCGACCGCCGCGCGCGCCCGAGCCTCGCTTCGATTTCACCGATGCCATCGCCGTCGTGCCTGCCGAACCGTCGCCTGCGGGCCTCCGCCTCCGCGTGCCCGAGACTCACGGCGAATTTCCGGCAGAATCGTTGCCGGCGACGGCGTCGCTTTCCGCGCTTTCTGACTTGCGGCCACTGGGCCAGATCCACAACAGCTTCATCATTGCTGCCGGACGCGACGGCTTGTGGATTATCGATCAGCACGTGGCGCACGAGCGCATCCTGTTTGAAAAGGTGCTGAAGCAGCGCGCGGCCGGCAACATCGAAGTGCAGCGCCTGCTGATGCCCCTCATCCTTCAATTGACCGCGGAGCAGCAGATTGAATTCGCGCGCATCGCCGATGAGCTCGAGTCCATGGGGTTCGAAGCCGAGCCCTTCGGGAATCGTACCGTCGCTGTGAAAGCCGCGCCCGCCGCCATCGGCCCGGCGGATCTGGAGAAGGTGCTCTTCGAAGTGCTGGAGATCGCCGAAGGCGAATTGCGCGGTGTTTCACTCGATGACGTACGGCGCGGCATCGCGGCGTCCATCGCATGCCGTGCCGCCATCAAAGTCAACATGCGGCTCGACCAGAACAAAATGGAGTGGTTGCTGCGGTCCCTGGCGGCTACGGATTGCCCCATGAGCTGTCCGCACGGCCGCCCCATCGCCCTGCAATATTCGACGCGCGAAATCCTGAAGGCTTTCCACCGGATCTGAAGTTCCGCGGCGTATTTAGAACAGCCGGCTACACCAGCAGAAAATCCACCGGCTTCCCCTGCGAGAGCTTAATGGGCCGGCCGATATTGCTGATGTATTCCTTGTTGTAATCGATGCCGAGCTTTTTGTAGATCGTGGCGACCAGGTCGGGTACTTCGACGGGATGGTCTTTCACGAACATGCCCTTTTCATCCGTTTCACCCAGCACGCGGCCGCCGGTGATACCCGCGCCGGCGATGGCCATGGAAAACGCGTTGGGCCAGTGATCGCGCCCGCCCATGGCATTGATTTCGGGTGTGCGGCCGAATTCGCCGGTCAGGATCACGAGCGTCGTAGCCAGCAGCCCGCGCTGATCGAGATCTTCGAGGAGCGACGAGAACGCGCGATCCAACTCCGGCAGAAAGTCGTTGGACAACAGCGGAAAAATGTCTCGATGATGGTCCCAGGTATTGAAACCGCGCGACACGGTCACGAAGCGCACGCCTGATTCCACTAGCCTGCGAGCCAGCAGCGCGCCCTGGCCGAGCGACGTGCGCCCATACTTTTCGCGCACGGCATCGGGCTCTTCTGAAATCTCAAACGCCTTCTTGGCTTTAGCCGAATGCATCAGGCCGAACGCGGTCTGGTAGTACGCGTCCATGCTGGCGGTGATGCCGGTCGTATCCAGGCGGCGGAATTTTTCGTCCACAACGGAGAGCAGCGAGCGGCGGTGGTCCATGCGCGACCAGTCCACGCCCATCGGCAAATCCATATCGCGCACTTTGAACTTATCGGAATTGGGATTGCCAGCGTTGAATGGGTTGTACTGCGGACCTAGGAATCCCGATTTCTCCCAACTCCCGGTTGCGCCGGGAATCGAAACTACGGGCGGCAGTTCATTGCGCGGGCCCAGTTCCTTGGCGATCACGGTTTGCATCGCCGGATGCTGGACCGTGGGCAGCGGATCGTGGCCGCTCAGAATCAGGTTGCACGCCGCTTCGTGCGCGGCCTGCCGGTGCGTCATGGAGCGAATGATGGCAAATTTGTTGGCCAACGCGGCGGTACGCGGCAGTTGCTCGGAGATCCGGATGCCCGGGGCTTTCGTCTGGATCGGTTTGAACTGGCTGCGGTAACGTGTATCTGCGTCCGGCTTAGGATCGAAGGTGTCAAGCTGGCTCATGCCGCCGGTGAGCCACAAATGAATGATCGAGATGTCGCGCTTGCCGTTGGCCGCGGGCGATTGCGCTTGCAGCCGCAACACATCGCCCAAACCCCAGTAGCCAAAAACGCTGAGTGAGCCGATTTTCAGGAAGGAGCGGCGGTCGAAATTATCCATGTGCGCCTCAGTGGTTAAACAGGAACTCTTTCGAATTGAAGATGGTCCACAGCACATCTTCGAACGCCTGCCGCCGCGATTCGGCTCCCTTCACCTGTAGCGGCAGCAGAGCAGTCTCAATCTCGCGGTGATCGGGCTCGCGCACCACCGCCGCCAGGAAAATCTTGCGCACCACGTCTTCATCCGTCAGCGATGTATCCGCCATCCACTTGTCCAGATTGCCACCCTTGGCCGTAGTCTGGCGCATCAGCGTTTCACCGCTGATCAGGTGCATGGCCTGCACCATGTCGGGCTGCGAGTCGCGCTCGCAAATCACCTCGCGCGCCTTCATGCGTCCGAAAGTCGCCAGAAAATACGACGGCGCCCCCTGCGGAATCGCCATGGCGTGCGTGCCCAGCATGTATCCCGGGTACTTCTCTGGAACGCCCGTGGTCTCGGTAATGGCGTCGGCAAGCTGCTCCGCCATCAGGCGCTTCACGTAATAGCGCGAATAGTTGATCGCATCGGTGCGGTTGGTCTCGTTCGGTTCGCTCGTCAACTGATACACGCGTGAGTTCAAAATCACGCGCGCCATGTGATGCAGGCTGTAGCCGTTGTCGACGAAGTTTTTGGCAAGGGCATCGAGCAGTGCCTGGTTGGATGGCGGATTGGTGACGCGGAAATCATCCACCGGCTCGACGAGCCCCCGGCCCAGATAGTGCTTCACCATCCGGTTGGTGATGGCGCGCGCGAACCATGGATTCTTTGGCGACGTGATCCATGCGGCCAGCTTTTCGCGCACGTCTTCGTCCGGACCCTCAAATTCACTTGGGCCATCGAGATATTTCGGACCGATGGGCTTCTTGGTCTTGGGGTGAATTACTTCGCCCTTGACCTTCAGCAGCACCTGGCTCTCATCATTCTCGTACGTGTCCTTGATGCCCATGCGCCCGAAAAATGCCGCGAAGCCCCAGAAATCGTCCTGCGTCCACTTTTCCCAAGGATGGTTATGGCAGCGCGCGCACTCCAGGCGCACGCCGAGAAACACCTGGCTGATGTTGGTCGCGATGTTTTCCGGCTCAGAAAACTCGGTGATGTAGTAAAAATTCGCGGTCGGGTTGAATTTCAATTGGCCGGACGCGGTGAGCAGCTCAGTCGCGAACTGGTTGTACGGTTTATCTTCAAGAATCGACTTGCGCAGCCAGTTGTACATCAGCCGGCCGCCTTTGTAGCCCTGGTCGAGCAGCCCGGTGCGGTAAAGATCGGCGAAACGCGTGGCCCAGACTTCGGCGAACTCCGGCCGGGCGAGCAGGCGGTCGATCAGCTTGGCCCGTTTTCCTGAATCGCGCGATTCGATAAATTCCTTGGTCTCCTCGAGCGTGGGAAGCAGGCCCACGGTGTCGAGATACACCCTCCGCAGAAATTCATAATCCGATGAAAGCGGCGAAGGAACGATGTTCAGCCGGCGCAGTTTAGCAAAAACGAGATCGTCGACGAAATTGTTTCGCGCGACGTCGGGGTAATTCGCCATCGGAGGCTCGGCCACCACGGCGATGCGCGCCGCCACAGCTTTTCCCAGCGTGCGCACCATAATGGCCGTCTCGCCCACGCGCCGCGTTTGGATCTCGCCCGAGGGGCTCACTTCCACCACCGATTCATCGTTGGGTGTGTATTGCACCTTGCGCGTCAAATCTTCGCTCGATCCGTCGGTATAGGTGCCGGTCGCGCTTAGCTGGTGCTTGGTGCCGATGCCGATCAGCGTGATTTCTTCCGGAGTGATCCGAAGCGTTTTGAGCCGCGGCGAGCCCGCGCTGTCGTAGGTCGCGCCGTCACGGATCCAGTCGAGAATGGCTTCGTACTCGAGCGATCCCACTTTGAAGCGCTCCCCGCCGCCATGCGGCATGCTGAACGTGGGCTTCAGCAGGATCAGGCTCTTGGCGGGATCGGTGCGGTTGATACGGCGACCGTCCTGGTTTTTCACAATGGCGTCGAAATCCAGGTCCGGCTCGTAACCGAACAGCGACAGTTTGAAACCTGCCTGGCCGCGGATCGAACCATGGCAGTTCGAGTTGGCGCATCCCGACTTGGTGAAGATCGGGACAATGTCCTTCACGAAACTGAGCTTGGGTTTTTCCCCGGCGGTGGCCGCGAGCGCAGCCGAGAGCAACACAAGCGATACGCGAGCCATCATCGGGAACTTTCCTCCGCCGCTTCCATCTTTACCTCGATCGGTGGCGAGACCGCTCCGCCCGCCCGCAGGTGGAACGATTTCACCATCGTCGCCGCGCCAGCGCTCACACGCAGTTCGACTTGGCTGGCACCCGGTTCGAGCACGTTGTTCTCAAATTTTACACCCTCAAGCGCCGGTTCGGGCTCGATGGTCAGCGGAGTCTTGCCGCCGTCGAAGCGTTTCACGCGCACCTTGAGGCGCGCGACTTTACCGGTACCGAGCGCCAGGCTTTCGGGCGTCTCCAGCAGCACATCGGGCAATTCTGTGACGGTCGCAACCAGTTGCTGCTCTTCGAGTGGCCCCGTGACTTTCCCCACCGATTCCCACAGGTACTGAATCTCGGCTCCGTGCTCCACCGTTTTGCCGTCCATCGTCCCGCGCGCGTGCAGCCGGATCGAACGAAATCCCACCGGCGCATCGGGCGCCACGTGCAGAGGCAACAGGACGTTGGTACCGTCCAGCTTGCGCTCGAGCGCGCAGTTATCCTTAACGATAGTGTCCTTGGGCTCGGCGATCTGGTGCTCGGTGGTCACGCCCGGCCCAAGATCCTCCGCCCACACCTCGATGGGCTGGTCCCAGCCGCCCAGCCGCCGCGTGCGCACGGGAAGCAGGCTGGTCTTGCCGTGGTAGAGGGTTACCTGCGGGGCAAGGCCGATCACATCGAAATCCGGCTCGATGGGAAAAATCGCCAACCGGTAGACGTAGTTCGGGTTTCCGCGCTCGGCCGAGTCGCGGATCATGGCGACGTAGCGGCCGGCCTTCTCGAACTTATAGACCAGATAGGGGTCGAGATTGGGCGGCTGCGAGCCGTTCTGCTGCAAGCGGTCGTCGGCCGAAGCCACGAACTGGCCGCCCGCCGTGTAAATCACAAGTACAGGGTCGTCGAGATAACCCAGCTTCATCGAATCCACATCGAACGCAAGCCGCTCTCCCGCGCGCGCTTCGAAACTAAAGAAATTCTCAGTGCGCTTGTGATCGATCGAACCGCTCACAGCGACCGGCACCGGAACGGGCTGCGGATTCTGCCTCGCCCGGGCCGGCGTGGCGAGACGCTCTTCGAAATCGGAAACCAGAATCGGAATGGTGAGCGGCGCCTCTGTTGCTCCGGCGAACGCGTGCAATTCATGGCGGCCAGCCGTGACCGATGCGGGAACCGTCATGCGAAAGGTCAGCTCTTCCGATTTCGAGGCCACGACCCTGCCTTCCGCCAGTCCTTCGCCCAGCACTAGCCGGTCGATTTTCTCGAGATTCAGCCCGAAAATGCGCAGCTCATTGGCCGATCCGCGCCGCGCGCCCGCCGGCAGCATGCGCCAGGCGTAAGGCACCGCGCCCGCAATCAGCCGGTAGCTGCTGTATTTCGACCCTTCTTCCTCCGTGCCCGCCACGCGCACGAAATAATCGCCCGCCGTCGTGACCCGGAATTCCAAATGCGGGTCTTTGTGTATGTAGTAATCGTCGTTGAAATCGAGTTCGTTTCCGCGCTCGTCGAGAATCCCTAACGTGCCATCGAGCATCGAGCCGGCGCGCCGCGCCAGTAAATCGAACACCAGTACCTGGCCGGCTTCGGCATGGAAGCGAAACACGTCGTAGTCGGCTTCTTTAACGATACCGTCTACCATCGCCGGCAGTGTGATCTTCTGCGCATGCGCCAGATCGTTGTTCGGCTCCAGTTCACGCTGAGCGGAAAGTGAGCCCACGTGAAAAACGCCCACATACGTTCCTCGCGCCGTACGCACACGATAATCGTGCAGACCAATGGGCACATCAGGGCCCAATCCAATCCGGGCCTTCACGCGAAAGTAATCCGATGAAAGCACCTCGGCGCGGATATCCTTTCGCGCGAACGCGATTTCGCAGTCGTTCAAATTGCGACCCAAGAACTCGACTTCTACTGTTTCCCCGCCCCGCGCACCCAAGGGAAAGACCGACCGCACCTGAGGCGCAAGGTCCGGCAGCGTGGGATCGGCCGCCCTCGCCGGCGAAACCAGCGCCACGGCCCCCATCAGGACCCAGCAAAATGGGTTTGGCGATTGCACCTCAATAGATTAGCTCAACCCGCCCGGCCCGGACTCCCCCGGCCGTTTTTATCTTGCCCCTCGTAACAATTTGTATGAAAACACCCCCACCCTGGGGTACAATCTTTGAAACTGGAGGCTGGTTCATGCATCGGTTTCACCTTATCGCCATTGTGTTATGCCTGTTCACGTCTTTGACCCGTTTGGGAGCGCAGACTACCACCGGATCTATCGTTGGCACGGTCAGTGACCCCAGCGGTGCCGTGATTTCTGGCGCCAATATCACCGTGACCAATATTGATACCGGCATCGCCGTCAAGACGACGACCGATTCGACGGGGAACTACGTCGTGACGCCGCTTGCAGTTGGCCGCTATTCGGTCGGCGTGGAAGCCGCGGGCTTCAAGAAGTCGCTACGGACGGACATCACCGTCAATGTGCAGGACCGCGTTCGCGTGGATGCCGCGCTTGAAGTCGGCGCAGTCACCGATACGGTGGAGGTAGCGGCCGCCGCGCCACTGCTTCAGACTGACACGTCGTACCTCGGCCAAGTCGTTGAAAGCCAGCGGATTGTAGACCTGCCTCTCAATGGCCGCTATTTCAGCCGGCTCGCTATCCTCACGGCGGGCACGGCGCCGACGCCTGCCGGCGCGCGCGACGAGAAGACCGGCGGTTTCAGCTCCAACGGCGTCCGGCCCTACCAGAATAACTATTTGCTGGATGGCGTGGACAATAACAGCATGTCCGAGGACATGGTGAATCAGGCGTCTTATGTCGTAGGGCCTCCGCCGGACGCCATCGCCGAGTTCAAGGTGCAGACCAATTCCATGAGCGCGGAGTTCGGCCGCTCGGGCGGCGCCGTGCTGAACGTGACTATCAAGTCCGGCACCAACCAGTTGCATGGAACGGCCTACGAGTTTCTGCGCAACAGCGCCCTCGATGCGAAGAATTTCTTCGATTCGCCGACCGACCCCATCCCGCCATTCAAGCTGAACCAGTTCGGTTTCAGCACCGGCGGTCCGGTCTACATTCCAAAAGTATACGACGGCAAAAATCGCACGTTCTTCTTTTTCGACTATCAGGGCACGCGCCAGCGCACCGGTCATACCTTCCTGGCTACGCTGCCGCCGCCCGCCTGGCGCAATGGGGATTTCAGCGGATTCCAACAGATCTTTGACCCCGCTACGACCACCATCGACGCCAACGGCAATGCCACGCGGTTGCCTTTCGCCAACAATCAGATCCCGCAAAATCGGTTCAACCCGGTCGCGAAAACCCTCATGGACCTATTCCCCGCGCCAAATATCCCCGGAGATCAGGATGTGACGGGCGTAGGAAACAACTATCTGACCAATCCGGTCGAGCCGGACACCACGAATCAATTCGATGTGCGTATCGACCACAAAATTTCGGACTCCGATTCGATCTTTGGCAGATTCAGTTTTTCCAACAACCACCTGACGCCGCCAACCGCGATTCCTCCACCGCTCGATGGCGCCGATTTTGCCTCCGGCGATTTCCTCAACAACGCGCGCAACCTGGTGATCACGGAAACGCACATCTTTACGCCGCGCACCGTAAACGAGCTCCGCCTCGGCTACTCGCGCAACCGCTCGGAGCGCCTCCAGTTCAACTCCACCAAGAACCTCTCGGCACAATACGGCATTGGCGGCATCCCCTTTGGCCCGACCAACGGCGGCCTGCCTCAATTCAATGTCGGCGGCCTGAACAGTTTCGGCAGCGCCGAGTATCAGCCGACGGTCGAAATCCAGAACATTTACCACATTGTCGACAGCTTGAGCCTCATTCGCGGACGGCACACTATCAAGATTGGCGCGGAGATTAAGCCGCGCGTGAACTTCACCATTCTGCAGCCCCCGTATCCCCGCGGTGAGTTTAATTTCTCTGGAGCCTTCACCAACGACCCGAATAACCAAGGCAATACCGGCATGGGCGCCGCCGACTTCATGCTGGGAGTCCTGGATACCTCGATCCTGTCGTCCTTCATCGATGACACCTTTCAGCAGCCCGGGCAGTTTTACTACGTCCAGGATGATTTCAAAGTCACCAAGAAACTCACGCTCAACCTGGGCCTCCGCTACGATTATGTGACCTTCGCGATGGAGAAATATAACGCCGAGTCGAATTTCAACATCGCCACGAAGACGCTGGACATCGCTCACGGCCGGCAGGATCCGTTGCCGCCCAACTGGTACCCGACCATTCCAGTCAATCGAAATGCACCGCGCAGCCTGGTGCCGAACGAGAAACACGACTTCGGTCCCCGT
>Ga0247670_1000328_pt1 | contig 12005 bp, 7 predicted proteins | sample CNK11_metaG_FD_183042 | JGI IMG/M metagenome (GOLD analysis project Ga0247670, IMG submission 183042) | Soil microbial communities from Purdue University Martell Research Forest, Indiana, United States - CNK11 | ecosystem: Environmental > Terrestrial > Soil > Temperate forest > Bulk soil | place...
CCTCACCCGATTGGCCGGCGACGGAAAACTCGATGCCACATTCAAGCCGGACGTGAAGGGCTCGATCGGTGCGGTGACGGTGCAAGTGGACGGGAGGATTCTTGTGGGTGGCGAACGCATGCAGGCGGGGCATCCGCGCCGGCGGGTGGTGCGATTAAATGAGAACGGCACTCTGGACAAAAGTTTTGGCTTCCATGTGAATTATAACGGCGAGATCCGCACCTTCCTGGCCCAGCCCGACGGGAAAATTCTGGTCGGCGGCAGCTTTTCGATGATCCTCGACCAGCGGCAGGGCGGGGTGGTGCGCTTGAACGCCGACGGCACGCTTGACCGGTCGTTTGCACTGAATGGCGGCACAGCGGGCACGGTCTGGGCTCTGGCCATCCAGCCGGATGGAAGGATTTTGGCCGGTGGCGGCTTCGACCAGTTCAACGGCGCAAAGGCGGGACGCATCATTCGCCTCAATCCCAACGGCAGTCTGGATTCCAGTTTCAACGTGGAGACCGACGGCAAAGAAATTTTTGCGATGACCGTTCAAGGCGACGGGAAAATTTTGATCGCCGGTGATTTTCAGAAGTTGAACGGGCTGCTGCGACCGCGCCTCGTCCGTTTGAATGCGGACGGCAGCGTGGATTCCGGTTTTTATTCCGGCCTGAATCCAAATGGCGAAATCCGGACCATGGCGCTCCAGCCTGATGGGAAGATCCTCATCGGCGGTGGATTCAGCAGCCTTCAGGGGGAAAACTGCTGCCGGGTTGCCCGGCTGAACCCGGATGGCAACCTGGATAAGAAATTCAACGTCGGCCTGGGCGCGTCGTATCTGGTCTGGCGCGTGGCGCTGCAGCCGGACGGGAAAATCATGGTCGGCGGCGAGTTTGAGAATTTTGACGGCGTGCGCTGCGGTGGCGTGGCGCGACTCCAAAACTGAGTTGGATGGGGAAACCGCTAATCTGCGCTCATCATCGCTAATTCAGGAAACTTGGATCGGATGGATACGGAGCGTCAATTTTTGCGCGGGGCGCAGGCAGGTTTTCGTCATCAGCGTCGATGAGCGCAGATTAACGGTTCGAAATCGGTCCTTCACTTCGGCTGGAACACGGATTTCAGGTAGGCGGCGTTCGCGCTGAAATTCCATTTCACATTCCGCGGATCCTTTGAGTCGCGCGAACGCTCAATCACCAGCCAGCCGCTCCAGCCCATTTCGTCGAGCGTCTGTTTTATCTTGGGCAGGTTTGTCTTTGGATCGTTCTACAGCCACGCTTCGTCTCCGTCCGTACAATGGATCTGGCAGAGGCGGTCCTTGCCGAGCGTGCGGAGTTCGGCCGTCAGGTCGCGCCCGTTCTGGATCGCGTTGGCGAAGTTGAAATAACTTTTGATGGCGGGCGAACCGATGTCGTCGAGCAGCTTCACTTCCACTGCGGCGGACAGGGAGGTTTCGATGCCGATGACGACGCCCGCCGCCTCAGCCTGTTTGCCGGCGGCTTTGAGACGTTCCACAATGACGGGACGAAGCTCCGGAAACTTCGTTAAATCACATTTCACGCCCAACGGCAGGAAGGCGATCTTCACGTTCATTTGTTTCATCAGGTCCACGCAGTCCTGCACCATGCGCGGCGCGGTGGGGCGCTCCGCGAAGGACTGGCCATAAAACCCGGACATGACGAGCGACGGAATGCCGAGACCCAGGTCGTGCGCCTTGTCGAGGAACTGCTGCCGCAGCACGGCATTCGTGAGCTGGTTTTCAAATGTGTCGCACTGACCCAGACTGCCCATGTCCACTTCCACGCCGTCCGCGCCGATGTCTTTGGCGAGTTGAAACGCGCCGAGCTTTTGCCGCTTGAGAATCATCCAATCACAAACGGCAATCTGGTAACGGGGATGGACGGCGACATTGGTGGATGGAGCGATGGAATTGGATTCACCGGCGAACGCAATCGCTGCCGCCAGGATCAAGCTGGTCACGCCGAGGAGAAATGTTTTCATGCAGATCAATGCAGTCGTTGCTTCAAATAAAGGTTCATGGCGTCGAGAATTTCGGGAACGAGCGTGACTTTGTGGCCGCGCGGTTCACGGTCCATCATGAAGATTTCATCGCTGCCGAGTTCGGCGAGGCGTTTGCGCAGCACGGTCATCTGGTGCAAGGCGTCCGGCGCTTCGGTGTAGTTGATGGTCAGGAAAAGCGGGATCGTGGCGGGACTTTGCCATGGTTCTATCGCTGCGATCGCGACCGGTGTGGCCGTGAGCAATGCCAGGCAAAGCGGGAAGATCATTTTCATTCGCTGATGAAATGATATTTGCCACTGTCAACCGTCATGATGATGAACTGGTGGTTGGTTCTTCTTTGCCGCCACAATTCAACACCCTGCCAGCCGGCGCTGAATGGTTTCCCGTTTTCTGTAATTTTATCAATGCTGCTTCCGGGCAGATATACGGTCGCTTTTGTATTGGCCGGGATTTCAATCTGCCAGTCGAATTTTTTGCCGTCTTTGTGCCACTCGCTGGCGATCAAACCGTAGGGCGAGTTGTGCGTGGCTTTCACAAACGTCAGGTCGCCAACCGGGGTGGGTTTCATCACGATGGTCTTGAAGCCGGGCGATCCGGGTGCGATGCCGGCAAGGTATTCGTAAAACCACACCACGAGGTCGCCGATGAGCATGACGTGATTGCCGGAGTTCATCGAGGGTTCGGCGGTGTTGCCGTTCCAGAGTTCCCAGATGGTTGTCGCGCCCTGTTCCACCATGTAGCCCCAGCTCGGATAATCCTTCTGTGAGGCGATGGTGTAGCACAGGTCCGCGCGGCCGTTGTCGGAGAGAACGCGATTGAGATACTGCCCGCCGATCAGGCCGGTGCCGATGTGTCCGTGGGTGTCGTTTTCAATCTTGTCCACCAGGTGCGCGAAGATTTTTTCCTTCATGTCCTCCGGCACGAGGCCGAAGGCGAGCGGCAGCACGCAGGAGGTCTGGGTGCCGTTGGAGTATTGACCTTTTTCGCGGTCGAGGAATTTCGCGTTGAAAGCAGCTGCGAAATCTTCCGCCAATTTTCCCCAGCGCGCGGCATCTTCGGTTTTCCCCAGCTGCTTCGCGTATTTTTCCATCAAGCAGAGGTCGTAATAGAAATAGGAGGTGGCCAGCAGCGCCTTGTCGGTCTGCCGCGCGGGATCTTTTGAATGGATCAACGAAGCTTCCTCCGGCGGCACGCACCAGTCACCGTAGCTGTCCTTGGAGAGGATGTTATTAGTTGCGAGCGTGAGCATGTGGTCCATCCACAATTTCGCGCTGTCGTAATCGCGGCTGACGCAGAGCGTGTCGCCGAACTGACGTTCCAGCGCGCTGGGGATGATGATGGCGCTGCTCGGCCACGTCACGTTGTCCGAATAGATCGGCCAGTAGGCGGGAGCGACGTCGGGAATCACGCCGTTGGTGCGCTGCGCATCACCCATGTCCTGCCGCCATTTCGTATAAAGTGCCGCGATGTTGAAGAGATACGCTTCGCCTTTGCACTCCTCGGAACGGTCGCCAAGCCAGCCCTGGCGCTCGTCGCGCTGCGGACAGTCCGTCGGCAGCGAACGGTAATTTCCGCGTGTGCCCCAGACGATGTTCGTGTAGATGCGGTTGATTAATTCGTTTGAACAGGAAAACGATCCGGCCACCGGCAGATCATCATTCACCACGCAGCCTTCGATGGAATTCAGATCCGGCTTGCCCGGATAGCCTGTGACTTCAACGAAACGAAAACCGTGCGTGATGAACTTCGGCTCCCAGGTTTCATTGCCGCCACCTTTGAGCGTGTAAATATCCGTCACTTCCGCACCGCGCAGGTTCGCCATATAGAGCGAGCCGTCCGGTTTCAAGGTTTCGGCGTGGCGCAACCTGACCTGCGCTCCGGCGGGACCGGAAACGTGCAGCCGGCACCAGCCAACCATGTTCTGCCCCAGGTCGTAAATAAACACGCCGGGATTGATTTCCTTCATCGAAACCGGCTTGAGCGTTTCCGTGACGCGGATGGGTTCGATCATTTGCGCGGAGAGAATGCCGCCGGGCGCTGACACAATCTGCGCGTTCGTCCATTGCGGTTTCCCTCTCCCCTCGGAGGGGAGAGGGATCAAGGGTGAGGGGTGAGCTTGAGCCGGCGGCTCACCACTGGCATTTGATGTCGCAGACGCGCTCTCACCCCTCACCCCGGCCCTCTCCCCTGGGAGGGGCGAGGGTGAAGCCGCGAGGCTGTATCCCGGTTCACTCCAGCCGTTCAATTCCCTCTGTGCATCGTATTCCTCGCCGTCAAAATCGTTGTTGGCGAGGATCGGGCCGTCCGTCGTGAGCTGCCACGACGCATCGCTGACAATTTCCGCCGTCGAGCCGTCGGCATATTCGATGCGCAGGTTCAGCAGCAATTTCGGCCAGCCGAAACTCACCGTGCCCGCGTAAACTTTGCTGCGGTCGGCGTAAAACCGGCCGTTGCCGAGAATCACGCCGAGGGCGTTCGCGCCGCGCTGCAAATCCTTCGTGACATCATAAGTGACATAAAACTCGCGCTTGTCGTATTGCGCGAAGGCCGGCGACAACACGGCGTCGCCAATTTTTTTACCGTTCAGATAAAGCTCCGACAGGCCGAGGCCGGAGAACGAAACCGTCGCGCGGGCGATTTTCTTTTCGACCGCAAAATCCTTCCGCAGGTAGCGCGCCGGCTGGCGGCGATTTTCCGGCACGCGGGTTTCGTCCCACGGTTTCATGCCAGCCGGGCCGAGGACTTTCGCCGCGACCCATTTGGAATCGTCGAAGCTCACGGTGTTCCAGCCGGGTTCGGGATTTTTGGAGACCTTCCATTTTTCATCCGTCGGAATGATGAGCGGTTCGCCTTCGGTGAATTCGATCGTGAGCTTGCCGACGACGCCGGCCGGGTTCGGTTCCGTGCCTTCGTTGCGGCCGGTCAGGCCGAACAGATAGGTTTTGCCCGGTTCCAACCGCGTGGTGATGTTGTTCCACTTGACCGTCTTGAAATTATTCCGCGCCCCGACATCGAACTGGTCAATCCAGCCGCGGCATTCGTTGTCGCCGGTGTATTCAAAAATGGCGCGCTTGATCCTGCGTCCGGCGGGAATCGTCACGACGCGCCGGAAATAATTCGTCTCGATCGGCGCGGTGACCTGCGGTTCGCCTTCGGGATACCAGATCCAGGAGGTGCCGGTGAATTCGTTGGTCAGGTCAATGCCATCCTGGCCAATCCATTGTGCGTGCCATTCGCCGGGGTCAAGAATCCCCATCGTCCACTTCGCCGGTTGGCTCCATTTGCCCGGTTTGCCGTCGGTGCCCCACACGCGGACTTTCCAGAAGCATTCTGTGCGCGAAGCGAGCGGTTTGCCCGCGTAGTGGACGAGAACCGATTCGTCAGAGGAGACTTTGCCGCTGTCCCACAAATCGCCCTGGCCGGATTTCAACTTCGCGGCACTTGAGGCGACGAGAATCTGATAGGCCGTCTGCTTCACGCCGCGTTCATTCGATTGCAACATCCAGCTCAGGCGCGGCTGCGCGGCGTCAATGCCCTGCGGATTTTCCAGATGTTCGCAGCGCAGGTCGCCGGCCGTCATGGCGGCGACACTGGAGAAGATGGTCGCCAGCAGCAAACTGACAGGGTACAGAGCGCGATGCAACAGTGGCTTCATAAAGTCATGGGTGAATTCTGCGGGAAACTTTATCCTGACGGGCAGAGACCGCAACTGTGGAGCGCGGTTAATTGAACGGATCCGGCTGGCGGAATTGGAAGGGGAAAAATCACAAAACACATGAGCCATCCGCTGCGTGTGCTTTTTTAAGGTCCGGTCGTCGCGGGCTTCTTGGCGGTTTGAACACGTTTGAAGAAAAAAACCAGCGGGATGCCGCCGAGTGCGAGCAGGCCGAACAGGTTGAAATTATCCACGAACGCCCACAGGTGCGCCTGCTGGTCGAGCAGCGAATACACGGCGGTGTAAGCCTGCTTCGTCGCCGTCACCGGATCGGTTTGATGTCCCAGCACGCTTTTTGCGGCGGCGAGTTGTCGTGCGAAGGCTGGATCGGTCGCCGTCAGATGGCCGACCATCAAGGCCTGATGCGTTTGTGCTCCGCGCGCCAGCATCGTCGTCACGAACGCGATGCCGAGGCTGCCGCCGAGATTGCGCATGAGATTGTAGAGGCCGCTGGCGTTGCCGATCTGCTGCTGGCTGAGCTGGCTCATCGTCGTGGTCGTGAGCGGCACGAAAATAAAACTGATGGCCATGCCGTTGATGACGCTCGGCCAGATGACGCTCAGATTGCTCACTTGCAGATTGATGTCGCTCAAGATGAACGAGGACCAGGCCAGCATGGAGAAACCAAAGATCAGCATCCAGCGCATCGGGATTTTTCCCACCAGCCGTCCGACGATCATGGTCGTGAAAAAGGCCGCCACGCCGCGCGGCGCCAGTGCGTAACCCGATTGCAGGGCGGGATAACCCATCAATGTCTGCAGGAACAGCGGCAGCTGCGCCGTCGTGCCATAAAGGATCGCTGCGAGCGAGGTCATCAAAATCAGACCGACGGTGAAATTCCGGTTTTTGAAAACGCGCAGATCCACCAGCGGATGCTCCACGTGAAATTCCCACGCGATGAAACCGGCGAATGCCGCGATGGAGACCAGCGTCAGCCAGCGGATCCATTCCGCGCCGAACCAGTCCGCTTCCTGTCCCTTGTCCAAAACGATCTGCATCGTCGCCAGCCAGACCGCCAGCAGGCCGAGACCGACGAAATCAATGTCCGCCTTTTGATTGCGTTTGATGTAGGGCGGGTCTTCGACGACCCATTTCGCCATCAGCGCCGCCAGAATGCCCACCGGCAGGTTGATGTAAAAAATCCAGCGCCAGGAATAGCTGTCCGTGATCCAGCCGCCGATCACCGGGCCCAGGATCGGCGCCACGACCACGCCCTGCGCGAACACCGCCATCGCCGCGCCGCGTTTCTGCGGCGGAAAACTTTCCAGCATGATCGCCTGCGCGATCGGCACCATCGCGCCGCCGCCGAACCCCTGCAGAATCCGCGCGATGACCAGCGTTGGCAGACTCCACGCCATCCCGCACAGCGCCGAGGCGAAGGTGAACATCACGATGCACGAAAGCAAAACGCGTCGCCGGCCAAAATAATTTCCCAGCCAGCCCGTCATCGGCAAAACGATCGCGTTCGACACGAGGTAGCTGGTGAGCACCCACGTCGCTTCTTCCGGCGTCGCCGACAAGCTGCCCGCGATGTGCGGCAGCGCGATGTTGGCGATGGATGTGTCCAACACCTCCATGAAGACCGCGAGCATCACGCTGATGGTGATGAGCCACGGATTATGGCGCGGATGCCAGACCGGTTGAGGTGCGCCGTCGGGCATGGGAAAATTATTTGCCGTTTGTCTTCCGGTTTAAAATGAACTGAAAGCCAGCCGCCGCTACGATGGCGAGGAGGATGGCGATGATGGCCGTGACCAGATCCGGCACATGGAATGAACTGGTCTGCACGCTGGGCGTCACGGAAAGCCCCGGTCCGAGGGTTTTGCCGTCGGGCAACGGTTCGTCGAAAAGGATTTTCACCGGCACGCGCTGGATGACCTTCACAAAATTCCCCGTCGCATTCTCCGGCGGCAGCAGGCTGAAGGCCGCGCCGCTGCCCGCCTGGATGCTGTCCACGTGGGCGCGGAATTTTTTCCCGCCGAGCGCGTCAATCTCCACCGTCGCCGTCTGGCCGGGCGACATTTTCTTCAATTGCGATTCCTTGAAATTGGCGACGACCCAGACGTCCAGCGGCACGATGGACATGATCTGCTGCCCGGCCTGGAGGTAATCGCCGGCCTCGACCTGCTTGCGCGTCACCCGTCCGTCGCAGGGCGCAAACAGTTTCGTGTAAGACAGGTTTAATTTCGCCCCTGCGATGTTGGTCTGGGATTCGCTGAGCTGTGAGAATGCCATGTCCTTTTCCGCGAGCACGGCGATGAGCTGCTTTTTCGCCTCATTCACCTTGGAGAGCTCCTCGTCCACATTTTCCCGGGCTGACCGCAAATCCGCCTGCGCCTTGCTGTTCGCCGCGAACTGGGTGTCAAACTCCTGCTGCGAGATCGTCTTCTGTTTCACCAGGTCCTGCGCCCGCTCGAAATCGGCCTGCGCTTTTTTGGCGGTGGCCTCGGCGGCGGTCACATCGGCCTCGGCCTTGCGCTCGGAGGCTCCGGCGGTGGCGACCTTGGCGTCCATCAATTCATACGCCGCGACCACGGTGCGAAAATTGGCATCCTGCGACGTGGCGGCGGCCTCTTTTTGCGCGACCGTGATGGCGTAATCCGCTGGATCAATCTCGATGAGCAGATCATTCGAGCGAACCAATTGGTTGTCCAAAACGCGAATGGCGGCAACCTGGCCGTCAACCCGGGGCGCGATGGAAACGACGTGCCCGGCGATGAACGCGTCGTCGGTGGATTCGTGCGTCAGCGTGCCTATGCCAAAATCCAGCGCGAAAAACAAAAGCGCCGCGATTGCCAGCGCCGCCGGCCAGATGAACCATGGCGATTTTATTTTCGCCCGCGGCGAGCTTTTGGCGGCGGACGGTGCGGGAGGATTGGTGTCAGGTGCGGCCTCGCTCATGGAAAATCAGTTCTCCACGGCCGGAGCCTTGTTTTCACCGCCGTGGTCCTTGGCGATCAGCATATAGATGGACGGAATCACCAGCAGCGTGAAGAACGTGCCAAAGGTCATGCCCGCGACGAGCACGATGCCGATGGAGTTGCGCGCCGCCGCGCCCGCGCCGGTGACGAGGATGAGCGGAATGTTGCCAGCCACGGTGGCGACGCTGGTCATCAGGATCGGGCGCAGCCGCAGCAGCGCCGCCTCGCGCACCGCCTGAAGTTTGGTGCGGCCCTGCCGCTGGAGTTCGTTGGCAAACTGCACGATCAAGATTCCGTTCTTGGTCACCAGGCCGATCAGCGTGACGAGGCCGACCTGCGAATAGATGTTCAACGTCGTCGTCCAGCCGTTCGTCCAGAAGGGCATGTTGGCATTCGGCATTTTCAGGAAACAAAAGACCAGCGCGCCGAACATCGCCAGCGGCATCGAGCCGAGGAGGATGATGAGGGGATCGCGGAAGCTGTTGAACTGCGCGGCCAGCACGAGAAAAATCAGGACGATCGCCAGCGTGAACGCGGGCAGGAACTTGTTGCCTTCCGTCCGCAACTGGCGTGACTCGCCGGTGTAATCAATCTTGTAGCCTTCCGGCAAAATTTTCGCCGCCTCGGTCTCCAGAAATTTCAACGCCTCGTCCAGCGGGCGGATGGCGACGCCGCTCAGCACGACCGCGTTGAGCTGCTGGAAACGGTTCAATGTGCGCGGCGTGACGTGTTTCACCAGCGTGGCGAACGTGCTGACGGGGATTAGTTTTCCGTTCGGGCCTTTGACGTAATTATTTCCCAACTGGTCCGGGTTCAGGCGTTCAATGCGTTTCAACTGCGGAATCACTTTGTAGCTCCGGCCGGCGAGGCTGAAACGGTTCACAAAATTGCCGCCGACGAGCGCGGCCAGATCCGAGCCGACCGAGGCGAGATCAAGGCCGAGCGCGGCCACTTTGTCGCGGTCAATCACCAGTTCCATTTCCGGCTGGTCAATCTTCGTGTCAATGACTGGCGGGAACGCAAACATCCCGTTGATCGCGGCCTTCTGTTGCAACTGCTGCGCGAACTGCAATATCTGCTCCGGCTCGGCGGTGGAGGACACCACAAAATTCACCGGAAAATTGTCGCCGCCGGGAATCGGCGACGGCGTGACCATGAACAGGCGGATGCCGGGGATTTTGCTCACCAGCGCCTGCGCCTCGGGCACGATCTGGGCCGCGGTGCGTTTGCGTTCGCCCCACGGCTTGAGCACCATGCCGCCGAAGCCGCTGCTGGGCTGGGTGAGTTGAAATGACTTGTCCGTTTCGGGAATGGTTTTAAACGCCGCGCCCACGGCATCGGCATAAAATGAAGTCTGGTCAATCGTTGAATCCGCGCTGGCTTCCACAATGCCGAAAACGACGCCCTGGTCTTCCGCCGGCGCGAGTTCGCCGGGCGCCTGCCAGTATAACACCAGCGCCAGCGCGCTTAACGCGATCCAGATGACGTAAACTGCCGGGCGCGCCGAGAGCGTGAGGTCCAGCACGCGCGCGTAAAAATTTTTCGCGCGGTCGAACTGGCGGTTGATATGGCCGGTGAACCCGTGGTCTTCGCGCCCGGCGTCGAGCAGCCGCGACGACAACCACGGCGACAGCGTCAGGGCGACGATGCCGGAGATGAAGACCGCACCCGCGAGCGTCAGCGCAAATTCGCGGAACAGCGAGCCGGTCAGCCCGCCTTGAAACGCGATGGGCGCATACACGGCTGCCAGCGTAATGGTCATGGCGATGATCGGCCCGACCAGTTCCCGCGCGCCGAGCAGTGCCGCGTTCAAAGGCGTCAGCCCCTCGCGGATGTGGCGCTCCACGTTTTCAACAATGACAATCGCGTCGTCCACCACCAGCCCGACGGCCAGCACAATCGCCAGCAGCGTGAGCAGGTTCAGCGTGAAGCCCAACACCTGCATCAGGAACACCGCGCCGATGAGCGAAATGGGAATCGCCAGCAGCGGGATCAGCACCGAGCGCAGCGAGCCAAGGAATAAAAAAATGACGATGGAAACGATGATCAGCGTCACGGTGAGCGTGCGGATCACTTCGTGGATGGCGTCGTTGATGTATTTGGTGGCGTCGTAGGCGATGCTGGCCTGGAGGCCGGTGGGCAAATCCTTTTGGATGGAGGCCATCTCTTTGCGCACACGCTTGATGACGTCAAGCGAATTGGCGTTCGGCAAGGCCCAGATGCCCATGAAGACCGCGTGTTCGCCGCTGAAGCGAACCTCGGTGTCGTAGTCTTCCGCGCCGAGCGAAACGTCGGCCACGTCGCTCAAGCGCACGAGTTGGTCGCCCGACTGGCGGATGACCAGGTCTTGAAATTCCTTGATCGAGCGCAAATCGGTGTTTGCCGTGAGGTTGATCTGCACGAGCGAGCCCTTGGTGTGCCCGGCGGCGGCGAGGAAATTATTCTTCGTCAGCGCTTCGCGGATCTGGTTCGGGCTGATGTTGAACGCCGCCAGCCGGTCGGGCTTCAGCCAGATGCGCATGGCGAAGGTGCGTCCGCCGAGAATGTCCGCGCGCTGCACGCCTTCGAGCGCGGTCAGGCGTGGTTGCACGATGCGCACGAGGTAATCGGTGATCTGGTTCGGCTCCAGGATGTCCGACGTAAAGCTCAGATAGCCCGAGGCAAATTGCGAATCGGCGGACTCGATGTTGATGACCGGCACCTCGGCCTCCGGCGGCAGGTCGTTGCGGACCTGGTTCACCTTCGAGTTGATTTCGGAAAGCGCCTTGTTCGCGTCGTAGTTCAGTTTCAGCCGCGCCGTGATGGTCGAGACGCCGAGCGCGCTGCTGGATTTGAGATATTCAATGCCGTCGGCGGCGGCGATGGCGCGTTCGAGCGGCTGCGTGACGAAGCCGCGCACCAGTTCCGCGCTCGCGCCCACGTAAACCGTGGTGACGGTGACGGTGGCGTTTTCACTGCGCGGATACTGCCGCACGTTGAGCGAGCGGATGGCGGAAAAGCCCGCGATCAAAATCACGAGGTTCACCACGATCGCCAGCACCGGCCGGCGGATAAACAGATCAGTGAAGGATTTCATTTCTCAATTGGAAAACATCGAACATTCAACATTGAACGCCCAACATCCAATCTATTTCCAACGCCTGAATCCGGCATTGGCTGTTCGATGTTGAATGTTGGTCGTTGAATGTTCACAAAATTCACCCGTTCGGCGGGTTCGGCGCGGAGTGCGCCCGTCCCCGGGCGCTGCAACCTTCGGACTGACGGGCACCCTGAAATTGTCCCAAGCCCCCGCCACGTTCCACCTGGCAGCGCCCGGGGACGGGCGCACTCCGGACGCAACTGCCAACCATGTATGTCGAAGGCAT
>Ga0247670_1000329_pt1 | contig 11858 bp, 10 predicted proteins | sample CNK11_metaG_FD_183042 | JGI IMG/M metagenome (GOLD analysis project Ga0247670, IMG submission 183042) | Soil microbial communities from Purdue University Martell Research Forest, Indiana, United States - CNK11 | ecosystem: Environmental > Terrestrial > Soil > Temperate forest > Bulk soil...
TTGGTTCGAAATTTCTGATTAATGGCGAGCCTACCGAGAACAAACTGGCGCTGGGATCGAAGGGCGCGCTGCGCTATGAAATCGTGGCGGAGGGCCGCATGGCGCACTCGGCGTATCCGGAGTTGGGAGAGTCGGCGATCGATAAACTGCTCAGCGCGCTCGATCGCATACGGCTGCTGGAGCTTCCGGTCGACGATTTACTCGGACCGAGCACGCTCAATATCGGAACGATCAGCGGAGGCCGGGCGCCGAACATCATCGCCGATCAGGCGCGCGCGGAAATTATGATCCGGCTGGTGGGCGATTCGCAAAGCACAAGAGAAGCCATCGCCAAAGCGGTGGCTGGCTGCGCCGAGGCTCGCGAAGTGCTGGAAATCCCCGCGGTTCGGTTGGGGCGTCTGGATGGCTTCGAGACGATGGTGGTGGCTTACACGACCGATATTCCCGCCTTCGGCGGCACGTGGGGACAACCGTATCTGATCGGCCCGGGAACGATTCATATGGCGCACACGCTCGAAGAGCGCGTGCCTAAACGGCAACTGCTCGAAGCAGTCGAAATATATCAACGCATGGTGAAACAGTTATGGACGCAAGAATCGAAATCGGCATCTTAGGCGCGACCGGCATGGTCGGCCAGCATTTCATCAAGTTTCTGCAAGGGCACCCGTGGTTCGATGTGCGATGGCTGGGGGCGAGCGACCGCTCGGCCGGCAAGAAATACCGCGATGCCACCAAGTGGCACCTGGCCGGTGTGATGCCGGACGCGGTTGCAGATCTTACCGTCGAGGAGTGCAAGCCGAACAACGCGCCGCGCCTGCTGTTTTCGTCCATGGATGCGTCGGTGGCGACGGAGATCGAGCGCGCGTTCGCGCAGGCCGGGCACATCGTAGTGTCGAATTCGAAAAATCACCGCATGGACCGGGATGTGCCGCTGCTGGTGCCGGAGGTGAATCCGGATCATCTGAAGCTCGTACCCCTGCAGCAGCGGCAGCGCCCATGGAAAGGGCAGATCGTGACCAACCCAAATTGCGCCACAATATCGCTGGTAATGGGCCTGGCGGCGCTGAAGCCGTTCGGCATCACGCAGGTGATCACCACGACCATGCAGGCGATCTCGGGCGCGGGGTATCCGGGCGTGCCGTCGATGGACATCAACGCCAACGTGATCCCGTTCATCGGCGGCGAAGAAGAGAAAATGGAGCAGGAGACGCAGAAGATCATGGGCGATTTCGCCGGCGACCACGTGCGTCCGCTGGCGGCGAAAGTCAGCGCCCATTGCAATCGCGTACCGGTGGTGGACGGGCATCTGGTGACAGTATCGGTGAAGCTGTCGGCGCAGCCCTCACAAACTGATCTGATGTGCGCATTCGACGAGTTCACTGGCGTGCCGCAGCAGCGCAAATTGCCAAGCGCGCCCGTAAAGCCGGTGACGTATATGCCGCAGCACGACCGGCCGCAGCCGCGTCAGGATGCCGAGCGCGACCGGGGTATGGCGGCATTCGTCGGCAGGCTGCGCGCGTGCCCGGTGCTCGATTACAAATTCGTCGCCCTGACCCACAATACGATCCGTGGCGCTGCCGGCGCGGCCGTGCTCAATGCCGAGCTAATGCACTCGGAGGGGATGCTGGACTGATGATCGTCATGAAGTTCGGCGGCACGTCCGTCGAATCAGCGTCTGCTATCGAGCGTGTGGCATCGATTGTGCGTGCGCGCGCGGCCCGTAAACCGGTCGTGGTGGTCTCGGCGATGGGAAAGACCACGAACAAGCTGCTGGCCATTGCCAGTGCGGCGATCGGCGGCAACCGCGCCGATTACATCGCGCAGATTCATGATCTTCGCGATTTTCATTCGCGCGAGGCGCGCCTGGTGGTGCCGCTGGCGGAGCGCGCCGATCTGGACCGCACGCTCGATGAGCATTTTCAGGAGCTGACAGAACTGGCGAAGGGCCTGGCCGTGCTGGGCGAGCTGACGCCGCGCTCGATCGACGCGATTTCGAGTTATGGCGAGCGCTTGTCGAGCTATATCGTCACGCTGGCGTTCGCGCATTTCGGGATGAAGACATCGCACGTGGACGCACGCCGCGTGATTGTGACCGATCATCGTCACACGCAGGCCGCGCCGCTGTTTGAGGAAACATACAAGCGGCTGGCCAACGTGATTCCGCCGCTGGCGAAAGACGGCGTTGTCGTGATGGGCGGATTCATCGGCGCAACCGCGGAGGGTGTTACTACCACGCTAGGGCGCGGCGGGTCGGATTTCACGGCTTCCATAGTAGGCGCAGGGATCGGCGCCGAGGAGATTCAGATCTGGACGGATGTCGACGGCATGTTGACGGCCGATCCGACCATCCTGCCGGGCGGGCACCGCGTCAAGATCATCTCCTTCGCGGAGGCCGCCGAGCTGGCGTATTTCGGGGCCAAAGTGCTGCATCCGGCCACGGTGATCCCGGCGGTCGAGAAAAATATTCCGGTGCTGATTCTCAATTCACGAAGGCCCGAGGTTGAAGGGACGCGCATCGTATCGGAGGCGGTCCCGTGCTCCAACACGGTGAAGTCGATCGCCTGCAAGCGCAAAATCACGCTGGTGAATATCCACTCGACGCGCATGCTGATGGCGCACGGATTTTTGAAGCGCATTTTCGACGTGTTCGAGCGTTTTGAAACGCCCGTGGATATGGTGGCGACTTCGGAGGTGAGTGTTTCGCTGACCATCGATAATCCGCAGCGCCTCGCGGAAGTATGCACCGAGCTGCGCCAGTTCTCCGAAGTCTCGATCGAGGAAGGACAGGCCATCGTGTGCCTGGTGGGCGATAACATCCGCCACACGCCGGGAGTTGCGGCGCGCGTATTCCGGGCTCTGGAAATGGTGAACATCCGAATGATCTCGCAGGGGGCCTCGCTGTTGAACCTGAGCTGCGTGGTCGCTGCACCGGGAGTTTTTCGCGCAGCTCGATCCGGCCGTGTTCGAGAGGAACGGAGCCGCCGATGCCGCCGCCTGACCGCCGCCTCGCGATCGTCGGCTACGGAAAGATGGGCCGGCTGATCGAGCAGCTTGCCCCCGGCTGTGGATTCACCGTGGCGCTGAAGCTCGACGAGTTCAATAACACCAGCTTCGAAGGCGTCACGGCGGAAAACTTTCGCGGGATCGATGTGGCGGTGGACTTTTCCATTCCCGCGGCAGTGGTCGAGAATGTCGAGCGCATCTCCGCGCTCGGCGTGAATATCGTGGTCGGCACCACGGGGTGGCTGGAACACGCAAATCGCGTCAAGGCGGTAGTTCAGAAAAGCGGTACCGGCCTCGTGTGGAGCCCGAATTACTCGATCGGCGTGAATGTTTTCGCGCGCGTGGTGGCGGAGACGGCGCGTCTTTTGGCGAACGAGCCGGAGTATGGCGCGTGGGCGTGGGAGATTCATCATGCGACCAAGAAGGACGCGCCCTCGGGTACCCTGCTGAAACTGGTGGACGAAATGAAAGGCGCCGGTTACTCGCGCCCGATCGACGTCGGCTCGAACCGCGCGGGCGCGCACCCGGGAACGCATGAAATCGGTTTCGATTCGGCGGCGGATACAATTACGCTGCGACACGTGGCGCGCGGGCGTGAAGGATTTGCGCGTGGGGCTTTGAAAGCCGCGCATTGGGTGGTGGGTAAGAAGGGCTTTCACGAATTTCGTGAGATATTGTTTTCGTAAGCAGGAGGTGGGACATGTTCACCGGATGCGGTACCGCGCTGGTTACTCCTTTCCGGCGTGATCTTTCGCTCGACGAGGCCACGCTGCGCAAGCTGGTGCGGCGCCAAATTCAGGCAGGCATCAATTTTCTGGTGCCTTGCGGGACTACGGGCGAGAATCCGACCCTCACGCGCGCCGAGCACCTTCGCATCGTCGAGATCACGCTCGAGGAAGCCAAGGGTAAACTCCCGGTACTCGCGGGCGCGGGTGGCTACAACACGCAGGAAGTGATCGAGCTGGCGCGCGAAATCGAACACCTGGGCGCGGACGGCATCCTCTCCGTAACGCCGTATTACAACAAGCCAACGCAGGAAGGGCTGTATCAGCACTTCAAAGCCATCGCGGACGCCATTCGCATTCCGATCGTCGTCTATAGCGTGCAAGGGCGCACGGGCGTGAACGTCGAGCCGGCCACGCTCGCGCGGTTGGCGCAGATCGGCAACATCGTCGGTGTGAAGGAAGCGTCGGGCAATATCATGCAGATGGCGAATGTCATCCAGCAGGTTCCCGAAACGTTCAATGTGCTGTCGGGCGATGACGCCATTACACTGCCGTTGATGGCGCTTGGCGGGCGCGGCATCATCTCTGTCGCGTCCAACGAAATTCCTGGCGGAATGACGGAACTAGCGGGGTTGTGCACGGCGGGCGATTTCGCGGGCGCGCGCAAAGTGCAGCGCAAATATCTGCCGCTGATGGAAATCAACTTCGTCGAATCGAATCCCATTCCGGTGAAAGCCGCAATGGGTCTGATGGGACTTCTCGACCCGGTCTATAGGCTGCCGATGTGTCCGCCCAAACCCGAGAGCCTGGCGAGAATCGAAGCAGTGCTTGAATCGCTGGGTCTCCTGGCGGACCGGAGAGTGCCCGTTGCAGGCTGAGATCGAGAAGGTCTTCGACGAGAAACCGGAAACTTACACGGAAGACCACTTTCGCCTGTTTCAAGAATTCAAACTCGCGCTCAACGCGGGCGCAGTGCGCGCGGCTGAACCGGATGCCCGCGCTAAGAGCGGCTGGCGCGTGAATGGCTGGGTCAAGAAAGGCATTCTGCTCGGATTCCGCATGGGCGCGGTCGTGGAAATGTCCATCGATTCCACGCGGCAGCCTTTCTTCGATAAGTCCACGTATCCGGTGAAGCGGTTCACAGTTGCGAGCGGCGTGCGCATCGTGCCGGGCGGATCGAGCATTCGCGATGGCTGCTTCGTCGGCAAAGGCGTGACCTGCATGCCGCCGATGTACATCAACGCGGGCTCGTACGTCGGCGATGGCACAATGGTGGACTCGCACGCGCTCGTGGGGAGCTGCGCGCAAGTGGGGCGAAACTGCCACATTTCGGCGGGCTCGCAGATCGGCGGCGTGCTCGAGCCGGTGGGAGCGCTGCCGGTCATCATCGAAGACGAGGTACTGGTGGGCGGGAACTGCGGCGTGTATGAAGGGACCGTGGTAAAGGGCCGCGCGGTGCTGGGCACAGGCACGATTCTGAACCGCTCGACACCGGTTTACGACATCGTGCGCAACACCGTGCTTCGCGCCACCGATGACGAGCCGCTGGTGATTCCCGAAGAGGCCGTAGTCGTGGCGGGCTCGCGCGCCGTTACCAGCGGGCCTGGAAAAGACTGGGGCATTTCGCTGTATACGCCGGTGATCGTCAAGTACCGTGACCAGAAGACCGACGCCAAAATCCAACTCGAAGACCTGCTCAGGTAGAATAGGCAGTCCTGCCTGATCATTGGGCCTGCTCATCCCCGGCAGAGGCAGACAGGAACGTCCACATCACGTGCATATCGATTTGAGATCCAAAGCCGCGCTCGTCACGGGCTCCGGGCGCGGCATCGGGCGCGCCATTGCGGAAGAGCTCTCGGCCGCGGGCGCCATGGTGATGATCAACGACCTCGACGCCGGCCCCGCCACCGAAACGCGCGACGCTATCCGGGCCGCGGGCGGACGCGCCGAGCAACTGGCGGGCGATATCACGCAGCCTGATTTTCCACAGAAACTCGTGGATGCCACGATTGCCGCGTTCGGCTCGATCGACATCATCGTGAATAACGCCGGCTACACCTGGGACAGCGTAATCCAAAAGACAACCGACGAGCAGTTTCAGGCTATGCTCGACATTCACATCACGGCGCCCTTTCGCGTGCTGCGCGCCGCGTCCACGTTTATCCGCGATGCCGCAAAACGCGAAACTGCCGAAGGCCGGCGCGTCATGCGCAAGGTAGTGAACATTACCTCGATCGCGGGGACCGACGGCAATCCCGGCCAGGCCGGTTACTCTTCAGGAAAAGCCGGCGTGATCGGGCTGACGCGCACCATGGCGAAGGAGTGGGGCCGGTACAACGTCAACGTCAACTGCGTCGGGTTCGGGCTGATCGAAACGCGCCTCACGCAGCCGCTTGCGGGCGCCGCGGCAAGCATTGAGGTGAAGGGCCACCGGATCGCGGTGGGCGTCCAGCCGAAAGTGCTGGAATCCGTAAAGGCCGCGTGCCCGCTGGGCCGCGCCGGCACGGTCGAGGAAGCCGCCGCACCGGTACTGTTTTTCTGTTCAACCCTGTCGGATTATATTACCGGTGAAGTGCTGATCTGCAGCGGCGGGCTGCACTTCTAATCCATTATGTGCAGCCTGCTTCTGGTGGACGACAATACGCAGGTTCTGGATTTTTACAAACTGGTGCTGGAGCAGGCCGGTCATCAAGTGCTGACCGCGGAGACTTGCAACCAGGCGGTGGCGTTGCTCGCCGAGAGCAACCCCGAGATTGTGATCATGGACCTGCGCGTTCCCGAAATAAGCGATGGCCTGGGATTGATCCGGACGCTCAAGGATCGCGCACTACCGGAAGGCGGTAATCGAGCCAAGGTAATCGTAATTTCCGGCTGGATCGAGGACTTGTCCGACACGCCCGAAAAAGATTTCGTGGATTGCCTGCTCCCCAAGCCGGTGCGCATGGAATTACTGCTGCGATCGATCGCCAGGTTGGCCTGAGTGGTGGTTCCGTTTCCCACGTTTTCGCGCGCCTCAATGGCTCGGCGCGAAAACATTACACGGGCGCGCAATCCGATGCCGCCCGCCAACTCCTATAATGGAGTTGATGCCCAAAGCCAGAGAGCTTGAAGTACGCCTTGAGCGTACCGAACAGCAACTGCGCCTGTTTCAGAAAATCAGCCGCTTCATGGTGCGTGAGATGAGCCTCCAGGAAGTTCTGCAGGGCATCGTTTCGCTCATCGTCGAGTTCATGGAGTGCGATTCCTGCCTGGTTTATCTGCTGGATCACGATGAGCTGGTGCTCTGCGCCTCGAACACGCCGCACCCGTCAACCATCGGCAAACTCCGCCTCCGGCTCAATGAAGGTCTTACCGGTTGGGTGGCGCGCGAGCGCCGCCTTTTGGCCATCTCCCGCGATGCTTACAAAGATCCGCGCTTCAAATATTTCGGCGAGCTTCCGGAAGACACGTATGAGGCCTTTCTTTCCGCGCCGGTCATTGCGCGCAACCGCGTGGTTGGCGTGATCAATGTCCAGCACCGCGTTCCGCATCAGCACACGGGCAGTGAGATGGAAGTGCTCACCACGGTCGGCGAGCAGGTGGGCTGCGTGCTGGTGCTGGCCCGGATGGAGCCTACAGCGGTCGCCGAAGCCAATCATGTGGAACTGGTGCTCTCCTCCGGGCCGGTCCTGCCGGGGCGTTAGGTGTTCAGCCGATTCCTGCTGGCCGCTGGAATTATCGCCGGTGCGCTCACAACGCTGCGGGCGGCGCCGGCGGAAACATCCGAGCGATGGCGCGTTCTTTACTTTTACGATGAGCTGCAATCGTCGCTGGTCATAAACGACTTTAAGTTCATGACCGCTGAGCGCGGCATTGCCGCCGGCTTTCTGCTGGATAAAAAGGGCAAGATCAAACCCACGGCCCTCACCACTAGCGACGGCGGCGCGCACTGGATGCTGGTGCCGTTGAAGGAAGTGCCGCTCTCATTTTTTTTCTTAGATGACAATCACGGTTGGATGGTGGGCGATAAGCTGCTCTGGTCGACCGCCGATGGGGGCCGCACCTGGCTCAAGATCGGGGAGTTCAGCGATGCCGTACGCGTGTATTTCGCCAACCAAGAGCACGGCTGGGCCGTAGGTGAGCAGAAGAAAGTCTACGATACCGCCGATGGCGGCAAGACATGGAATCCCGTACCCGCCGCGGCTAAACCCGCATCCACGCCCGAGCGCACCGTCTACAACTGGATTGATTTCGCGAACCCGAAAGTCGGCATCATCACCGGCTGGAATCAACCGCCGGGCAGTGCCTCCACACGGATGCCGGAATGGATGAATCCGACGAGCACACGCTTCCAGCGGGAGACGCCTCGGGTGTCCATTTTCCTGCAGACGCGCGACGGTGGAAAAGCCTGGGACGCGACGACGGGATCGCTATTCGGGCATGTGACGCGCGTGCGGCTGTCGCCGGCCGGTTACGGACTCGGGCTGATCGAGTTCAGCGAAGCGTTCGAGTGGCCCTCGGAAGTGTTTCGCATCGATTGGACAACGGGAAAGAGCGAGCGCGTGTACCGGGAAAAGAACCGCCTGATTACCGACGTGGCCATCCCGCCGACCGGCCCCGCCTATCTGACAGGCATCGAGAAAGTGGACAAACTGCTCGATAGCCCGGTGCCCGGCAAATTGAAGATCATGAAGAGCGCCGACTGGTCGAACTGGCAGGAAATGGAAGTGGATTACCGCGCGACCGCGCATCGCGCCATGTTATCGGCGGTAGATGATCGCAATATCTGGGTGGCCACCGATACGGGCATGATTCTGAAACTCGAGGCGCCCAAGTAAACAGCCGCAACCCTTCACGCTTTCTCGCGAGAACAACTCTGCCCTATTTTGATTTTTCCACCACGAATGCACCGCACTGGGTTGTTAAATGTATGAAACCAAACATTAACAAAATTGAGGAAATGTTTCTTTTCGGTCGAGATTTTATTTGACGAAAGTTAACACTGGGAGCATTATATAGAAGGTTCCAAGAGGTTCATGGGACAGCAAACCTGGTGAGTGGTAGCGGGCCTGGAACGTTGATCCGCTGGCGAACTATTAAAAACAGGAAGCCGGCGGGGAGCGAAGGGAAATCGGGCCGAGCGCTAAGGGGAGCTTATCGGTTGGTAGTCGGGCTGAACGCTTCGAGCCAGAGGGGCCTAAGAACCCCAAAGGGGAGCGGAGGCCAGAAAACCAGTCGAGAACGCAGAGTTGGTAACTGGACAACGGGTCTGTAACGTTGATAGCGCCACGGCTGGGGCAAACTGAGCCGGGGCGAAGAAGTAGCAGACCGAACGGGTTCGGCGCCGGGCTTTGCGAGGCAGTGAAGAGGCAGGCCGGGAGCTTTGATCTCTCAATGGTGGCTCGGTAACGGGCAGCCGTTGGGGGTGAGCGAAAGGCCGTTTCGAACTGTCGGCTCAGGTCGGGAAGGGCTAGCAGACGGGCTCTGGAGCATTGATCCATCGTTCTACAAAAGGAGCGGTGGGGAGCAAAGGAGATGACGTACGGCCGTCCTGATCGCAGAACTCATGCCGTGCATGCCGGCGGGGGTTGGGCTGTTCAGTGAGTCACTTGGAACCATTTTTATTTTTGGCAGCCATTCTCTGCGATTAACTCTTCCGAATTCCCGCGCGATCCTCGAAATTCTATTGGGCTAAGTTCTTCCTTTGCCACTCATGAGCCCTCGACACGCGCACGATTCTGGTTCGGCACATCGGCGGGCGGGAGCTCGTTTGTTCACCTTTGGTTCTGGCGATTCCACCAAATCAGCTCGCCGACAAAAGCCGCCTGGGTCGCGCGTGTTGGCCGGCGCTGTTACTTTGACGCTGTCGCGCCGGGCTTTGCGGCTGCGTATGAACCAGGGGACCCCTCGAAGTTGTCTTTGCAGTCCGGCTGGCAGAAATAGTAGGTCTTGCCCTGGTATTCGGTCTTCAGCGCGGTCTTTGGGTCGACCGGCATGTTGCATACCACATCGATCACACGCGCTTCAGCGGCGGCTGCAGGCGCGGCCTTGGCGTCCACCACCGCGCTGGGACTCGCCGCCGCTCTGACGACGAGCGTACCCTTGCGCTGGGCGACTTCGAGCAGCGTAGGATAAAACTGGACGAAAGTATTATCCACGGCGCCGTGCTCAGAATGGCAGGAATAACACGAGGCGCTCCGGGGAATCATCTTGGCTTCCGAAGCCGTCTTGCCAAGCGCGAAGAACGCCCACTTGCCGGGAAAACGCTTCTCGTCCTTCACTTCGGCTTCGACGGTGACCATGCCGCTCTGATAGTGCCCGCCATTGTTGATCGATCCCTTGGACTCCGAGGTGCGGACCTCCAGCACAAAGATGGTTTTGTCGGGCCACTTGCCGGTTTCAATGAACGAGCGGTAAGCCGCGGGGTTGACGAACACGTTGTCGAATGCTGGATGGTTGTCGCGCAGGGCTTCGGCGGCGGGGCCATAGGTCATGCCCAGGCCGGAACTCAGATAGATCCACTCGCGATAATTCTTCGGACGGATCAACTGGCCATCGGCGGTGAACTGCGGCCCGTCACCCGTAGCGGGGCGGTCCGCGGCCATTAGCATTAGCACCGCAAGAACGGTGCTCACGCTGGCCACTGCCATGGGAAGTCCTTTTATGCGCATCCCTCAGGGTAACTCGCTCTCAATCGCAACGCTACCCGTCGGCGGTGCCCGGACGCTGCCGCGATCAGCACATTACTCGTACCTCAAGGCGATCATGGGATCGACGCGTGAAGCTCGACGCGCCGGGAGGTAACTGGCGGTGGCGGCGACTGCGAACAAAAGAGCGACGGCCGCGGAGATGGTCAACGAATCGGTGGGCTTCAGTCCGTAGAGCAGGCTCGACACTGACCGCGCCAGCGCGAGCGCGAGCGGTACGCCAATTGCAACGCCCGTGCCGACCAGCAGCAGCGCTTCGCGTAACACCATCCAAATTACGCCGCCAGGCTCTGCGCCCAGGGCCATGCGGAGGCCGATTTCGTTGGTCCTGCGCGTGACGCTATAAGCCAGCACTCCATACAGGCCGATCGAGGCGAGCAGCAATGCAAATGCGCCAAACCAGCTCGACAGTGTTGCCATCAGGCGTTCCTGCGAGAGTGATTCATCCAATTGAGCTTCGAGTGTCCTGACGTTGTAGATGGGCACATTCGCGTCTACGGCCTGGACCTCGCGCCGGATGGCAGATGTCACCTTCGCCGGATCGCCAACCGTGCGGACGTACAGTGTCATCGGCACACCTAAATTTTGCTCAAATGGCACATAAACTACGTTGGGTGGTTCTCCGCGCACAGCAACTACATTCCGTGGTTCCTCGCGCACATCTTTGTACTTGCCATCACGGACAACACCGACGATCTCAACATTCACATCCCCGACTACGACGTGGCGGCCTACGGCTTTACCACCACCGAAAAACCGACGCGCAAATGTCTGATTGACGATGGCTACTTTCGGAGCCGATTTCGTGTCGTGCGCGGTGAAGCTCCGGCCCAGCAAAAGTGGGACTTTGAGGGTCTCAAAGTATTTTGGGCTCACGCTATTGATCCAGCCACCCCCCTCGGCTCGTGGTGTATTCTCACCTTCTGCGTGGACGCCCTCGATCCTGAGGCCGGGTCCCAGAAGGCCCATGGATCCGATGCTTGCGGACCGCACCCCTGGTAGCTGATTTACCCGCTCAATTACCTGCTCGAAAAAGCGGGTGCTCTGGTCATTGCTGTAGCCGTTCAGCAAGGGAACGAGTTCCAGCAGCAGAACGTTCTCCCGGTCGTATCCGATATCGACGGCCTTCAAGTTTCGAAGTGTCCTCACAAACAAGCCCGCGCCCTCCAGCAGCAGCAGGGACAATGCGACTTGAGCAATAGTGAGGACCTTGCGGAGAGTTAGTGAGCCGCGAAGCCCGCTCAAGGTCGCTTGAGCTTTCAGAGCGGGAGCGACTGCCGACCGCGTGAGCTGCAATGCCGGTGCCAGGCCAAAGAGAATTCCCGCGGCCAAAGAAACAATCACCGCGAACGCAAGCACCCGGAAATCGGGCTCGACGTCCAAAAAGACCGGCAGCCTTCCTTCCGGTAGAAAGCTCGCCAGCACGTGGCTTCCCCAGCGAGCC
>Ga0247670_1000332_pt1 | contig 11671 bp, 12 predicted proteins | sample CNK11_metaG_FD_183042 | JGI IMG/M metagenome (GOLD analysis project Ga0247670, IMG submission 183042) | Soil microbial communities from Purdue University Martell Research Forest, Indiana, United States - CNK11 | ecosystem: Environmental > Terrestrial > Soil > Temperate forest > Bulk soil...
AAACCCATGGCCGAACGCAGGCAGGTTATCCGCCAATTCCCGCAACCGGTGATCCGGTCCAGGCCAATTTCCGCTCACGGCGTCAGCGGCCGCCCTTTTTCCATTGCCGGGTCAAATTTGTCGATTTGCACGGGAATCACGAACGGATTGGACAAGGTTTTAATGCGGGCAAAGCCGACGTCCTGGGCACGGATGATGGAGTCAGCGAAATCACCGAAGTCGTAATACTTCGCCAGCTCGCTGATCTCGTTCTGGTTGTTGAGGTGGGAAACGATGATGTTTTCCGTGTTGGAAAGGATGTTCGGGTGGATGCTGGAAACCTCCTGCGTGGCATACACAAAGGCGATGCGGGCCTTCGCCCCTTCCTTGGCGAGGATGGGCCAGATTTCCGTGAGTGGCTCCTGCTTGCCAATCAGGTTATGAGCCTCTTCGACATACAGCACAATGTGCGGCGGCTGCCGGCCGGTGTTGAAGGTGGCCATCGAGTTGTGAAAAATATGGCGCGCAATGCGTTTGCTCAATCGCTCGCGCTGGACCGGGTCGCCCACGGAAAGGTCGAGGATCACAATCTTCCCGGCGTCCAGATGCTGGTAAATCTCCTCGCAGACATCCGTGTTGCGATTGGGCGCATGATAATCCTTGTAGGGCTGGAGCAGCCGGAAGCCGGGAATGTAGCCGCCCTGGTCATTTTTCTGAAGCAACAGGTTGATGAGGACGTTGGTGTCCGGTTCAACCCACGACCCGCCGGTGGGAGTGATGAGTTCATCCTGGATCTGCCGCACAAAATAAAACCATTGGCAGACCTGGGCGGCGCTCAGGCCTTCCGCCGGATTCACGGAAGGGTTTACTTTTTTGCTGATGACGGCATTCACCTCAAAGGTGATTTTGAAATTCGCGGGCGGCTCGTAGCCGGCGCAGAACAGCACGGCCTGATACGCGGCCAGCTTGATCTGAAAACGGGCCGACTGCCGCCGGAACTCCTCCTCGCCGCTGCAATTGTCCAAGCTGGGCGGCTCGAAATCCATGCTCAAAAACGCCTCCAGATCGGCCGACCGCGGCACCTTGCTGGCTTCGATCAATCCACGCAACGTGTTATGCCCTTCCGCGGTCTGCCGGTAAAAATTGTTCAGGATCAATTCAAACCCCGGCGTCGGTGTCATCCGGTAACGCACCGTGTCGCCGGGAAACACCTCGGCGAGGGACCCCTTGTCCTGCTGGTTGGCGTTCGCATATTCACCGTTCGAGTCGTAGATGATCTGGCCGATTTTCAGTTTGAACGCATCACTGGTGCGCTTCACCACGGAGACCAGTTTTTTCACTGTGTTGGATTTGCCCGTGCGCGTCATGCCAAACACCGCCGTCCGCCGCGCCAGAAAATCCACCGCGTTCAAGTGGAACACCGCTCGCGCCGCGTCCGGGCTGCGATGCAGGCGCTCGGTGGAGGCATACCGCACCGTGCCGATGGGAAAGCGCGGCAACGCCCCGGTCAACCCCAGCCGGCGGGCCTCCTCTTCCACCGCCGTCATCCGCGCCGGGCTGATGTAATTGATGATCGCCTCCAGCGCCGCGCCTTCGGGCCGGTAAACCGCCAGTCCCGCCGCTTGCGCATAATTCTCCACGTCGCTGCCGAGACGCAACCGGCCATCCTGCAAATAAAACGTTCCCAGCAACCGGCATTGCAACAGGCCGAATTGAAACTCCTCCACCGTCACCGGGGCCAACGTGTCATCCGTCACCGGCTTCCGAGCCTTCAGCTGTTGCAACCGGGCCTGAAGCTCCTTGTCCGCCGGATTGGCCGTGGCGGAGCCGGTCACCCGCAGCAGAAAAACTTCCGCGAACGGCCTGCCGTCGTCCGCCGCCGCGAGCAAAAAGCAATTGTGCGGCACGCCCTTCGCCTGCGCCTTCCAGACATCACTCGTGAGCAGCAGCGCCCGTTCGAAATCCACCGCGCCAAGCCAGCCGACAAATTGGTGTTTCTGGATCAGTCCGGCCAATGGGTCCGGCGACAAGGGGTGGGCAGTGTTGGACATGGAAAATTCAACGGCACATTTCAGAACTCGAAAACATCTTTGCCGGAAGCTTGACGGCAAGCCCGGCGAATTTCAAAAGAATTATTTGAGAACCGCCGCCACGCGGGCCGGCCAACCGAAAATCCCCGCTCGCCACGCCTTCCGCTTTGGATTAACCTCCGGCCATGATGGAACTGCCCAAGCCGGATATTATTTTCACCCACGAGAGCGACCTCGACGGCTTGGTGGCGGGCCTCATGTTGCAAAAGCTCGCGAAGAAAATTTACAACCGCGACGTCCCGCTGGAGGCGTATCATTACAATTACTGGAAGACGCGCGAGCTGCGCGAAAAGGCCGCATGGGTCACCGACTTCACCTACGAACCGCGCCTCGACAAGGAGCAATGGGTCATCATTGATCATCACGTCACCGACGCCGTGCCGAAGAACGCGCACCTCATTCACGACGTGACCAAATCCGCCGGACTGCTCTGCTACGAACTCTGCAAACGCAACGGCCTCGACTCGCCCGCGCTGGAACGGCTCGCGCACCTGAACAACGTCGCCGACCTGTTTCTCGAGGACGACCCCGATTTCGAGCTGGCGGTGGATTATGCGAATCTCGTCAAGATTTACCAGTTCTGGAACCTGCACGCGCTCATTGACGGTGACGTCGAAAAGTTGCTGAACCATCCCTTGCTCGAAGTCATCGCCGTCAAACGCCGCATCGAAGATCCGCTGGGGTTTGAGTGGAGCAAAAACCACGTCACCGAAATCAGCGCGGCCGTCGGCTACGTCGAGACCGTCGTGGGCAACAACAACCTCATCGTGCATCAACTGCTTGAGCGGCAGGCGGTGAAATTTCCCGTGCTGGTCACGCTGTTCAAGCGCGCGAACAACGTCGTGATCGCCAGCTTCCGCAGCCGCAACGGCGAGGCGCTCAAGGTGGCGGAGAAATTTCAGGGCGGCGGCCACGCCAACGCCTCCGGCGCGATGTTCCCCAAATCCATCCGCAACATCCCCGAAGCCGTGGATTATCTGCGCACGGTCTTGAATCCGAAGCGCGGCGCGCCCTTGAACAACCTGGAAAGTTTGTTCGCGGGGATTGAGGCGGAACAGAGGAAATAAACTACCATATTTTTCCTAGTTACTTGAATATTATGCGTGCGCCAAGCTCAATTTCGATTGCAGTAAGTATCGCCTTCTTATTCACGTTCCACATAGAAGGATCCACCTTTTTGATCACCAATACGAATGATTCGACCAACCTAACCAGCTTGCGCGGGGCAATTATTAAGGCAAATCGAAAAGGTGGAAACAATACGATCATACTTGGTCAGGCATTTGAACCACGCCGCAACAGCCAGCAAAGGCAGTGGATTTTTCCACTGAATATTTCCGGCGCAGATGAAGACGGCGCAAGAACTGGCGATTTGGACGTAACACGAGGCAATTTGACCATCATCGGCGCCACTTCCAACGTCATCGTTGATGCAACAGGTTTAGGGGATCGGGTTTTCCAAGTGTTTTCCAATGCTCATTTGACGCTTTCAGATTTGGTCATAAGAGGCGGCACTGCGCCCGGAAACGGTAGAAGCTATCTCGTCAATGGCGAAGCTGGCGGTGCGATTTACAATGCCGGAACTCTATTTTTGGAACACTGCACCGTCACCAATAACTCAAGTGGCGGCGGGAATTTCTCTGAAGGCAACATCGGCGGCACGAGTGGTGGTGATGGCGGTGGCATTTATAGTTCAGGAAAACTGACTATGAACAATTGCATCGTTGCTGGAAACTCATCCGGCACGGGCGCAGATGGTGCAGGTGGCGGCAGTGGCGGTGGTATAAAGAATGACGGCACTTGTCGCTTAACGGCATGTGTTATTTCTGAAAATCTAAGCGGCAACGGTGGCGGCCCTGAAGGCAATGCGGTAGGTGCTGGTGGCTGGGGCGGCAACGGCGGGGGCATTTACAATTCTGGACTGATCGAATTAAATTACTGCATAGTCAGCGCCAACACGAGCGGACAAGGAAGCAATGGAGGCGATCCATCGGGCACAACTCAACGTCCTGCTCTGGGTGGACCAGGCGGCTCAGGCGGCAACGGAGCTGGCGTCTATAATGAGGGACAAATGCGGTTAAACTATTCCACCGTTAATGGCAATTCGTGTGGCAATGGTGGAAATGGCGACAGTGCTAGCCGAGGCGGAAATGCAGGAGCGGGCGGTAGTGGTGCGGCAATTTTTAATACGGGCGATTTGAGCCTTAACACTTCCACGATCAGTGAAAATTTTTGCGGCAATGGCGGCATGGGCGGCAACGGAGCCTTTGGTGGCTTTGGAAGTTTACCTCCCAGCGGCGGCGGCACCGGCGGCGGCGGCGGGATTTACAACGCAGGTTCTTTAGATTTGAGTTCGTGCACCGTTGTATTAAATCAAACCGGCGTTGGCGGTAATGGCGGCAATAGTTTAAGCTTCGGCAGCTCTTCTCTCACCGCAGCTTCCGGAGGGCGAGGCGGCGATGGCGGTGGCATTTTGAATGCAAACAACGCGTCCCTGGTAGTGCGAAACACTTTGATTGCGCTTAATTTAATAAATGTTGGTGGGTCTGGCGGGACAAATATAGAATATTACCAAACAACGGAGCAAATCGGAGATTCTGGCGCTGATGGTATCTGCTACGACGTGGCAGGCGATTTCACTTCGCAAGGATTTAATCTGGTCAGCATCGGCGACGGCAGCACAGGATTCACCAACGGCATAAACGCCAACCAAGTTGGCAGCATCGCCAATCCGATAGACCCACTCATCGGATCGCTACAAATGAATGGTGGTTTTACACCTACGCACGCGCTACTGCCTGGAAGTCCTGCGATTGATCAAGGTAACAGTTTCAGAATTCGCGCCGACCAGCGCAGGCATCGTCGGCCATATGATTATACTTCAATTTCCAATGCTCAAAAAGGTGACGGTAGTGACATAGGCGCGGTTGAATTGGACAATTAGCCGCAGCTCCACGCCAGCAGCTTAAGTTCGTGTGGTGTTTTCCTCACAGCGATTCGCGTCTAACATCGCCGCCGCTTATGCCTGATTCATCCACCCCGACCGACAGGCAGCACGGTAATTTCTTCTTTTTTTTAGAACAAAATCGTGGCTGGCGACTCTAACCTTAAGCGGGCCAATCAGGCCCGTGAAACGCAGTGAACCAACAATAGGAGATTGACCATGAAAAGATTAATCCTGTGTCTGATGACAGCATTAACGGTGTTCGCCGCAAAGGAGGCCTTTGCCGCGGGCGCAAACGGTTCGGCCAGCGTGATTCCGGCCTATTATGACCACGTTCTGTTCTCAATTCAGTTCGTGGAGTTTTCGCCGGCGGCTGAAAAAGCCCTGCTCCAGCATAATAAATCCATCAACCTCATCTACCAGTCGGATCCCGGCCTGCCCGGCGGCGAACCGTTCGTCTCGGTGATTGATGCCATCCCCGGCGACGGCTTCAATCCGGTCTGGCAGGAGGTGCAGATCACGTTCACGGCCGGCCACACGCCGCGCCAGCTTTTCTCGGACGATGAGATCGCCGACGCCGTGGCCAGCGGTGAAATCACGCTGACGTTCACCGACGAAGTCTATTGGTGCCCCGTCGTTGGGCACAAATAAGCCGGACGCATAAGCCCCGGTGCCGCCGGCACCGGGGCTTGATTTCTGGTGGCTGAACTGTTGACCCGGCCTGCTTTCGTCTCCTTTCCCGCGCGCGCCGGTTGGTTTTTCTTTTCCTTGCAGCGGTTTGTGTTTAGCATCGCCGCCGCTTATGCCTGATTCATCCACCCGCGCCGACGGTCGTTCGGCCAGCCGACTTCGCCCACTGCGTTTTCAAAATGGCATCGCGCCCTACGCCACCGGCTCCACGCTCATCGAATGGGGCAACACCCGCGTCATCTGCGGCGTGACCATCGAGGAAACCGTGCCGCGCTGGATGAAGGAACAAAAAGTCGAAGGCGGCTGGATCACGGCGGAATACTCGATGCTCCCCTACTCCACCCTGCAGCGCAAACCGCGCGACATCTCCAAGGGCAAGCTGGACGGGCGTTCGTCGGAAATCCAGCGGCTCATCGGCCGTTCCATGCGCGCCGCGCTGGACCTGCAAAAGCTCGGTGCCCGCACCATCTGCGTGGATTGCGATGTGTTGCAGGCCGACGGCGGCACGCGCACGGCGGCCATCACCGGCTCGTTCGTCGCGCTGTCGCTCGCGATCAAAAAGTTGATCGCCGAAAAGAAACTGACGACCAGCCCGATTCTCCACGCCGTCGCCGCCGCCAGCGTCGGCATTGTGAACGGCGTGCCGCTGCTGGATTTGTGCTACACGGAAGACGTCGCCGCGTCGGTGGACATGAACCTGGTGATGAACGAGAGCGGCCAGTTCATCGAGCTGCAAGGCAGCGGCGAGGAAGCCACCTTCAGCGAATCCGAACTCGCCGCCCTGCTCGCGCTCGGAAAATCCGGCATCGGCGAATTGCTCGCCGCCCAAAAAAACGCGCTCCTCTAATCAAGCTATGTCATCAAGACCAACTCTGGGAGCACCGGCGTCTCGCCGGCAGGTTTCTCAATCGCAAAGCAACTTGCCAGCGAGACGCCGGCGCTCCCGGAAAAAATCATCCACCAAACGTCCGCGTTTTCATCCAACTGGAAAGAAGCCCGCACCCGTCACCCGGCTGCTGTTGATCCGTCACGGCGAAGTTGAAACCCAATATCATGGTGTGTTCGGCGGACGCATTGATATGAACCTTTCCGACCGCGGCCACGAACAAGCCAGGACGCTCGCGAAATTTCTGCGCGGGAAAAAGTTCGACGCCATCTATGCCAGCCCGATGAAGCGCGTGCAACAGACGTTCGCGCCCTCGGCCAGGCATCACCGGGTCAAGCAGGTCATCCTGCCCGGCTTGCGCGAGATTCATTTCGGCGATTGGACGGGACTCAACTGGGATGAAGTGCGCGAGCAGTTCGGCATCGAGCCCTACGAATGGCTCCAGAAAATTGAACTGGGCGTGGTGCCGAACGGGGAAAGCACGGTGCATTTCCGCAAACGGATCGAGCCCTGCCTGCGCCGCGTCATCCGCGAGAATCGCGGCAAGACGGTCGCCATCTTCTGTCATGGCGGCGTCATCCGCATGATGCTGGCAATCCTGCTGGATCTGCCGCTGCCGAAGACCGGTTGCTTCGAGGTGGAATACACCAGTGTCACGCAAGTGGCGATGCATCCGCACATGAACGAGATTGAACTGCTCAATTTCACGCCGTGGCGCGATGTCCTGGCGGACGGCCATCATGAAGACAAATAAAACGCTCTGGCGGATTTCCGTCACCACCACGCTGGAAGCGGAGGATGCCGTGGCTGAACTGCTGGGCGGCATTTTTGGCCAGCCGGCTTCATCGCATTTCAATGTCGAAACGCTCGTCAGCGTCGTCAGCGTTTTCGCTCCGCAGAAAACCATCCTGGCGGGCGACATCCGGGGTCAAGTTTCCGCTGGGTTGAAACGGATCAAAAGCTGCGGCCTGAACCTCGGTTCCGGTAAAATCAACACGGCCAAGGTGCGGCGCGAAGATTGGTCGGAATCGTGGAAGCGGCATTTCAAGGCGATTGAGATCGGCGACGCGCTGCTGATCAAACCCAGTTGGATCAAGCGCAAACCCCGCAAAAACCAGGCGGTCGTGATCCTTGATCCCGGCTTAAGTTTCGGCACGGGCCAGCATGCGACGACTTCGTTTTGCCTGCATCAAATCGTAGCGGCGGTCGGCAGACCGCCGCAAACTGCAAAGGAATCGAAGGATGCGGCTCTCTGCCGGGGAGCCGCCAAAAAATCATTTTTGGACATCGGCACGGGCTCGGGAATCTTGGCGATCGCGGCGGCCAAACTCGGTTGCCAGCCGGTCCGCGCCTTTGATTTTGATCCGGAATCGGTCCGGGTTGCGCGCGCCAACGCCCGCGTCAATCAAGTCGCCGGCCGGATTAAAATCACGCAGGATGATGTGACGAAGCAACCTATGCGCCCGGCCCGGCAATACGATCTGGTTTGCGCCAACCTGATCTCCAACCTGCTCATCGCGGAGCGCCAGCGGATCGTGGCGCAAGTGAAGCCGGGCGGGATGCTGGTGCTGGCAGGCATCTTAAAGTCCGAATTCGGGTTGGTGCAGACCGCGTTTGAAGGTTTGGGGTTGAAATTCGTCACCGGCAAGAATGAAAAAGAATGGCGTTCGGGTTCGTTTCGTTTGGCGGCAAAGTGAGTTTCACCCGCATTTTCACTGGGTGAAATGCGCTCCCATTAGTTTTTCATTTTTTTCAAGGTTACGTTTAAGAAAGATTTTTTAAAATTTTGAATGACAAATGCGATGTTTGGTCTCATAAACGGAGCGTAGAGGGCAGTTGGCAGTCAAGCCAGCGACAAGGAAGGCTTGAGCCGCTGCGAAGCTCCGTAACCAAACAAAAAATGCGTTATGAAAAGAATGATGGAAGCTATCACCGAGATCATCCGTGACACCAGCCACCCGTTCCGCAAAATGGAACATCAGCCGAAGAAGACGCTGAAAAACCGCTACGAACGCAGAAAGGTAAAGGAATACCTTCAGTTGACCGACTGGCAGGCCGAAGAAGCCGTGTGAAAGATTCAACCCATTTCCGTTAAGCAAGCCGCGCGCAAGCGCGGCTTTTTCTCTTTCGCCGGAGTGTCTTCGGGCGCTCCGGGCAGAGGTCAAAGAAACCGGTTTGCGAGCCGCGACGTTGAAACCGTTTGCCGCGGTGATACATGTCCGGCTTCAGCGGTGAAATAAACGTCGCTCTCCGCGAGTTGCGCGCACCAAGCGCCAGCAGGATGACGATGATGATGACCCTCCCCCTCTCCCCACGAGTTGAGCGGCCGGCTGAAAAATCCGTTGCCCAATAAAAAACCGCCCGACTGCGAATGCAGCGGGCGGTTTGAAATTCGAACCTGGTTACTTCATCAACAACATCTGGCGGGCGCGCTTGATGGCCGTGGTGAGGCGGCGCTGATAATGCGCGGGCATGCCGGTGTATTTGCGCGGCAGGATGCGGCCCTGGTCGGTGACGTATTGCTTGAGCAGGGTGATGTTTTTGAAATCCAGCGCGTCCTCGGTGAAGTCGATTTTCGGCTTCGGGCGGGGCGTGCGGTTTTCCGTGGTGCGGCGGTTGCCGCGCTTGTCCTTTTCGGTATTCGTCTTGCGGGGCATAATTACTTGATCTCCTTGTGCAAGGTATGACGGCGCAGAAACGGGTTGAACTTCCTGAGTTCCAGTTTCTCCGGCTTCAATTTCTTGTTGCGGGTGGTCGTATAGCGGGAGGGCGATTTGCCTTCCTTCCGCGCTTCCGAGCATTCGATTGTGATGATTTCTCGCGCCATAAATTATTCTTTTTCTTTGACCGGCTTTTCTTCCGGCTCGTCTTCGTCGGTTTCAACTTCCGTGACTCCCGCATTGTCCACCGTGCCGAGCTGGCCGATGCGCCGCTGCCGCAACGCGCCGTCGCGTTCCAACTGCGCCTGCGCCTCGACCGTGAACCGCGTCCACGGAATCGCTTCCAGCCGCGCCTTGGGAATCGTCTTGTTGGTCAATTCGCAGATCCCAAAAGTCTTTTTCTCGATGCGCTTGAGCGCTTCTTCGATCTCGTAAACCGAGTCCTGATCCGCCGAGAGCAGGCTCAAGGCGAAATCCCGGTCAAAATTGTCCGTGCCCGAGTCGGCCATGTGCAGGCTGTAACCGGCCATCTCCTGCGCGGATTCCTTGGCCAGGCCGCTCATCTGATTGAGCAACTGTTCCCGCAGTTCGAGCAGACAGTTGTAATAGCCCTGCCACTCCGGCTTGATTTTCTTCGCTTCAACCGCAGTCACGCCTTTGTTCATCGGCCGGCCAAGAATGGCGGCAGAAGTGGCGGACGCTTGAGACTTGCCACGTGGGGCCGGTTTTTTCATTTCGTTTTTCTTCACTGTCACGGTTAAAACTCAAATGATCCGGCGGAAAATAATTCAACCGGGTCGTTAAAGGCTGGCGAATCTATCAAACGAAGCCGAATAATCCACTAAAATCTTCAAAAATTTTGGCTGTCACCGGCGAACCCGGGCAATCCATGCCGGGCCGCTCCGGCATCCATCGGAAAACGGCTGGACAACGCGCTTTCGCGGGAACAAATTTATTTGCCCCAGCCACCACACGCAACGAACGGAATATGAAAACCCCATCAATCCCGGAAGGTTGTCATGCCATCACCCCTTATCTGACCAAAATGATTTGCGGAAACCTTTCACCCCTTCTCGATGCACGCATAGGCATTGTGATTGTGGATGCTCTCGAAATTCTCCGCTTCCACCTTATACCAGTTCACCCGCGCATCGGCGTTCAGCTTCAGCGCCACGTTGCGCACCAGGTCCTCCACGAACACCGGATTTTCATACGCGCGTTCCGTCACCGCCTTCTCGTCCTGCCGCTTGAGCAGCGCGTATAGCTCCGAACTCGCCGAGCCTTCGATCACTGCGATCAGATCCTCGATCCAGACGGATTTCTTCATGCGGATCGCCACCGTCACCTCGCCGCGCTGGTTGTGGGCGCCGTATTTGGCGATCGCCTTGGAACACGGACACAGCGTCGTCACGTTCGCCTTCACCGTCAGCACGAAATCAATGTCCTTCCCGCAGGCCGCCGCGTCGAAGCGCGCGGTGTAATCCATCAGGCTTTCCAGCCGCGACACCGGCGATTGCTTGGACAGGAAATACGGGAACTCGATCTCGAGGTGCGACGTGGCGGATTTCAGCTTTTGCTGCAGCGAATGCAGGATTTCCGAAATGTTCTCGACGTGGATGATGTTGCCGTGCGCGTTCAGCACCTCCACGAAGCGGCTCATGTGGGTGCCTTTGAATTCCTTCGGCAGATCCACGAACATGCCGATGGTGGCCACGGTGTTCTGCACGCTGCGCGCCTTGTCACGCACCTGAATGGGAAAGCGCAGTCCGCGCACGCCAACCTTGTCGATGCGCAGTTCGCGGTGATCGCGCTCGCTCTGTTTGTCGTCCAGCTTCGAGGGATCTGGCTTGCGTTTGGCAACTTTAGACATGGCTAGATGATAACAGCTTTACCCGCTTTGGCAAAAAAAGTTCCCTTGAAATATGAATATCATCTGACAATTTTACCTCCGATGAGAATCACAATCCGCCTCGCGTTCTTTACCGCTCTGCTGTTGGGCGTAAATACGTTCGCCGCCGGAACCTTCCGCGTCGCCACTTACAACGTGGAAAATTATCTCGACCAGCCGACCGAATCCCGCCGGTTCGTCAAATCCGCCGAGGCGAAGGCCAAAATCCGCGAAGGCATCCGCGCGCTGAACCCCGATGTGCTCGCGCTCGAAGAAATGGGCGGCACGAACGCGCTGCTGGAACTCCGCGCGTCGCTCAAAACGGACGGGCTGGATTTTCCGTATTGGGACCATGTCACCGGCGCCGACACAAACATCCACGTCGCCGTGTTGAGCAAATTTCCCTTTGCCGCGCGGCATCCGCACACGAACGACAATTTTCTGCTGGATGGCCGGCGGTTCAGCGTCAGCCGCGGGTTTGCCGAGGTGGACGTTCAGGCACGAACGAACTTCACCTTCACGCTCATCGTCGCG
>Ga0247670_1000333_pt1 | contig 11637 bp, 11 predicted proteins | sample CNK11_metaG_FD_183042 | JGI IMG/M metagenome (GOLD analysis project Ga0247670, IMG submission 183042) | Soil microbial communities from Purdue University Martell Research Forest, Indiana, United States - CNK11 | ecosystem: Environmental > Terrestrial > Soil > Temperate forest > Bulk soil...
GCGAGCTGAAGCTCAACGGCGAGACTTACATGGCACTGCCGTTGCAGCATGCCGCCTTGGGCGCCGGGTATAAGCTGCTCATGCTTTACTCCTTGGATCAGTCCATCCATCAGGTGATTGCCGGTTTTGCTCGTCCGTTCGCCGTCGTAGGAACCGCCGGCGCCGTACTGGCGTGTTTTCTCGCGCTCTTGGCGTCCCGCGCCGTCATCAAGCCGATTCAGGATTTCGTGACACGGCTCCGGCAGAGCGAACAAACCGGCCAATTGCCCGTTGACCTTCCAGTCAATTCCTCCACGCGCGAGATCAACCTGCTGGCCGAGGCCCTGAATCACGCCGCCGACTCCGTGCGGCGGGCGTCGGAAGAACTGCAGCGCGCGAAGGTCGCGGCCGAAGCCGCCAACCATGCCAAGAGCGAATTTCTGGCCAACATGAGCCATGAAATTCGCACTCCCATGAACGGCGTCATTGGGATGAACGCGCTGCTGCTCGATTCCGAACTCACCGCCGAACAACGCGATTGCGCCGAAGCCGTCCAGGAATGCTCACAGTCCCTGATGGCCATCCTTGCCGATGTTCTGGATTTCTCCAAGATCGAGGCCGGCATGCTGACCGTTCAGCAAGAACCATTCGATCTGCACCGGAAAATTGAACACGTTGTGAGCCTTTTCGCCCCAAGGGCCAAGGAGAAGGGTGTCGCGCTGAATGCGCGGTATGCGCCCGACATTCCGCTGCACCTTATCGGCGACGGGAGCCGCATCGGTCAGGTAGTCACTAACTTGCTGTCGAATGCGCTGAAGTTTACGCACAGGGGACATGTGACAGTGAGCGTGGATTGCGAGACAGGAAATGGCAACGAGGCCTCGCTCCGTATCGCCGTTGAAGACACGGGGATCGGCGTCCCGGAGGATAAACTCGCGCTGATTTTTGAAAAGTTTGTCCAGGCTGATAGTTCTTTCACCCGCCGCTACGGTGGCACCGGCCTCGGGCTCGCGATTTCGAAGGAACTGGTCGAGCGCATGGGTGGCGGAATTGGAGTGAAGAGCAGGCTCGGAGAGGGTTCAACGTTCTGGTTTACCCTCCGATTGCCGGTCCCGGCAAGTTCTCCGCCCGCCCCCAAGGAAAATTATGTCAGCGCGTAATCGGCTTACATTGCTTCTGCTGGTAGCGCTACGGTTGCCGGTATGCGCGCAGGAAGCCGGCGCCGGTTTCTCGATGCCGGTCACCCTCACCGCCGGCGCGCTCTATACGCATCGCCTGCAGACCTCGGATCCCGCCGCGAGCCCCATCGCCGCAGCGTTTCATGCGGTACTTTATCCCAGCGTGAAGCTCGGTCCGCACTGGTTTGTCTATTCCTCCATCCATGTGCGTTCCACGCCGTTCTCCTATTACGACGCCTACGAATCGGAGCACGAGCTGAAGACTCAGGTGGTGCAGGCATTCCTCGGATATACACGCGCCGTCAAGAAAGCTACCGTACTGGTCAAGGCGGGACAATTGACGTCGGCCTTCGGCTCCTTTCCGCTGCACTATGACGACGCCGATAACGCTCTCCTCGATCAGCCGTTCAGTTATGTCACGTATCTGAACCTTCGCCCAGATCAGCTCCCGTGCAACGCCGATGACATCATCTACGGATCTCAATATGCCACCGCGGTCACGTACCACTGTGGCGGGTCAAGCGCCGCCCGGGATGGCCTCACGCCCGTGACCCTGTATGGGCTGCCGGGAATCGAGCTCGACCTTTCCATGCGCAAGTTCGATGCGCGATTTCAGGTGACCAACAGTTCGCCGGCCAATCCGCAAAACCTGCTGTCCGGAAGCCAGCACGCGCAGTGGACAGCCGGCGCCGGATACACGGTTGCCCAGGGCTTCCGCGTCGGGTTTTCCACGTTTCGCGGGCCGTTTCTGAATCGCGATGTCGCTCCGCTTCTGCCGGCCGGGCACAATGTGCGCGACTTTCCCGCTACCGGCGCGGGCCTCGATGCGCAATGGGCGCGCGGCCGCTGGTCGACCAGTGGTGAATGGCAGTGGTTCCACTACAACTATCCCGGCTTCCGCAGTTCACCCACCCCATCGTTCGCCTACGCGGAGGTAAAGGCGGTTCTGAACCCCCGCACTTATCTTGCCGTGCGCGCCGGCTGGCAGCGCAACAATCACCTCACGGATCTGGTTGAGCGCACGGAGGAAACTTTCGCGCCTAACCGCCAGTCCTACGAATTCGCCGCCGGCTTCCGCCCCAATCGCTGGCAGCTGATCAAAGCAGGCTACGAGTGGCTCAGAACCGCGGACGTTTCCGGAACCCGCGACAACGTATTCGGCATCCAGCTAGTCACTAGCCTGCAGCCGCTTTCCAAAGCATGGCACTGAGGGCAAGTTGCTGAGCGCGCTGATATAGTTTTGTGATGCCGGTAACATATGGCCGCCACAGCGCAGCCTCAACTCTGGGGCCCGCCTCCTTGCTTTCGTGAAAACGCATTAATGTTTCCGCCGGAACTGAGGGGCAACGAATATCGTCCAACAATGTGGAGGGCGGAATAATGCTAAAGAAAATTGGAATCCCCGCGCTCGCGCTGTGTGCCGTGGCGCTACTGGTCGCGCCATCGCGAGCGAACGCCGGTGTACGATTCGGCGTGTTCATTGGCGGCCCGGTTTACGCTTACCCCGCTTATCCACCGCCTCCTCCGCCGCCCCAAATTTACTACAACCCTTATCCGGTCTATCCTGTGTACCCGTATGTGGCCCCGGCTCCTGTCTACGTTTACCCACGCTACGGCTTTTACTGGCGCGGCCGCTATGGATACCGCGATTATCGGGGATATCGACGCCATGAGTGGCGCGAACACGAAGATCGCGGCCGCTGGCGCCGTTAGGACCTCAGTGGCATTATAACGGTGGAGAATCCAGCGACCGACTCGTGGAGCGTCTGCGCGCCACAATCATGCCGATGGAGTACAGGCAACAAGATATGGTCGGCCAAGTGAAGAATATGACACCTAGATCCTCCTCGCCAGGCCGGGGGTAGAAGTAGCTCGCAACCAGGTTCGATACTGAATGTCCCTGGATCACGTCGATGACTAGAATCAACAAGAAGAAGAACACCGGCAAAATCCACACGATCCGCCCGCCGCTATAGGTCCAGGGCCAGATCTGGTGTATGCTGTACCCCGCCGCAAACGCCGCCGAAAAGGCTGTAATCAGGCCGAGCCACCCTCCGAATTCCGGCACGCCCGCTGGGCTTGCCTGAAATAGATCCCCTATCCAAACCAAGAGCCCACCGCCAACGATCAGGCTTCCCAGCGGAACCAGGAATTGCTGCATCAAGAAGGACGAATTGTATTTGAATCGGACATGGCCCCGCGCGTTCCGTTGAGGGGACGTCTGCAAAAACGTCTGGCTGGACAGCCACATTATATGACTGCCCGTGGCCGACGCGCCGCCTGCGGAATACGCTGCATCCAGCGCTCTGCTCTATTGCTTCCGCGCATTGTGCTTGTCGCGATAGATCTGGCGGCTGAGGTGGTTCTGTTGGCGGTTGATCCGGCGGCGCTCTTTGGAGGTCAGCGTGCCGCCGTTTCTCGCGCGATCACGGCGGATCTCGCGGTTGAGGCGCGCTTCCTTGTGCTCGAGGTTGGCAGTTTCACCCGCCGTCAGCTCACCTGACTTGACACCCTGGGCGATGCGGTCCTGCTGGTTCTCTTTGCGCTTTTGGATCTCCTGCGCGCCGAGACCCGTGATCATGAGTCCGGCCCCAATTAACGAAAAGGCTAAGCGTTTCATTTTCTGTACCCTCCTGCCTGTCTAAAGGCAGAAAGGGCGGAGAAGTTGCGCGTGGAGTGCCGCTGGCCCCATTAAATTCCCCTAACAACTCCTGAAAACGGTCAGACGATTACCTACGTTAGCGGGCAACACACCTTTGAGACTGCTTGGAGTGGCCCAACGGATTCGTAGCCAAGCCCGGTCGCGATAGTCCAAAGCGGCACACCCATCCCATCCTGGAACACGACCGGGCCGATGACATGTACCAACCTGAAACGGGGCTCGCGCAGTTGCTCGTTCCGATATTGAATCTAAGTGATTTGCCGGATGTAGTTCCTTGGCCCCGGCCTTGCACTATAGGCAGAGCCTGGCGGCAACCGGAAAGCAAAGCCGGTGCGAAAGCGCGGGCCAATACAAACATGCCAACCAAAGCGATGAAAGCGCGAGCTCCACGTGTGTCTACCTCGCGGGGCAACGGGACGGGGAATACGGTGCGCGACCAAATCGTACTGGACCACCTGCCGCTGGTGAAGGCGATCGCAGTGCGCGTGCATGAGAATCTGCCGGTGCATGTGGATCTTGACGATCTGGTCCATGCCGGCGTGCTGGGCTTGTTTGACGCCGCCAACAAATACAATCCCGCTAAGAAAGTGGTCTTCCACAGCTACGCCAAGTACAGAATCAGGGGCGCGATGCTGGACAGCCTGCGCCAGCTCGACTGGGCCTCGCGCGATCTGCGCAAGCGGCAGAAAATGGTGGAAGCGGTGACGCGCGAGCTTTGCGATAAGTTGAAGCGCACGCCCACCGAGGCCGAGATCGCCCAGAAAATGGGCGTGGGCGTGGACCGCTGGCGGCGCATCGTGCTGGAACTGCGAACCGTGGGCCTGATGTCTGCCTCCAGCTATGGCTCCGACCGCGATACCACCAACGCGCCGGACTTTCCGGCGTCACAACAGAGCCAGCCGGACAATATGTGCGCGCGCGAACAGCTACGCGAGGTGTTATCCGTCGCGGTGAAAACGCTGCCCGAACGCTACCAAAGAGTCGTGCTGCTCTACTACACCAAGGAGCTGACCATGAAGGAGATTGGCGGCATCATGGGAATCAACGAGAGCCGCGTCTCCCAAATTCACAAAACGGCGCTCGAGAAGATGGCGACGGCGCTGCACTCGGCGGGGATTCACTCGACACAGGCGCTGGTGTAACTAATACCGGCGGAAGCACACACAAGTCTCGTCGGGTGCTGCGGGCTTCATTCTGGTTGGCTTAATCCTGCAATACAAGCAAATACGAAACGATGTTACGCATGTCGGAGGGCGAAAATTTGTAGGCCGGCATGATGCTGCCGGGTGATAGTGCTTGCGGATTCTGGAAATGCTTCTCCACCCACGCCTGCGTGCGGCGGCGCTTCAACCCATTCAGCGGGGGGCCGAGTTTCACGCCGACGCCGTTGACCACGTGGCAGGAGCCGCACTGGTTCTTCTGATAGGTCAACGCGCCCTGGACAGCGAAGTCCGGGGCGGATTGCAGAGCTTCGGCATTCCGCGGATTGAGTTTGAGCAGAAACGCGGCCAGCGTGTTCAATTGCGCGTCGCTTAGCTGGATGGCGGGCATAGCGCTACCGGGCACCATGGCGGCGGGGCGCTTGAAATGCTGGATCATCCATGCAGCGGTCTTGTGAATGCCCCCATCGGCCAGATCCGGGCCGATCTTCGGCGTTCCAGCGCCTACAGTGTGGCAACTGGCGCAGTTTTCCTGGCGGAAGTAACCGATACCGGCCATTTCGACGGGCGAGAGCTGCATCCAGTCGGTGGGCTGCGAAAAGTCGATGGCGGCCGCCATGGGTTTTGGTGTGGTGGCGACGGCAGCGGCGGTCAAGCCCGTCCAGCCGAGCAGGGCCAGAACCACAGCGGCCGCGGCGAAGGTTCGCTGAGTCACCCGCCGCACTTGGCCGCGGTCAATGAATGGGACCAACAACAGCACGAGCACGGCAAGCCCGGGCAGAATCACGGCTCCGATCATTTCGAGTGGGCCCGGGAGTAGCTTGAGCGTCTGGAACAGAAATAAGAAGTACCACTCGGGGCGCGGGATGTAGGTAGTATCGGTGGGGTCGGCGAGCTGCTCGAGCGGCACGCGGACGACGGCTGCCATCGTAAACAAGATCGCGAACGCGACGAAGACGGCGACCGTGTCGCGGAACGCCTGTTCGGGGAAAAACTTCTTCTGCGGCCGCGATGCGTCGTCAATTGCGGGCGCCACGCCGTGTTTGCGTACCAGGTAAATGTGCAGAGCGATCAACAGTGTGGTGGCCGGAGGCAGCAATAGCACGTGCAGGCCGTAAAAGCGCGCAAAAGTCACGACACCCACTTCGCCTTCGCTACCCAGCAAACGGAGAAGATAAGGTCCCAGAATCGGCGCGCGAGCGGCGATCTGCGTTGTGACCACCGTGCCCCAGTACGCCCTGTCATCCCAGGGGAGCAGGTATCCGGTTAGGCCGTATGCCAAGGTGAGCAGCAGCAGTACCACACCAGCCATCCAGGTAGCCTCGCGCGGTTTCTTGTAAGCGCCGTACAGAAAAACCTGGATCATGTGCAGGACCACGACTACGATCATCATGCTGGCACCCCAGTGGTGCAGGCCGCGCATGAGGCGGCCGGCGGTGACTTCTGCCAGGATGTAGCGCAGGCTGTTGTAGGCTTCGCCGGGGGTCGGCGCATAGTTGAAGGCCAGCAGCGCGCCGGTGAAGGCCTGCACCATAAACAGGAACAGCGCCACGCTGCCGAAAATCTGGTGCCAGCCGCTCGATGCCGGGATCTGCTCATAGAGGAAATTGCGCACGGCGGTCTCGAGGCCGGTGCGGTGGTCCAGCCAGACCAGCAGCCGATCTTTCGCTTTCATGCGTTTTGGCTCGACGATTCGCGCAGCGCGCCCAGCAGCAGTTTGCCGTTTTCCACTTTGGTTTCGTAGCGGTCAAGCGGGCGCGGGGCGGGCCCGGAAATGACCGCGCCATCGGCGGAAAAGACGGAGGAGTGACACGGGCACAGAAATTCCGACTTCGCTTCCTCCCAATGGTAGGCGCAGCCGAGGTGGGTGCACTGCGGTCCGAACGCGACTATCTTCTGGTCGGACAGCTTCACCACCCAGGCGGTTTGTTTTTCGCTGGAGATTTTCCAGCCGTCTACCAAGTTCTTACGAAAAACCAATTCGACGGGAGTCTTGACCTGAAGTTTGGCGACGTCGCCGGCATCCACCCATTCAGACTCGCGCCGGATTTTGGGAGGCAGGAAAAGATAAAGCAAGGCGGGGGCGGTCAGCGCAGCGGTGATCAACCCCCAAAGTCCATAAATAAACGTGAGGTAAAAGCGGCGGCGCGTGGTCTCGGCGCCCGGCTCCGCTTGAATAGTCCCCACAGCCCTCATTTTAGGCACCCCAGTCCGTTAAGTTTGTAAAGAATTAGCCGCCGTGACGGCGAAATGCCAGCACTGCGTTCAAACCACCGAACGCAAAGGAGTTGGATAGCGCGTATTCGATATCGGCCTCACGCGAAACATTCGGCACCACGTCCAGATCGCAAGCGGGGTCTTGCTGGTTGTAGTTCGCAGTCGGGGGAAGAAAACCGTCGCGCAGAGCCAGTATCGCAGCCAGGGCTTCGAGCGCACCCGCGGCGCCGAGCGCATGGCCATGCATGGATTTGGTGGAACTGACGGCGAGCCGGTCGGTGTGACATGCAAAAACGGAGTGAATGGCCGAAGTCTCGGTCAGGTCGTTGGCTTGCGTGCCGGTGCCGTGTGCGTTGATGTAACCGAAAACCTCAGGCATCAGACGCGCATCGCAGATCGCGGCGCGCATGGCGCGGGCAGCGCCTTCAGCCGAAGGCTGGGTGATGTGGCACGCATCGGCGGACATGCCGAAGCCCACAATTTCGGCATGTATGTGCGCGCCCCTGGCACGGGCGGCCTCAAGCGGCTCAAGGACCAGAATGGCGCCACCCTCGCCCAGAACCATTCCGGTGCGGTCTTTAGAGAAAGGCCGGCAGGTGTCCGGAGATACCACACGTAGCGCTTCCCATGCTTTCAGTATGCCGAAGCTGAACGGCGCTTCGCTGCCGCCGGTGATGGCCAGCGGCGCGGCTCCGGAGCGCACCATCCAGAACGCCTGGCCGATGGCATGCGACGCCGACGAGCACGCCGTTGAAATGGTGTAGCTGGGCCCCGTGATCCCGAACTCCATTGAAATGTGACTCGCACCCGCATTGGCCATGGTCTTGGGGATGGTCAGGGGATGCACGCGATTCTGCCCCATTTTGTAGACGCTATAGAAGCCGGCGTCCTCGGTGGCTTGCCCGCCTACGCAAGATCCGGTAATAATGGCGGCATTCTCGCGCAATGCGGGCGACCACTCGATGCCGGCATCGGCCACAGCTTCGCGCGCCGCGATCACCGCGAACTGCGCAAAGCGGTCGATGAAATCGGCGCGCTTGTCATCGAAGTACGGACGATAGTCGTAGGCCTCGACTTCCGCCCCATTGCGGAACCGCAGGGTTGAGCAATCGGCCGCTTGAATGGGACCGATTCCGGAGCGGCCCTCGCGAAGAGCGCGGCCAAAGTCCTCGACGGTGCGGCCCAACGCTGAGATCGCGCCGATACCCGTGACAGCAACGCGATGCATGCGTTAGGAAGTGACGGCCGCGGCATCGGTAGCGCCGCCGGCAATCAGCCTTTCTACGCCCTCGATCATCTGGCGCACATTGCGGATCTGTTTGGCCGCTTCATCCGGGATGGTGATATCAAATTCGTTTTCCAGAGCGAACAGAATATTCACGCCGTCCATGGAGTCGATCCCCAGCTCTTCGAACGAGCTCTCGATGGTGATCTTCTCGATGGGAATGCGCTGCGTGTTGGCGATAACCGTTCGGACTCGCTGGATTAGTTCGTCGGACATATGAGTTGGCTTACCGTTTCGAATCGATATCCTTCAGCCTTCAGTATCGGAAGCAGGCGGCGCACGGCGTCGAGAGTGGGTTCGATATCGGGCCGGATTTGCAGCTCGCGGCCGTCGTGCAGACAAATGATAGCGCCATTCTCTATATTCGGCAGCACGCGGCGGACGATGGCGCGGGCGTCGAGCTTCCAATCGCACCCGATGACCGTCCACATCACGCCCATGAGGTGAAGCCGGCGCTGGGCCTGGCGCATACCCGGCCAACGTATGCCAAACGGCGCGCGAAACAAAACCGGGGAGACGCCGGCGGCACGTTCGATCGATTCCTGCGCACGGCGCAGTTCAGCTTGGATGAAACCGGACGTGCGGAAACTGAACCGGGGATGCGTCTGGCTGTGATTGCCGATCTCGTGGCCGCCTCGCGCCACGTCGCGCGCGATCTCCGGCAGGCGCTGCACATTGCTGCCACATTGAAAGAAAGTGGCGGGAACATCCTGATCGGCCAGCATGCGCAACAGTGCGGGCGTGGATTCGCTCGGGCCATCGTCAAATGTGAACGCAATGGCGCGTCGTGCCGCCGGGCCTCGATACACTGAGGGCGCGAATAATGTAGACGACTTGCCACGGACTCCATAGGCCATGAGCGCACCTGCACTGCAAAACACCGCGCCAGCCGCGCCACCCCATACTCCCGGCATGCAACGCATGTTAACACAGCCGGTAGGACAGGCATGACCGGGTTGCGTCGCCCCATGCGGACGCCGATAAACGCGGGAGCAGCAGACCGCATCCAACCTGATAACATACTTGCAATCGCATATCGCAAACACGCATGCCGAAGATCACGACACTCTCACTGGCGCGCCTAACAGTGGCATCCTTGACGCTGGCCGGGTACGGCCTCGCTCAAATGCCTCCGGCGCATTTTCATCACATCCATCTGAACGCAACGGACCCCGCCGCCGCGATCGATTTCTACGCCTCCAAGTTCGATTGCGAGAAAGCCAAATTTGCGGGCGAGTGGGATGGCGTTTGGGCGCAGAAGGCGTGGATTCTGTTCAGCAAAGTCCCGGCGCCCCCGCCATCGGCGATCACCTCCGGCATCTGGCACTTCGGTTGGGGCGCCGAAGACATGAAGGCCGAGTATCAGAAGCAGACCAACGCGGGAACCAGGTTCGAGACGCCCATCACGGACATCAGCGATCTCGCCGGCTTTCCCGGATTTTTCTATGCCTACGTGGATGGCCCGGATCATGCACTCATCGAGCTGAATACGGCGGCCCATCACCATCTGGGCCACGTTCACTTGCTGAGCGCCGATCCGGTCGCGGCGGGCGAATGGTACATGAAGTACTTCGGCGCTACCCTACGCGGCAAGGCGCCGGCTTCGCGCGAGCCCCGCTTCTATAAGGGCTATCAGGTGGATCCCAGCATGTCGCTCATGTCGGACAACATCAACATCATTATTTTCCCGATGCAGTTTGCTCCGCGTGCCTATCCCGACGCCTGGAAAAACCGCACGGCATTCGATTCAACCGAGGGCCGAGTGGTCGATCACATCGGCTTCAGCTTCGAGAATCTTCACGACGCTCTGGAGAAGATGCGTAAAGGCGGCGTGAAGGTGACCCAGGAAATCCAAACTGCTTTTCATGGCAAGGTGAAGTACGCGTTCGTCGAAGGACCCGACCGCGTGCGCATCGAGCTGGTGGAGGGCGTGGCGTACAAGGAGTAAAGACGCTTTTCTCCGCCCAATCTGCCAGTATGATCACAACGGGATGAAGCGAATCATTCTCATCTATGTGCTGGCCGCGGCGGCACAAGCCCAGATCTATTCTCCACGCGTCCTTGTGAAAGGGCAGGTGGATACTTCCGACCTCAACACCCTAGCGCGCGGAATTTACGACCAGGCGCACGCCGCCACGTCGCGCGAAAAGGCCGAAGCCATCTGGCGCTTCTTCCTGACGGACGGGCGCTTTGTCAAACCCGGCTTCTGGTATCACATTGCGGGTTGGGCGTACGAAGAGCCCGCCGGCGAAGTGCTTGACCCGGTGAAGCTGCTCAACAGCTATGGTTTCGGCTTGTGCTATCACATCGCGCCGCTGCTCGAAGCCGTGTACAAAGCGGGCGGATTCGAAGATGCGCGCGTGTGGTTTCTCACCGGCCACACCGTGGCTGAGGTTTTTTACGAGGGCGCTTACCATTACTTCGATTCCGACATGATGGGCTACAACTCGGTTGGACCAGGCGATCCGCGCCGCTCGCCGGTGGCTTCGGTGCACCAGCTCGAGCAGGACGGGCAAATCATGTTGTGCAAGCTGAAGGCCCCGCGCGATGTGGATGCCAAACTCGTCGACGACCCATGGTACCCGGCTGACGTGCGTGAAGCCGCCATAGGCGGCCTTGCGGAGTTATTCACCACTACCGAAGACAACCGGCTTTTTCCGTTCACTCGTTATGCGGCTGGGCACAGCATGGAATTTACGCTTCGGCCGGGTGAGCGGCTAATCCGCTACTTCCGCCCGGAAGAGCCGGGTTTATTTTACCTGCCATACAAGCGAACTAAAACGGGATGGGAGGAATTTCCGCAGGAGGTCGCGGAATATCAGATCCGCACGGCGGATGGCCCCAAGAGCCAGAAGGACGACCGACTGTGGTCGACGGGCCGCATCGAGTATGCGCCGGCCCTTTCCGATGCGCGCGCTTACTATTCGAGGATTCCGGGCGTTGCCATTTTCCAGGTACTGAGTCCTTACGTGATCATCGATGCGAAGTTTTCGATGGAGCTGGATCTGGATTCGCGCGCGGATACCGCGCAAGTCGAAACTTCGAGCGATGGTGGGAAAAGCTGGACCGAAGCGGGGCGTGTGGAGGGCCCGTTACACGGGCGCTGGGAAGCCGCGCCGCACGTTGAAGTCCGTTCGGCGCATGGCGCCCTCACGG
>Ga0247670_1000336_pt1 | contig 11484 bp, 11 predicted proteins | sample CNK11_metaG_FD_183042 | JGI IMG/M metagenome (GOLD analysis project Ga0247670, IMG submission 183042) | Soil microbial communities from Purdue University Martell Research Forest, Indiana, United States - CNK11 | ecosystem: Environmental > Terrestrial > Soil > Temperate forest > Bulk soil...
GCGTGAAAGCACGGCTGATGTCGCTCGCAATCCATACGGGTGCGATCGCACTGCTGATCTTGATCTCCTCGCACCCCGCGATCCGTCCCGGCGCACGGGATGCAATCGACCTGCTGCAGGCCCGCGTCGCGCGATTAGTCGCGCCGAAGACCTACCGTGGTGGCGGCGGAGGCGGTCAGCAAGAGTTGCTACCGGCCAGCCGTGGCAGGCTCCCCAAATTTGCCCCGCATCAGTTCATCCCGCCATCGGCCCGGGAACCAGAAGTACGGGCTGAGCTGATGATCGAGCCGACTTTGATTGGCCCGCCCGGTGTGAAGTTGCCGGAGGTCGACTTAGCGCGCTTAGGCGATCCGCTCGGCCGCGACGGCCAGCCGTCAAACGGCCCCGGCAAGGGGGGCGGAATCGGTGGCGGCCGGGATGGCGGCGTCGGCGGTCACAGAGGTCCCGGCTACGGCGACGAAGATGGCGGCCTGAGCGCGGCGGGATTCACCGGCAAAATCACGGCGCCCAGCGTGCTTTACAAAGTGGAGCCCGAATTTTCCGAGGAAGCGCGCAAAGCCAAGTACCAGGGAACCGTGCTGATGACGATCGAAGTTGGCGAGGACGGCAAGCCGCATCGGTTGCGAATCCTGCGAGGCCTGGGCTTGGGCCTCGACGAGAAAGCCATCGAAGCCGTGTCACGCTGGATATTCAAGCCAGCACAGCGCAATGGGCGGCCCATACGCGCGGCCGCGACCATCGAAGTGAATTTCCGGTTGCTGTAGTGAAACGGTTTAGTAGAACAGGTACTTGCGCCACTGCTCGTCGCTCTTGCCGAGCAGGCGCATCAGATGACGGCTGGTGTGCAGGCTGAAGGGCCGCGGCTGGCGGGTCAGCTTCATGCCCGCTTCTTCGGGCGTGCGGCTCCCCTTGCGGTTATTGCACGGATGGCAGCAGGCGACCAGGTTCTCCCACGCCGATTCGCCCGCGCGGGATCGCGGAACCACATGGTCGAGAGTCAACTCCGCCGAGGGCAGCGTCCGCAGGCAGTACTGGCACATGTAGCGGTCGCGCATCAGAATATTCTTGCGCGAGAGGGCGCGTGTCTGGTGTGGAATACGGCGATATTCGAGGAGCCGGATCACCGAGGGCAGCCGCACGCTGCGCCGCGCGGAGTGGACCGCGTGTATGGATTCCTCTTCAGCCGCCGCTACGCCCTTCAGTACCAGCACCAGCGCGCGCCGCGCCGCGCACACGTTGATAGGTTCGTAGCTGGCGTTCAGGACCAGCACCGGTTTTTGCAGCCTGCCCGGGACTGCCATCTCAGGAAACCTCCGTCATCTTGGAACCCGCGGTGTTGGAAACCGCGGTCGAAAATGCCTTTGAATTCGTCTCCGTGGCGTCGAGCGCCGGATCGAACAGCCGGCGATCCACGCGCGCCAGAGCGAGCAGCGTCACCGATTTCGCCCCCACGCGCTTGAGGGCCAGCGCACAGGAGTTCGCGGTTGCCCCGGTCGTCATAACGTCATCGATCAGCAGCACGCGCTGCCCTTCGATAGCTCGCGGCTTCCGGACACGAAACGCGCCGGCCACATTTTCACGGCGCGCGGCGTTGCTCAATCCGGCCTGCGCGCCCGTAGCCCGTACGCGCCGAACTGCTTTCACCATCGGAATCCCGCGCCGCTCCGCCGTAACCCGTGCCAGCAACTCGGACTGATTGAACCCCCGCTGCCACTGCCGTCGCCAGTGGAGCGGCATCGGCACCACCACGTCAAAGCGCCGATCGAGCGGCAGCGCGCTAACCATGTGCGCCGCCAAAGTCTTGGCCAGCGGCTTCATGCGCCCATACTTGAACAGGTGAATCAGCTCGCGCAGCGTGCCTTCGTATACGCCAAAACAGTAGGCTGTGTCGAATCCACGCGCCCCGCTGCGGCACAGCCGGCACACGCCCTCTTCATCGAGTGGGAATGGATTCTGAAACGGCGTATGGCAGCTTATGCAAAAGTAATCGGCTTCTATGGGAGCGATACTCGCCAGGCACGCCGCGCAAACCGGAACGCGCGTGAACTCGGTCAGAATGACCTTGCAGATGCGGCATTCATCGGGAAAAACGAGCGAAAAAAAGCCGTACGGTACCTTGCGGAAAGAGGAGGGGAGTGCAACCAGGGAACCTGAAGCCAGCCTGCTACTCGAGAAGACTCACCTCCGCGGGCTGTGTCATAGCAGTCCCTTGTCCTGCAGTTTCTGGCAACGGATACAATGCCGCGCCCAGGGTACAGCTTCCAGACGCTTCCTTTCGACCGGCTCGCCGCATTCGGCGCATCGGCCGAAGCCGCCATTTTCCGCCCTTTGCAATGCCGCTTGCACTAGACCAAGAATAGCGCGATCGTAATCACTCTGCTGGAAAAGGGATTCCTTGGTGAAGGATCCATTGGCCTTATCGGCTAGATCCTGAGTGCCGATATCGGTGAACGTGCGCCCGTCGACTTCGATTTTGGCAATTGAGCTGATCAACTCCTGCTCCTTCGCCCGCAAACGCTGCCTGAAAGCCTTGGCCTCTTTACACACCATGCTTCGATCGCCCCTGGATCGGCGTACGAAAACACTCTTATTTTAAATTTTAGGGAGCGAGGCGGAAGATTGTCAAACGACATCTCGAATAACCCGTGCGCTCGAGCCAGCCCCGCCTGCTTTGCGGGCGGGTGCTAAAATCAAGGGTTTATGGAAGCTGCCGCGGAGATTTTTGTCAAACTGTGGATCACCGGCCCGCTTCTTTTCGTCGGCCTGCTCATGATCACTGACCCGCTGGGCTGCGTGAAGTCTGTGGAAATGCTGACGCATGCCTTGCGGACGCTGGAAGATCGTTTGCGCGGAGTGATGTGGCAGGTCCGAAAACCAGTTCCGCTTCAAGTCTCTCCAAGCGGCCGAATCGCCGTGCAGTTGGCGGGCCTAACTCTCACCGTAGCCGCGTTTCTGACTCTCGCCGGTTTCCTGAACTGAGAAGGTTTGAGGCGAGCGCCGCTAGCTAACCACTGCTCCGTTCTACCACCGCGTCAACCCGCGCCAGCACCGCCGGCTCCAGCTCCACGCCCAGGCCCGGACCCGGCGGCAACGGCACCGCGCCATCCACCACGGCAAGCGGATTCGTGACGATGCCGCGATACTCCTCCAGATAATGCCGGCGCACCGTTTCAAGAATGTGCAGGTTCGGCAGATTGGCGGCCAGATGCGCGGACGCCATGTGCAGAACCGGCCCGCCACAGTTGTGCGGCGCTACCGGCAAATAGTACGTCTCGGCCATGGTCGCGATTTTCTTCGCCTCCGAAATGCCGCCACACCAGCTGATGTCCGGCATGATGGTGCGCGCGGCGCGATTTTCGATGAGTTCGCGAAAGCTCCAACGCGTCATCAGGCGCTCGCTCAGGCAAAGCGGCAGTCGTGTAACGCGTGCCAGCTCGGAGTAGGCGGCCAGGTTATCCTGCGGCAGCATTTCTTCCAGCCACATCGGCGCGTAGGGCTCGAGCGCCTGGGCAATCTGGATGGCGCAGGGCAGACTCCAGTAGCCGTGGAATTCCATGGCCACGTCCATGGAATCGCCGAACTCTTCGCGGATGAGGCGCAGCGGTTCAATACCCTGCCGCATCTGCGCAGCGGTGATGAACTGCCCGCCGGTCTCGCGCGCCACGCCGTCGAAAGGCCAGATCTTCATGGCGTGAATGCCGGATCGCGACAGCTCGCGCGACAGCTTCACGGGCTCGGTAAGAAAGTCGATGTGGTCGTAGCAGGTGTTGTAAGTCCGGATGTCCGCGCGCGACGCCCCGCCCAGCAGCTGGTATACCGGCGCGCCCACGGCTTTGCCGGCGAGGTCCCACAACGCAATATCCACGGCACTGATGGCCCGCATCTCCGTCCCGGCCCAGCCACTAAAAGAGACAGCCTGAAACATGTCGGCCCAAAGACGATCAATCGCCAGCGGATCGCGTCCGAGAAGCACTGGCGCCAGCGCTCGATGGAGGATGGCCGCCTCCGCCTCCGGCCGGGGATAGGTTTCCCCCAGTCCGATGAGACCCGCGTCGGTATGAATCCGGACCCACAGCCAGCGAATGGGCCCGGCATGTACCGTGATTCCGCGCGAAAGATGAATCGTTTCGATGGCAGTGATGCGCATGGAGACAACTAGGGTAGCGCAGGCGCGAAGCACCCCTCATGTAGCTCCGTTCAGCGATAATAGCCAGAGCACCCATGGACTTCGTCGAGCAGCTTAAATCCTCGGTCGATATCGTCCACGTTATCCAGGAATACGTGCGGCTGCGCAAAGCGGGGCCAACTCGCTACAGCGGTCTCTGCCCGTTCCACAACGAAAAGACCCCTTCTTTCTCCGTGCACGCAGGCCACCAGTTTTATAAGTGTTTCGGCTGCGGCGCAGCGGGCGATGTCCTGAAATTCGTAATGGAAATGGAGCGCATCAGCTTTTACGAGGCGCTAAAGCTGTTGGCCGAGCGGCACGGCATCCCCATGCCCAGGCGCTCGGAGTACTCCGACCCTGAAACCAAACTGCGCGCCGCGCTCTACCAGATGCACGAGCTGGCGGAAGAAGCGTTTCGGACAAATCTGAAGGCCGTCGTGGGCACCGAAGCGCGCGAATACCTGGATCGCCGCGGCGTTGCGCCGGCGATTGCAGAGGAGTTCGGCCTCGGATACGCCGAGCGCTCCGGACGCGGCCTGGTACGTCTGTTTGAAAAGCACAACTTCACCGGTGAGCAGATGGAGGCGTCGGGGATGGTGCTCAAGCGCGACGACGGCAGCTTTTACGACCGCTTCCGCCATCGCTTGATGTTCCCCATCCACAACGAGTCGGCGAAGATCATCGGCTTCGGGGGGCGCGCGCTCGACCCCGGCGAGCAGGCCAAGTATCTCAATTCTCCTGAAACGCCCATCTATCGCAAGAGTTACGTGCTCTACAATCTTCACCGCGCTAAGCAAGGCATCCGCCAGACCGACCGCGTCGTATTGGTAGAGGGCTATATGGATGTGATCGGCGTCTACGCTTCGGGCATGCACGAAGTGGTAGCCAGTTGCGGCACGGCGCTCACGTCGCAGCAGGTGCAGGCCATGAAGCGGCATTCGGAGAAGATCGTGGTGAACTTCGATCCTGATGCCGCAGGCGCCAACGCCGCCGAGCGATCCATCAACATGCTGCTGGATGAGAGCATGCACGTGCGCATCGTCGAGCTGGATGGCGGCCTCGATCCGGACGAATACTGCAAACAGCATGGCGCCGAAGCCTACCGCGCGAAGCTGGATGCCGCCAAGAGCTATTTCTACTGGCTGGCCGACCGCGCCCGCGGCAAATTCGATATGCGCACGGCCGATGGCCGCGTAGCGGGTTTTCAATTTCTGCTGCCCGCGGTACAGCGCCTCTCCGACAAGCTCGAGCGGCTCGCCGTCGTGAACGACGTCGCTGGCTATCTTGGTGTAGATCCCGGCCCTGTGCTGGAGAATTTCCGCAAAGCCGCTGGAGAGCGGAAAGAAAAGACCGTGCGGCATGCCACTGAGCCGGTGAAAGCTGTCGAGCGTATCCTGTTGAACCTGGTCCTGGTGAACGCCGACGCCCGCTCGCACCTGTTGCCGCGCCTCAAACGAATGCCGGCTCTGGCGCAATTCTCAACCCGCCGCATTTTTGAGGCCGTATTTGCCTTAGATGAGGCGGGCAACACCGTTATGTTCAGCGACCTGGACGCGCGCCTGGAAGAAAATGACCGCACGCTATTGGCTTCCGCCGTACTGACCGATGAGACAGATAGCCAAGTCTTTTCGTTAGAACAAGGGGAAGCTTGTCTGCTTACTTTAGAGAGTACGCAGCGCGACACCGAGCGGGCGGCGCTGAAGGCGCAGGTGAGGGCGGCCGAGCGTGACGGGAACTTCGCTGAGGCCCTGCGGATTAGCGCAGAACTCTCGCGCATGGACAAGGCTTAGTTGAATTTTGGCAGCTCGCAGGCGATTTCGGCCGACGCTGCGTTGTACAATGTGAAAGATTAGTTTCAGGGCAACGTGGAGACCGGGGCTCCAAGTGGCAGTAGAGGACAAATACGACCGCCTCGCTCGGCTCATGACCATGGGCAAAGAAAAAGGCTACGTGCTGTACGACGAAGTCAGTGAACTGCTCCCGACCGAACTCAATGGCGGAGCGGGTATCGACGATCTCCTTACCGATCTCGATGTGGCCGGAATCGAGATTCTGGAAGAGCCGAAGCTCGACGCCAAGATTGAGGAAGCGGATGAGTTTCTCGATCTCGACCTGGTTCCGACTCCCGTCGGCGACAAGACCAACGACCCCGTACGCATGTATCTGCGCGAAATGGGGGCGGTCCCGCTGCTCACGCGCGAAGGCGAAGTGGAAATCGCCAAACGCATCGAGCGCGGCCAGATGATTGTGCTCAAGGCCCTGTCGCGATCTCCGTTAGTCATCCAGAAAATCATCGGCATGGGAGAAGAGGTCGAGCGCGGCGCCTTGGCCGCCCGCGACCTGGTGCAGATTTCCGATCCTCTCGTCACCGACGAAACTCTCGAGCAAATGAAGGTGGAGTTCCTGGCCGCCGTTGTAGAGGTGGAAAAGCTGTACCGGAAGGTGCAGCAGGGCCGCCAGAAACTGCTGGCCGTGCCACGTGGCATCAAGCCCAAGCAGCACCGGCGCATGCGCTGGGAACTGGGCCGGCTCACGGTCAAGATCGGCCGCCAGCTGCGCGCCATCAAGTTCCAAGGCATCGTGCTGCGGCACCTCATCGATTGCATCCGCTGCGCCGTGGACGAGGTGAAGCCGGTGGAGCGCGAACTGGGGCGCATTCAGAGGAAACTGGAGCTGATGCCGGGCGCTTCCGTCAACGCGGCGCGCGCCAATGGCTTCAAAGATCTCCGGCGCGAACAGCGAACCCATCTGCAGCGCATGCAGCAGCTCGAGGAGCAATATGGCGCCGCTGCGACGGAACTACGGCGCACCTACCTGATCATCACCAAGGCCGATCAGCAGGCCGAAGTCGCTAAAAAGGAATTGATTGAAGCCAACCTGCGCCTGGTGGTCTCGATCGCCAAGCGCTATACCAACCGTGGGCTCCAGTTTCTCGACCTGATTCAGGAAGGCAATATCGGCCTCATGAAGGCGGTCGATAAATTTGAATACCGCCGCGGCTATAAGTTTTCCACTTATGCAACCTGGTGGGTGCGGCAGGCTATTACGCGCGCCATTGCCGATCAGGCGCGCACCATTCGCATCCCGGTGCACATGATCGAAACCATCAACAAGCTGATCCGTACTTCGCGGCAGCTCATCCAGGAACTGGGCCGCGAACCCACCAACGAAGAGCTGGCCGAGCGCATGGAACTGCCGGTATCCAAGGTCCGCAAAGTGCTGCGCATCGCGCAGGAGCCTATCTCGCTCGAAACGCCCATCGGCGAAGAAGACGAATCGCATCTGGGCGATTTCATCATCGACCGCTCTGGAATTTCACCCTCCGAAGCCGTCATCAACCTCAACCTGCGCGAGCAGACGGCGCAAGTACTGAAGACCCTCACTCCCCGCGAAGAGAAAATTATCAAAATGCGCTTTGGCCTGGAAGACGGCAGCGAGCATACGCTCGAAGAAGTCGGCCAGAATTTCGCCGTAACGCGCGAACGCATCCGGCAGATCGAAGCCAAGGCCCTGCGCAAACTGCGCCACCCCAGCCGCAGCCACCGCCTGCGGACGTTCTTGCAGGACGGGGCGCGCGAAGCATAGCCGTTACCCAAACACCCGTTCAATCCATTTCTCTACCATCGGCCCAGCCTTCGATGGAAATTTGTGCCCGCCCTCCATCATGTGGAACTCCACATCTCTCGCACGCACGCGCAGCCTATCGGCGTATTTCTCCGTAACCGCCGGCGGATAGAAGTCGTCTTCGCGGCGCGCGATGTGCAGCAGCGCCGCCGCAACCTCGTGATACGGTCCGTCTTCCCAGTTCTTCGGAATACCGCCGCAGATACCGATTACACCGCGCACGGCCTCCGGGTGTGTCGCCGCGAAACGATAATTCATCCCCACCGGCTGCGAAAAACCTATCAGCAGCCGCCGCGCCGGTGGAATGCCGTATTCACGCCCTGCTTCATCGAGAACATGCAGCAACATTTCGTGATGCAGCCGGACCGATTCATCGGAATGCTTCTGCGTGGCCCAGCAGTAGCCCACTTCGCCCGCATGCGGTGAAAGGAAAAACTGGTTGGGCGCCTGAATGGCCGCGATCACCGGCCGCGGACCGAGTAAAGCCGCGGTCAAACGCAGCATCACCTCGGGATTTGAGCCGAAACCGTGCAGCGCCGCTACCAGCATCGTTGATCCGTTCACTTCCACCGCCGTGCGAAGCAGATAGTGGCAATCCAGGCGCGCGCTGAAAGTCCGGCGTTCCACTGCTTCAGAAGACATTTCCTGAGTTGTACCATTTCCGCCTGGGCAAAACGGCACTGATCACGGGAGCTTCATCCGATATTGGTTACGAGCTGGCCAAATGGTTCGCCGCCGTCGGCGCAAACTTAGTGCTGGTCGCACGCGGCCAGGCCCATCTCAATCAGATCGCTCCTAAACTGGAATCCGCCTTTAAAGCCTCTGCTAAGGTCATCGCCGCGGACCTTTCGCGGCCAGTAGCGCCCGGCGAAATTTATCGTGAGACCGGACCCGTTTCCTGGACCAGATATCTCGTAAACAATGCCGGCTTCGGCGCGAGCGGCGCCTTCGTGGAAACGGAGTTGCAAACCGAGCTCGATATGATGCGGGTTAACCTGGTTTCGCTCGTGTACCTGACCAAGCTTTATCTGGCCGGCATGCGCAGCCGCGGGTCGGGAGGCATCCTCAATGTCGCCTCGAGTGCGCTTTCCAGCCCGCCCTGCTAATGTCAGTTTATTACGCCAGTAAAGGCTTCTTCGTGCTCTTCTTCACGGAAGCCAGCGCCGACGAGTTACGCGGCTCAGGCGTCACCGTCACGGCACTCTGTCCCGGTCCCACCGCCACCGATTTGCCAGCACCGCGCCCATTTGGAGAATATTCGCCTGATGAAATCGAGCTCAATGAGCCTGATGACCGGGAGCGAAGGTAGCCAGGATTGGTTATCACGGTTTCCTCAAGGGCAAAGTCAACGGCAGTCCAGGCCTGGATGAATAAGGCCGGCGTGCAACTTCTGCGCATCAGTTCCCGCGTGGCCGTACGCCGCGTCACACGCAAACTCCAGGAGGCCTGAACCACCCGCCGCCGCTGGTCTCCAGATTGCACCGAGACAGGTGGGAGGTGTCGAGATGAAGAAAATCGCAATTGTATCTCTCACTACTGTATGTATTCTTACCCTGGTGGCTTGCGCCGAGCAGGGCATGTCCCGGTCCCGCGTGGCAACGCCCTCCACCACGGCGGCGACCACTCGCTTGAACATGATTCCCGCGGGAACCAGCGTCCAGGTGCGAACGAATGACCAGATCATCGCCGACAGCGGTTCGGTTGGGCGCACTTACTCCGGTGAAATCGCCGGCGACGTCGTTAATAGCTCCGGTGATGTTTTGATTCCCAAAGGCTCGCCGGTGACTTTCGTAGTCCTCAGCACATCGCGCGGCGGTGTCACGGGTGGTGGCGACCTTCAACTGGGCATTCAGTCCATCAGCATGAATGGAACAAATTACGCCGTGACTGGCTCCGATGTGGAGAAAGGCGAGGGCTTGGGCGCTAACAAACGAACCGCGACCATGGTGGGCGGCGGTGCGGTGCTAGGCACGCTGCTTGGTGCGATTGCCGGCGGAGGCACGGGAGCCGCTGTCGGCGCTGCCGCCGGAGCTGCGGCGGGCGCCGGCGCGCAGGTACTTACCCAGGGCCGGCAGATCAACGTCCCGGCCGAGTCTGTCTTGACGTTTCAGCTAGGTCAGGACTTGTATCTGCAACGGCGTTGAGTCCGGTGGGACCAAAGTGTGCGGGCAGACGGTTCAGCCTGCCCGCCCACTCATGCCGCGCGCGGTGGCTGCGCGGGTTTCGACTTTTATGCATGGAGCCCACCGCGATTACTGAAACTCGATCGACCGTACATCCCCGACTGTCCCCAGCTTGGCATCCTGCCGGTTCTGGTATTCGACGATCACGAGTTTTCCTTTCTGCGGCCCGCATGCCAGGTCGACCGTTCCGCCCTCCACCCCTTTGATCGTCACACTTTCCGGATCAGTAATGGCCAGCGCAATCTTTTTCTGCCCGGCGGCCGTGATGTGCAAGCGCAGCATTTGCCCCAGGCAATCCACCTGTCGAAGGGTCCCCACCACTGACGGCTTTGCCGGCGACGCACCCGGACCGTCAACCCGTGAGACAAGCTGTTTGGGCCTTTCCGCTGCAGCTTTAGCTTCACTCGCTCGACTTGGCACGGCTTGCTCCGCCGCCAGCGCCGCCATCTGCTGCTCGATCATGGCGCGACGCTCCCGTTCTTCGGTCAGCGCGCGCAGCATGTCTTCCGCCGAGGCGATATCCTGCGGTTGCCGCGCATATTTCCGCGCCGCCTCCCCTGCCTTCTGCGCGTCGTCCCATTTCTCTTGCTGATAATCGCAATACGCCATGCCGTGATAGTACGCGAATGCCTGCTCGATCTTAATGTGCTTGACCTTCTTGAAATGATCCAATGCGTCCTGATACTTGCCATCGTTCATCAGGCTGAAGGCCAGGTAGTAGTGAGCATCCTGATATTCCGGATCCAACTCGATGGCCTTTTTAAGCGCCGCAATGGCCGAGATGTCCTGCCCATCCGTCTGGTGAAGCACCATCGAGTAGTCGAAATACATCCGTGGATTCGTGCTTCCCAGTTCTTCCGCGCGCGCAAAATGTTTCTTCGCTTCCTCCAGGTTCCTACCGCGCCATGCCAGTTGCGCCAAGCCCTCTTCTACCTCCCATCTCTTGGGATTGGCCTGCGCCAGGGCGCCGTACGCCTCTTTCGCCGCGTCCCGCTTGCTCGTCAGGGCAAGCAGATCGGCCAGCACCATCCCCGATTCAAGCTCAGACGCCGGCTCGATATCCGGTTCTTCCGCCGACTTCTCCAGCTTGATATCGAACAGCATGCCGTTGAATCTCGTGCCGCGCATGTACTGTTCCAGGTCCTGCTGCACTTGCTCCAAAGTCTTCGCATAAGTCTGCCAGAAAGCCGTGCTGGCCGGTAGCCCGGATGCCAGCGCCGCCATCAGCTTGTTGAACTGCGCGCGGTACTGGTCGGAGAGAAACAGCATGTGCACCAACGCCCAGCTTTCCGCGTAGAAGATGCCCGCCCGGACTTTTTCGTTATAGTAGGGCGACTTCGCATCCACCGCGGTCAGCGCATCGAACGGTATCCACTTGTTTTGCTGCAGAGGATAAATCCGACCCGGGATCAGCGAGCCGATCAGCACCTTCTTGCCCATCGGTTTCAACGAGGAGTACACATCGGCGAGCCCTTCGTTGAACCAGATGGGAACTTCGATACCTGCATGTTT
>Ga0247670_1000338_pt1 | contig 11250 bp, 11 predicted proteins | sample CNK11_metaG_FD_183042 | JGI IMG/M metagenome (GOLD analysis project Ga0247670, IMG submission 183042) | Soil microbial communities from Purdue University Martell Research Forest, Indiana, United States - CNK11 | ecosystem: Environmental > Terrestrial > Soil > Temperate forest > Bulk soil...
AGGTTGTCGCCGGCGCGCACGTCGCCGTCCATGCCCGGCCCCGGATTCCCTGTGCCCCAGTAGACCAGGTTCAATGCCGGATCATAAGTTCCGGTGATCCACGTCGACCCGCCGCCGCGCTGCCAGGAATCGCCCGCCCAGGTGTCGCCGCCCGGCTCACCTTTGGCTGCCACCGTGTAAAAACGCCAGGCGCGCTCGCCCGTTTCGGCATCGTAAGCGTCTATGAACCCGCGCGTTCCAAATTCCGCGCCCGCAATGCCCACCAGCACTTTGTTCTTAACCACCAGTGGCGCGCCGGTCGCCGTGAAGCCCTTCTTGTAATCGACGATCTGGCGCTCCCACAGCACCGCGCCCGTGCGGCCATCGAGCGCCACCAGCGTGGCCTCAATATTCACTTTGAAAAGCTTATCGCCCAGCGCCGCGAAGCCGCGGTTCGGCTGGCCGCAGCAGAGGTTCAATCCCGCGGGCGGATCTTTGTGGTAGTGCCAAATCTGTTTTCCCGTGAGAAGGTCGAGCCCGTCGGCATTGTTCGAGGGGCTGGTGACGTACATCATGCCCCCGAATACCAGCGGCGTCGTTTCATTGACGCCACCGATGCCCGTCTGGTAGATCCAGCGTGGCGCAAGGCGCGAGACGGTATCCGTGTTGATCTCCGCCAACGGACTGAAGCGCCAGCCTTGGTAATTCTTGCCGTAAGTCAGCCAGGTTGCCGCATCCGCCTGCGCATCGCGCAATTGCTGTTCGGTAACCGTCGAAGCCGCAATTGCGGCTGAGAGTACCGTCAGTAACACAGTTATTGTTTTCATCGCGCTGCCTCCGCGCCCCGCAGGCTCACCAGGTAAGCCAGCAGATCGTCGATCTCCGCGGGCGTGAACAGCCGGCCATATTGATCCGGCATGAGCGAGCGCGTTTCGCGTGTCGCCGACTGCACCTCGCTCTTCAGAAACGAGTAGTAGTTGCCGGCCACATCCATCAGCTGCGCTGAAAAATTATCGTAGCCGCGCTCCACGCCCACCAGTTTCGTGCCGTCACGCCGGATCACGGTAATGGTCGCGTAGCCCGGCAGAATATCTTTGCTGGGCGCAAGCACGGCATCGCGCAGATATTGCAGGCTGCGCTGTGGCCCGATTCTGGTCAGGTCCGGCCCCATGCGGCCGCCGCGCCCGCTCACCGCGTGGCACGCGCCGCATCCGCCTTTTTCCCAGAACAGCTTCTCGCCCTTCGCCCGGTCGCCGGGAATGCCCGCCACGTCATGGCGCGCAATCGAGCGGATGAAAGCCACAATGCGCGTGATGTCTTCGTCGCGCAAATCGGCTGCGAATCCGGGCATCTCGGTGCCGGGAACGCCGTTGGCGATCGTGCGAAACAAATCCGCGTCCTTATCGCCTACCGCGTAAACCCCGCGTGTCAGATCCGGTCCCCGGCCGCCTTCCCCCCGAACCCCGTGGCATGGCGTGCAGTAGGGCCGGAACGCCGCGCCCCCGCCCGCCGCCGCATCAGGATCGGGCGGTTTACTCGCAGTCTGCGCCCAAACCGTGGCCGCCAGCAGCAAGAGAATCGGAGTGCCATGCTTCACTCGACGAGAATAGCCGCCATCGCATCACAGTGTCAAACCTGCGTAATTTTTGTCGACTGAATTTCTCAACGCCAAGTCGCCGCGCCACCAAGCTATGGAGTTCATCTATCTCGGGACGTACTCGCCATGAATATCCATGCCGTTTCGAATAGAGGAGATGTCTTCGATGTTAATTTTCCCGGCGTCCCGGCGTGCCGGCGTTGAAAAATCCCTCGTCGCGGGACTTTGTTCTCTCATTCGCGTAAACTGGTAGTTTGCACCGCGTTTCAGGCCCAATGACCACTAGCCGCAATGCTTTCGTCATAGCTTTGTTCGCCTTTGCCGCCGCCTTCGCCCAGACTCCCGCGAGCTGGCAGAGCGCCACCGAATTCCCCGGACTCGACCAGACCGGGCTTTCGGCCGCACAGAAGCAAAATCTGCTCAACTTGATCCGCGCGCAAAGCTGCAGTTGCGGCTGCACCATGCATATCGCCGAGTGTCGCGTAAAGGATCCACGCTGCGGCGTCAGCCGCGGGCTCGCAGCCATGGCGATGCGTGAACTGCGCGAAGGAAAGACCGCTGACGCCATCCGCGCCGATCTCGAGCGCCGTATGAAAGAAGCACCCCCCGTGCTGGACGAAGCTGTGAAGATCCCCATCGATGGCGACCCCGTGAAAGGTCCGTCCACGGCCCGCATCACCCTGGTCGAGTTTTCTGATTTTCAGTGACCGTATTGCGCGGCGGCCGTCGGCCGCCTCTATGAGCTGATGGCTAAGTACCCCGCCGACATTCGACTGGTGTTCAAACAATTTCCCCTGGACACGCATTCTCAGGCGGGGTTCGCCGCCGAGGCCGCGCTAGCCGCCCACGCTCAGGGAAAGTTCTGGCCCATGCATGACAAGCTCTACGCCAACTTCCGCGATCTCGCGCCCGAAAAAATCAATCAGTGGGCCAAAGAAGCCGGCCTGGATCTAGTCCGCTTCACCATGGACATGAAGGCCGGCAAGTACAAAGCTGCCGTGCAAAAGGAATTGGACGAAGGCGTAGAAGCCGGTGTGCAGGGGACACCCACGATTTTCGTGAACGGCAAGCGTTACAACGGCCCGGTCGAGACTGCCGCCCTCGAGGAAGTGTTACAAGCCGAATTGAAAAAGGTTCCCACGGGTAACGCTTCCGCCCGCGCCGCCGTGTCTTCGCGCGCCGCGTCTTCGCGCTCTACACCTTCACCGCAATCGCGATAATAGAAGTCGGCGGCCACGGCAAGTGCGGGTCGACGCGCCGCCACAACCACACCAGCTGATCGAACACCTGCATCGGCACAGCGCTCAGCGTCGTGCTCTTGAGAATTTTTCCGCTGAAGTACCACCCCGGCCGCGAAATACGATTGAAGTCCAGAATTTTCTCCACGCGGAAACCGGCCCGCTCCATTTTCTCTTGCAGTTCCTCGTGCGAGTACCGCCGGTGGTGCCCTAGCGCGACATCAAGCGTTCCGAAAATGTCCTGCCCGTGCGGCACCAGTACAACCGCACGCCCTTCCCGCCGCAATGCCGAGTGGATATTGCGCAGCCCCTGCATGTCGTCTTCGATATGCTCCAGCACGTTCAGGCACACAACCGTATCCATGCTGTCGGCAAAATCTTCAAAATCGGCCGCATTTGCCAAATCGCACCGGTGGACGTGCAGATTGTGGCGGTGTTGGAAACGCGTCGCCAAACGCGCCATGTGTTCCTGATCGATGTCGGCCGCCACATAGCACTTCACGCGCGGCACCAGCACGCGTGTCAAATTACCAATACCCGCACCGATCTCTAGCACCCTCTCGCCGATGTAGGGCCGGATGGTCTCGCCCATCCAGCGGTTGAATCGCGGCGCTTTCGAGAGCGCATGCAGGATATCCGGACCGGAATCTTTATAAATGTCGTTTGTAAACGCGTAGCGCAAAATCACGTACAGGGCTTCGATGGCGTCCTTCAGCCCGATTTTCTTGCCTTCCTCGTAAGTCCGACCGTGGTAGCTGATCGGCGTCTCGTAGATGCGCACCTGCCGCCGCGCGACTTTGATGGTCAACTCCGGCTCGATCCCAAAGCGCTCGCTGTGGATCGGAATGCTCTTCAGCAACGACGTCCGGAAAGCCTTGTAGCAGGTCTCCATGTCCGTCAGATTCAAGTCCGCCACCAGGTTGCAGAGCTCCGTAAGCAGCCGGTTCGCCACCGAGTGCCAGAAGTACAGCACGCGCCGCTCCCCTACGATCATGAAGCGTGAGCCATACACCGCATCCGCCTTGCCTTCAAGCAGCGGCCGTAGCAGGTTGGGGTACTCGCGCGGGTCGTACTCCAGATCGGCGTCCTGGATGATCGAATAATCGCCCGACGCGTGCTCGATGGCCGTGCGGATGGCCGCACCCTTACCGCGGTTACGCTCGTGCCTCACCAGGCGTACTTCTGGATGGCGCGCTGCCAGTTCCGCGACGATTTCAGCCGACCCGTCCCGCGAGCCGTCGTCCACCACGATGATTTCGCGCTCCATGCCCTCCGGCAGCGGCGCCTGCAATACACGTTCAATCAGAGGGGCAACGAACTCTTCCTCGTCATAAAGCGGAACCAGCACGGAGAGCAGCGTCGCAGGCATCGTGGAATAGTGGAATAAGCGTTCCCGCTTATCCTATCAAGCAGCCGTAACGGGGTGCCAGACAACGCTATTGCCAACGATTGCAAGAGGGCTGTGATCGACCTGATCGAGGAGGAAACGTCCTATATGCGAGCGAATTCGTACGCCCGCTGAATGGATTCTTAGGAAGTGTTCTTAAAGGTACACTTCACCTGATGAAACTTACACATCCAGAAGAACTTACCGTGCAACTAATCTACTGCTCTACTGCGCGCTCGACTGTAAGGTCTTCATAACTCGAGGGGCGAGAATGGCTCGCACGCGCTCGCTTAACTGCTCTGCCGTAAACGGCTTACGCAAAAATGACGCCTTCAGCTCAACAACTTTTTCTCGACGAAGAACTCCGGCGCCAGCATAGCCGGAAACGAAGAGTATCTTCATATCCGATTGGATAGCCGCCAACCGAACGGCCAGTTCACAGCCGTTCATCGGCGACATGGCGACGTCGGTAACCAGCAACGCAACCGGCTGCCCAAACTCGCGGTAAACGCCCAAGGCGCTAGGGCCGTCTCCCGCAACCAGGACGTCGTACCCCAGGCTTTCAATGGCTTTGCGCGCCAACTCCAAGTCTGAAGGCTCATCGTCCACTACTAAAATGGTCTGTCCCGATCCACCCATTACCTGCTCCCATTGACACATTGAAAGCGCGGAACCGCCTCAATCTGTGCAAGTGGGCTTCCAGATCGTGAGGTATCGCCTGGCGGAGACGGCTTTTCGGCTTACACTTGTTGCACGCGTGCGGCCTTTGTGATAAAGCATTCTGTCACGGAGGTGCATTTCATGCAAACCGCCATTCGCACAATGGCCATGGGGACCTTGATTTTCGCGTGTTTCTTGATTTCGTGTTCCGATAGTGGCAGCCCGAGGGAAGGGACGCCTGCATACTTTTGGGCCGCGGCCAAAGAGACATTTGCCGCTTCGGATTACGTAAAAACGGTCGAACATCTGGAAAGACTGACCGCTAATGAGAATGAATTTACCACTCGTGCGCGCCCTTGGCTGCTGATCATGACTTCCGGGACCACGCGAGGCTACATGGACATTGCCGAAAGTTTCGACGCCGGTGCTCGCGCTACCAAGACCAACCCCACGGCGTTCCGGCGCACCATCAACAACTATCGCGCCGAGGCCAACCGCACCGCTCTCGCGTTTGTGCAGGTCTTCGATCAATTTGTAAAGAGTAAGGACGAACTGATACCTGTCGCTCTCCCGTTTCCGACTGGCGGCGCATCACCTGTGGCCCAGTTGTCCAAGGCCGCTGCGGGAACCATGCTGCTGCCGAATGAACTGGAACCGGCAGCGAAGCATGCCATCGAGCGCGGGGTGCTGCTGTCCGCGTGCGCCGCGGCGGGCGCGCCGGACGATCCTGCTAAAACGCAGGAACTGCTGAAGCTCGGCACGCTCCAAGTGCCGCGCGCCGCATTTATGACGGCGATGGCCAATACACTTTTTGAGGAATCGAAACTCTATGGTCCGCGACAAATCGGCAATCCCGAACGAGCGAAGATCTTCTGCATGCGCGCCCTCGATGCCCTGAAGACGGTGCCCGAAACCAAGCAGACCAAGGAACTGAGCTCAAGAATTACGCGGAGCCTCAAATCGACTTAAATTGGGATCGGAGTTTTCCGATCCATTTTCCGGTAAGCTGGCAGCCGCCTCGCAACAGGAGCGAACCATGAATGTCAAGAGATTTATCGCGGCGAGCCTTGCCGTCTACCTCGTTTCCCTGGTCCTTGGGTATCTGGTTCACGGAGTGATTCTCCGGCCAACGTACGACACCCTCAAAAATGTCTGGCGTCCCGACATGCAAACAAAGATGTGGATCGAGTGGCTGGACGGCTTCATCGTCTCCTTTCTGTTCACCTATATCTTTACCAGAGGCTACCAGGGCAAGGGCATCATGGAAGGTCTGCGCTTCGGCCTCGTCACCGGCCTCTTCGTTTCCATCCCGATGGCCTACGGAACCTACATGATCATTCCGATCCCTTACTATTTGGCACTCGAGTGGTTCTTGTATGGCACGGCGCAGGTGATTTTGCTCGGCGCCGTGGCCGCGGCCGTTTACAAACCCGCGACCGCGCCCGTACCGGTCAAGCGGACAGCTGCCGTCTAACGGTTTGTCTCGACGAATCACTTCCCGCCGCGCTTCACGGTCAGGTCATAGAGCCGCGACCATAGGCGCGCTTATTCTCACGTAGCTTCGGCCCAGCCCCCTACCGCCCCAGCGTCTCCAGGTAGTGCGCCACCGCCTCGATGCCGCGGTAGAAATTCGGTAAATGAAATTTCTCGTTCGGCGCGTGCAGATTATCATCCGGCAGGCCGAATCCCAGCATGACGCTCGGGATGCCCAGATACTGATCGAACAGCCCCACAATAGGAATCGATCCGCCGGAGCGAATGTAAACCGTTTCCGGCCCGAACACTTCCTTCATGGCTTCCGCCGCCGCCCGGATGAATTTGTTGTCTGGATTCACCAGTGACGGCGCGGCCGAGTGAATCAGCTTCAGCTCGGCAGTCACACCTTTGGGGCACGCGGCGCGGATGGCCTCAGCCAATTGCGCCGCCGCTTCGTCGGGACGCTGATCGGCCACGAGGCGCATACTGATCTTAGCGACCGCCCGCGCTGGAATTACGGTCTTGGCGCCTTCTCCCGTGAATCCGCCCCGGATGCCGTGTACTTCCAGCGTCGGTCGCGCCCACAGCCGCTCCAGCAGCGGAATCTCAGGCTCGCCCACCAGTTCCTTCGCGCCCATTTCTTTGTGCGTGTACTCGGCCACATCGAACGGCAGCCGCGCCCACGCCTCGCGTTCCTTCGCACTCGGCGGAACCACGCGGTCGTAAAACCCCGGAATTCGGATGTGCCCGTCGCGATCTTTGAGCGTCGACAGAATTTCCGCGATCGCCTGCAACGGATTGGGCGCCGCGCCGCCGTAGACACCGGAGTGCAGGTCGTGATTTGCGCCCTCGACGTGCAGTTCGGCGTAAACAATGCCACGCAGTCCCACGCAAATCGTCGGCAGCTCCGGCGCAAACATCTCCGTATCGCAGATCACTGCGGCATCCGCTTTGAGACGCGCGGGCCGGCTCGCCACGTAAGATTCAATGTGCTCGCCGCCGGTCTCTTCTTCGCCTTCGATCAGAAATTTTACGTTCACCGGCAGCCGGCCCTTGGTCTTCAGCAGTCCTTCCACGGCCTTCATGAGGATGTAGGTTTGTCCCTTATCGTCGGAGGAGCCGCGCGCAAAAATGTCGTTACCGCGGACCGCCGGCTCAAACGGCGGCGATTTCCACTCATCCAGCGGATCTGGTGGCTGCACATCGTAATGCCCGTAGAGCAGCAGCGTGGGCTTTCCCGGCGCCTCCGTCCATTCCGCATAAACCAGCGGATTACCCTCGCCTTCGATCAGCTCGACCTGCTTCAGCCCGGCAGCGCGAAACTCATCGCGCACAAATTCCGCCGCGCGCCGGATGTCCGGCTTGTGCTCGGACAGAGTGCTGATGCTCGGAATCCGAAGAAACGTCTGCAACCCTTCGAGAAAGTTCTGCCGGTTCTGCTCGTAGTAATTCATGGGTGAATGCTCTTACTGTAACGCAAAGTCTTTTCAATGCCGGGACGCCGAGAAATCAGTTTCGTTTTAGCTCTCGGCAGGCTCCGGCATCGCTCCCGGATCGTGCTCCGATCCCCGTCGAACACTTTCGATTTCCTCTGCGTCTCGGCGTTGAAAGCGTACCTAAAGCGCCCGCTATCCCCCGCCGCTCTGCCGCGACGGATCGAGCAATTCGTTGAGCCGTTCCTCCGGGATGCCGCTCTTCTCGCGCGCGATTTCACGCACCGTTCTTCCCTTCTGGTACGCCTCTTTCACCAGCGCAGCGGCTTTCTCGTAGCCGATCTCCGGTACCAGCGCGGTCCCCATTGCGAGCGACTGCTCCACAAATGCGCCCGCACGCTCGCGATCGGCCTCCAAGGCATCCACCAGCCGCTCGGCGAAATTGCGCGATGCCGCCGCCAGCAGCGCGATCGATTCCAGCAGATCGTACGCCATCACCGGCATCATCACGTTCAGCTCGAAGTTCCCGGCCGCGTCCGACCACGCGATGGCCGCGTCATAACCCACAACCTGCGCGCAGACCATCAGCACGCTCTCCGCGATCACCGGATTCACTTTACCGGGCATGATGCTCGAGCCCGGCTGCACCGCCGGCAGCCGCAGCTCGCCCAGGCCGCACCGTGGACCCGATCCCAGCCACCGAATGTCATTCGCAATTTTCGTCAGCGCGACGGCGTAGGTGCGCAGCGCGCCGCTCAGGAAAACGACGGCGTCCTTCGCTGCCTGCGCTTCGAAATGATTGCGTGCTTCGATGAATGGCAACTCCGTCCGGCGCGCAATCTCGCGAATCACCGCCGCCGCAAATCCCGGCGGCGCGTTCAGCCCGGTCCCCACCGCCGTCCCGCCGAGCGCCAGTTCGTAAATGCCCGCGAGCGCGCTCTCGATCCGCTTCCGCGACGACGCCACCTGCCGCGCGTAGCCGCTGAACTCCTGCCCCAGGCGCATGGGTACCGCGTCCTGAAGGTGCGTGCGGCCGATTTTGATCACTTCCGCGAATTCGTGCGCCTTGCGCGCGAACGACGCGTCCAGCGCATTCATGGCGGGAAATAAATCTCGATGCACCGATTCCGCGGCGGCAATATGCAGCGCCGATGGAATCACGTCGTTGCTCGACTGCCCGCGGTTCACGTCGTCATTGGCGTGCGCGCGCGCCAGGCGCCCGATCACCTCGTTGGCGTTCATGTTGGTGGATGTGCCGCTGCCTGTTTGGAAAATATCCACCACGAATTGCTCGTCATGCGTGCCCGCGAGCACTTCTTCGGACGCGCGCTCAATCGCCGCGGCCTTGCCCGCGGGCACCTGCCCCATTGCGCCATTCACGCGCGCCGCGGCGCTCTTGATCAGTGCCAGCGCCCGGATAAAGGCTCGCGGAAACCGCAGCCGGCTGATGGGAAAATTCTCCAACGCGCGCGCCGTCTGTGCTCCGTAGAGAGCATCGGCGGGCACGCGCATCTCTCCCATCGTGTCATGCTCGATGCGAAACGAGTCAGCCATGAGCGCGTTCCTTCGCCAGCGAAATCGTGGCGGCGCTACTGATCCCAGTATGTCATCTAGAGCGCCCCCAGCAGCTTGGCCACCAGTGCGGAACGGTCGGCGATCCTGTCGATGAGAATGCTTTCATTCAACGCGTGCGCCCCCTCGCCGACGCCCCCCAGCCCATCGAGCGTGGGAATCCCCAGCGCTGCCGTGAAATTGCCGTCTGATCCCCCGCCCGTCATCGATTCCTCGACCGCCAACCCCATCTCACGCGCCAGCCGCTGCGCCGTCCGGAAGAGTTGCACAATCGCTACAGATCGTTCCATTGGCGGCCGGTTCATGCCGCCTTCAATCTCAAGCCGGCACCTCTTATCCACCGGCTTCAATGCGTGAAACTTGCGCGCCAGCGTTTCGGCGTCACGCATGCGCGGCACCCGGATATCCACCACCGCGCGCGCCTCCGCCGCCACCACGTTCGACCGCGACCCACCCGAAATCAACCCCGGGTTCACCGTAATGCCGCTTTTCAAATTCGTGAATCCCGCGACACGCTCGATCTGCCGCGCCAGTTCCACAATCGCGCTCGCCCCTGCCGGAAAATCGACTCCGGCATGCGATGCCCGCCCATGTACCGTGATGGTGTAACCGCCCACGCCCTTGCGCGCCGTTTTCAGCTTGCCTTCCAAGCCCGTGCCCGGTTCCAGCACCAGCACGGCTCTCGCTTTGCGCGCCGTTTCTTGCGTCAGCGTGCGCGAGGAATCGCTGCCCACCTCTTCATCGGAATTGATCAGCAGCTTGACACGGCTGGGAACAGGCATGTCCAGCTCGCGCAGCGCGCGCACCGCGTAAATGAAAAACGCGATACCCGATTTCATATCGAGTACCCCCGGCCCCCACAGCCGGCCCGCCGCCACGCGAAACGGCATCTGCGCCAGCGTCCCCATGGGCCAAACCGTATCTGAATGGCCCAGCGCCAGAATTTCGCCCCTTTTCTTCGCCGGACCCGGCACCGCAAACTCGCACAGCAGATGCCGCCCGAACCTGCCGCCACCCGGAAACGTCTGTACGGCTGCGAACGGAGCCACTTCCGCCGCCACCAGGTCCACAAACCGGTCCACCGCGCGCGCGTCGTCGCTCGGCGATTCGCACTCCACCATCCGGCGAATCAGCCCGACAATCTCCGCCTGCTGTCCTTGAATATGAGCGAGGATTCGATCCACCGGGCTATAATGCCAGTTTCCATGCCCATTTTGGAAATCAATGAGATCCGCCGGATCCTGCCGCACCGTTATCCCATGCTGCTGGTGGACCGCATCGTTGAACTGGAAGCCGAGCGCATCGTCGGCATCAAGAACGTCACCGCCAATGAGCCCTTTTTCGCGGGCCATTTTCCGGATTTCCCCGTGATGCCCGGCGTGCTGATCGTGGAAGCCATGGCGCAAACCGCCGGCATCCTCGTGCTCACCAGCATTCCGGACAGCAAATCGAAACTGATGCTGCTGGTGTCCATTGAATTTGCCAAATTCCGCCGGCCGGTAATTCCAGGCGATCAATTGCGGCTCGAAATGACCGTCCTCAAGCGCAAAACCACCGTGGCGAAAATGGCCGGCCGCGCCACCGTGGATGGTGTGCTGGTCGCCCAGGCCGAAGTGATGTGCAAGCTGGCCGACAAGGACGAAGCGCCGCCCGCATGACATCGCGGCGTCATCGCGCGCGCCACGAGTAGCACATGCCCATCCACGCCACCGCGATTGTCCATCCCCAGGCGCGCGTCGCCCAAACCGCCGACATCGGCCCGTATTGCATCATCGGTGAAGAAGTCGAAATCGGCCCCGGCACCCGCCTGATGGCCAACGTCTACGCCGAAGGGCCCACCTGGATCGGCGATGACAATATTTTCTACCCGTACACCACCGTCGGCGTGGCGTCGCAGGATTTGAAATA
>Ga0247670_1000345_pt1 | contig 11045 bp, 11 predicted proteins | sample CNK11_metaG_FD_183042 | JGI IMG/M metagenome (GOLD analysis project Ga0247670, IMG submission 183042) | Soil microbial communities from Purdue University Martell Research Forest, Indiana, United States - CNK11 | ecosystem: Environmental > Terrestrial > Soil > Temperate forest > Bulk soil...
GCATCCACTGATGTTGCGGCAGCGCCGTCCGCCATGGTGTCGGCCGCGCTGGCCGCGCCGCCGCGCTTGCCCTCGGGTGTCTCCTCCAGCGCCCGGGTGAACTCCGCCGCCGTCTGGAATCGGTCCGCCGGGCTCTTGGCCAGCGCCCGCTGCACAACGGCCTCCAGCGCCGGCGAAACCTGGGCGTCTGGCGCCACCTCGCGAATGGCCGGCGGGGTCGTCTCGCGATGCATCAGCAACAGGTCGCCCACGTGATCGGACCGAAATGGCTTCACTCCGGCCAGCAGCTCGAACATCAGGACGCCGACCGAATACAGATCGGATCGTGCGTCGATGTCACCTGCGGCGCCGATCTGCTCGGGCGACATATAGCTGGGCGTGCCGATGGCCAGTCCCGCCGTCATGGCCGGCCCGTCGCGCAGCTTGGCCAGCCCGAAGTCCAGGATTCGCAGGTGGTCTTCCAGCCCCGCTTCGCCGCTGAGGATGATGTTGTCCGGTTTGAGATCGCGGTGAATGATCCCCTGCGCGTGGGCATGGGTCAGGCCCGCCAGAAGCTGTCGCAGAATGTGCAGCGCCCGCGCCACCGGCATTCGCCCCACCGTCTGCTGCATCACCTCGCGCAAGGTTGTGCCGGTCACAAAATCCATGACCAGATACGGCGATCCCTCGACGCCGAAATCGATCACCGACACGCAGTGCGGATGGGCCAGCCGGCTCATGGCCCGCGCCTCGTTCTCGAACCGTCCCAGGAAGGCCTTCTGCGCGGCGATCCACGGATGCAAGAATTTGATGGCGACCGGCCGGCCCAGCTGGACGCGCTCGCCCTTGTAGACGATCCCCATGGCCCCCGACGCCAGCTTGCAGATGATCCGGTACCGGCCCTGCAGCACACGCCCCAGGCGCGGGTCGGGAACGGCGGGCTCCGAAGTGGGATCGGGAGCGTGGGGATCGCGCGGTTCCACCGCTCGACGTTATCACATGCGCTTTCCGTGTCTCGGGCTGTCAGCGGCGGGTACCATGTGGGTGCATGAGTGACCTCGCCGATACCGTCAGCGAATCCGTGGAAAATGCTCGGGGCAGTCGCCTCAACACCGTGGTGGCGGTGGCGGTGTCCCTGACCGCCACCTTCACGGCCCTGTGCAACGTCAAGGACGGCAACATCGTCCAGGCCATGGCCCAGGCGCAGGCCAACGCGGTCGACGCCTGGTCGTACTACCAGGCGAAAAGCACCAAGCAGGGCATCGCCGAATCAGCGCGCGATCAGCTGCTGGTCCAGCGTGACCTGACACCGAACCTGACCGCGGAGGCGCGCGCGCTGGTCGATAGCAAGCTGGCGGAGTACGCCGGGCGGGTCACCCACTATGAGCAGGAGAAGGCCGAGATCAAGAAGACGGCGGAGGGTCACCAGCAGGAATACGATCGCCTGAACTTTCACGACGACCAGTTCGACATGGCCGAAGCGACCATGTCCATCGCCATCGCCCTGTTCGGGGTGACGGCGCTGACGCAGAAGAGGTCGCTGCTGATCGTGGCCCTGGTCTTTGCCGGGCTGGGCGCCTTCCTGGGCCTGGCGGGATTTCTGGGCCTGCGCGTTCATCCTGATTTCCTGGCGCGGCTGCTCAGCTAGCGCCGTTCGAAAGGGACGGTTTGACAAGCGTCATGACCACCCACAAGATCGCGCGCCATGAGCGGAGACGCGCCCTGCCCCGGCATCCTGGTCGTCGACGACGATCCGGACATTCGGGAGTCGCTGCGCGAAGTTCTGGAGGACGAGGGCTATGGCACCTCCTGTGTGGCCAACGGTCGCGAGGCGCTTGATTTCCTGCGCTCGGGCAAGCGTCCCTGCGTGATCTTGCTGGACCTGATGATGCCCGTGATGGATGGCTGGCAGTTCCGTCGCGAGCAGAAGCAGGACCCCCGCATCGCCGACATCCCGCTCATCGTCATCACCGCCACCGGCAAGCGCCCGGTCCTGGTCGACGCCGACGAGCTTGTGATGAAGCCGCTCGACCTGACCCGCCTCTTCGAGGCGATCGACAGGTACTGCTAGCAAACGCGGCTACATGCCGCTGAGGAACTTCCAGTGCTCGGTGGTCTTGTCCTTCTCCAGGACGAACTTGTGATAGTCGTTGACGCGCCGATAGCGATCGCCTGACTCGGCGGCCAGCTCGAAGGAACCGTCGATGAAGACCTCGACCTCGGCGTGGGTGTCTTTGACGTTGATGCTGCGGTACTCGATGTCGTAGCGGAGGGATTTTACCCGCTGCAGCTTCTTGCTCAGCACCTCGCGCAGCCCCGAGTAGCCGTAGTCGTCATCTGAGCGGGGCGTCCCCGAGTCTTCGAAATATTTGTCCGACGCCAGCACCAGCAGCTCCTCGACCTTGCGCGCCAGCAGCCGCTGGCGGTACTGCTCGATGACCTCCAGGATCTTTTCGTTCTGCTCGGACTTCATGACCGTGGTGCCAGGGATGTATTCCACGTGCGCGCAGCCGGCGGCGGCCGCCACCAGGAGCAGCGCCAAGGCCAAAACCGATCCCCAGGTCTTCATTTGACAGCCACCAACCCCAAGCCGTGTGCAGGAAACGTTCCAGAGAAGAGGGGCCCAAACCTTGTACTTCGGCGGGGAGAAAATGGGTTCGCCCCGCGGACGGTGCCTTCTGGTCGCGGCCCGGCAGTGCGTTGTGCCAGTTTGGCAAGGCACCGGCCGGGCCCGCTTTGACCTGCGCCAGAGATATTGCGATAGTGCGGTCATGGCGGATGCAGTGTCGTCGGGAGTGACGCCGGGGTCGACCTCGGAGGACGATTCAGAGCAACCCCGTGAATTTCCTCGTTTCGAAGTCAACGCCTACGTCGATTTCACCGGCAACGAGGTCATGCTGTTCCACCACATCCAGAACATCTCCCTGGGCGGCGTCTGCATCCAGACCTCCGGCGTGGAGGAGGTCGGGACGGTGGTCGACCTGGTCCTGAACTTCCCTGACCTCGACGCCTCGATTGGCGTCAAGGGACAGGTGGTCTGGGCCAACCGCGAAGATCCCATGGACATGGGCGTGCGGTTCATCGATCTCGACGAAGAGCGCAAGGACACCCTGCGCAAGTACATCAACATGGTTCGCAAGACCTGACCGGGCGCGCATCGCCCCAGCCGGTTCACGGCAACGTCAGCAGCGGATCATCAGTCCTGGCGAGGTGATCCTTCACGCTGGCCAGGCGAGCCAGATAGCGGCGGAAGTCCTTGCCCGGGGCGGCGCCTTCTTTGCGGCGCAGGTGAACGTCGGTGATGCGGGTCACGGCAAAGCGGCAGGCGGCGAAGCGCAGCTCGGCGGCGAAGGCGGCCCGTTCCTGGGGTGAAGGGCTGCGCACGGCGGTGTAGCCGGCGAACAGCGCCGCGACGATCTCGGGACGAAAATCGTCGCGCCCGTAACCGAAAGCCAGAACGGTCACCGCCAGGTCGTAAGCCAGCCGACCCCAGGCTGCCTGCTCAAAGTCGATGAGCGCGCTCAGCGCCGGGCCGTCATACATGACGTTGTCGATGAAGAGATCGCCGTGGATGAGGCCGCTCGGCAGGTCGGCGCGACGCTCGCGTTTCAGGGCGGCCAGCTCGGGACCAAGGATCGCCACGGCGTCGGCCAGGTCGGCGCGCCCGGCGCCGGCGATGGTCGCCAGCCGCCGATCGATCTCGGGCGGTTCATAGCGTCCCGGACGCCGGTCAGCATAGTCGGCGCCGGCCAGGTGCATGGCGGCCAGAGCGCCACCGACGGCGCGGGCGTGTGACGGCGCCAGCTCGGCCCGCGTCAGCGTCCGCCCCGGCAACCAGGGAAACAGCGACACCAGCTGACCTTGCCAGCGCGCGAACGGCTGGCCGTCGGTGGCCCGCAGCGGTGCCGGCGTGGGCACCCCGCGCCCGGCCAGGTAAGAGACGATGGCCGCCTCACGCTGGACGTCGTCCAGGGACTTGCCCTCGTTGATCCGCAGGAACAGTCGCCCTTGCGTGGTGTCGACGCGCACGTTGGTGTTGATGGTCCCCACCGCGATGGGGGCATGGGCCACGACCGGCGGCGCCCCGAACGCGCGCAGGATCTGGTTCACGTCGTCGTCGATCAAGGTTCGAAAGAGCGCCATCGCGGTGACCTCACTTCTGTTCCGGTTTACTCGCGCACTTGACGCCGCAATGCAACCCTTGGTCTAGTCGACTCCGTCATGGCGGGGGCGGAAAAAAACCAGCTGATCGAGCAGCACCTGTCGCTGGTTCAAGCCATCGCCCACAAGGTCAAGAAGAGCCTGAGCACGTCCATCGACGTCGAGGATCTCATCGGATACGGCTCGAAGGGGCTGGTGGAAGCCGCCGAGCGGTTCGACCCGCGTCAGGGCGTAGCGTTCTCGACGTTCGCCTATTATCGGGTTCGCGGCGCGATGTACGACGGGCTTCGCACCATGGGTTGGTATTCGCGCGCCGACTATGCGCGCTATCGCGCCGAGGAGCGCGCCAACGAGTACTTGCAAAGCCAGGCCGATCGCGAGGGGGCGGCCCGCGCTGGCGGTGCGGCGGTGAACGCCGCCGGTGACGCCGAAGGAACGCTGGCCGAGGTCGCCACGGTGCTGGGCGGCGTGGCCACCGTGCACATCACGTCGATGGATGCGGCCATCCACGTCGCCGACGAGCGCCTGCCGCCGCCCGACGCGCAGCTGGAGATGCGCGAGGTGACCGACCGCCTGCGCGAGGCGCTGACGCAGCTGCCGGAGAAGGAGCGACGGTTGATGGAACTTTATTATCTGGGCGACAAGAATCTGGAAGAAGCCGGCCGGGAGATGGGCCTGTCGAAATCCTGGGCCTGCCGCCTGCACGCGCGCGCGGTCGAGCTGCTGCGGATCGCCATGGCGGACGCCCGGTGACCCCCGTGATTTCGCCGCGGGTGTTTTGTCTGCTGATCGCCGGGGCGCTGGTCGCGACCGCCGGCTGCTCGACGAACATCCTGCACGGGCTGGAAGAACGAAGCGCCAACGAAACCGTGGCCGCCCTGGAGCGGGTGGGCATCGGCGCGGAGAAGCAGATCGACGACGACAGCGCCGGTGGTGGCGGCAGCGCGCCGGCCTTTCGGGTGCGCGTGGCCCGCGCCGACGAAGGGCGCGCCCTGGAGCTGTTGCGGTCGCTGGGACTGCCGCGCGATCGGCGCCACGGGTTCGCCGAGGTTTACGGTCAGGCCAGCTTGATCCCCACGGCGTTCGAGGATCGAGCCCGTTACCTGGACGCGCTGGCCGGCGAGGTGGCCCGCACGCTGGAGGTCGCCGACGGCGTGGTCAGCGCCCGCGTTCACCTTTCACCGGAGGAGATCGACCCGCTGGGCGCCGACACCAGACCGCGCGCGCCGGCGCGGGCCGCGGTGCTGATCAAGGCGCGCGGGGGAAAGACGCCGCTGGCGGAGGCCGACATCAGGAAGCTGGTGGCGGGAAGCGTGCCGGGACTGGATCCGGCGGCGGTGGCGGTGGTGGTCACGTCGACGGCCGAGGCGGGAGATGCGGGCGGCGCCGGCCAGCAGTGGCTGGCCCTGGGGCCGCTGCGTCTGGCGCCGGGCAGCCGGCCCTTGCTGATCGCGGCGCTGATCGTCGGCCTGCTGTTGCTGGCCGTGATGGCCGCGCTGCTGTTCTTCACGGTGCGCCGGCTGGCCGCCCTGGAGGGAACCCAACCATCGCCTCCCCCTCGCCCGCGCGAGAACGCATAGCCAGAACGCTCCCACAGGCGGCGGCCCTGCTTTGATGACCCGGCCGACAAGCCGGGTCGCTGGCGAAGCCGGGCGAGAACCGGAGCGGAAATGTACACCGGGTACTTTGAGCACCGGAAGCGCAGCCCGGCGCAGCCAGCGGCCCGGATCGTCGGCCGTCAGTGAACCAAAAGTTTCGCTCCACTCTCAGCGGAAGACGAAACTGTGGGAGATGCTGACCGGGCCGCCCTTGAACGGTGGCAGCGCTGCCGAGGCCAGCTCGTTGATCACGCAGTCGCCGGTGGGCGTTCCTTCGAAGTCGCCGGTCACCGCCGGTGATTCGATGCTGCCGCTGGGGCTGACGGTCAACTTGACCTGGGCCACGCCGCGGATCTGGAAGCGCCGGAAGCACTGGTGCACTTTCGGCTGCAGACCCTCCAGGGCGGCGTCGACGTCCTTCAGCGCGCGTTCCGGATCGACGGTGCCCTGGGCGCCTTGATCGCTCGACGCCCCCGGGCCGCCCGGCGGGGCCGCCAGCAGCGTATCCAGATCGCTGCTCTTCTTCGTCGGCACGTCGGCGGTGTCGGACGGTTCGGCGCGCGGGCTGGGTAACGTTCCGGGGTGGGCGCCGGCCCTGGCGCCCGCGAGATGACGGGGCGTCGGCTTCTCCTTCTCGGCACGGGCGGGCTCGGGGGCGGGCGGCTCGGGGCGTGGCGGCAACGGAACAATCTGCGGGCCGAGGGGTGGCGTGGCCAGCGGTTGCTCCGTGTGCCGGAAGGCCGACCCCGGGTCCGCCTCGGCCGACGCCGATCGCGGCGGCGCGTTCAGATACCAGAAGATCCCCAGGCCCAGGGCCATGACGCTGAGGCAGCCGGCCATGCCCCAGATCCACGGGGGCAGACCGTCGGCACCGCCGGTCACGCGAGCGCCCACCACCGAGTCGCGGCGGGCCATCACACCCGACAGCTCGGCGGCGCTGAGCACGGGCGGCGTATGTCCCGCGCGGGTCGAGGCGGCGATGGCCTTCAGCTCGACCAGATCGCTGCTGTCATTGTCGACCGCCTTGTCGACGGCCTTGTGAGACGCTGGACCCGCACCGCTGCGGGAGCCGTTGGGTTCGCGGGGGTGCTTCATTCTGCCGGCCCTTACCCTAGCACGGCCCTGCCCCGCTGCCCTGGCTGGAACGGCAAAAAACCAGGGGAATACGGGCTATTCGCCCGTGAACCGGGCGGCCAGCCGCCCTATCCGTCCAGTTTCTTCTTCAAAGCCGCCAGGGCGTCGTCGACGGTGCTCTTCTTTTCCATCTCGTCCAGCTTGCGCTCGGCGGCCACGGCGCTGGCGGTGCGTCCGCCCAGCTCGTCGCCCAGAGACGCCTCGGCCTCGACGGCGTCGATCTTGGTCGACATGCGTTCAAAGTCGTCAAAGGCGGAGGTGCCCGTGCCCAGGCTGCTGCCTCGTTTCGAGGCGCGGGCCTTTTCGCGCAGGCTGCCCTGGCGAAGCTTGACGTCCTTCACGCGCGCCTCCAGCGCACGCAGCCCGGCGGTCAGTTGATCGACGTAGACCTGCTGTTCCTGCAGCGACTTTTCCGCTTCGGCCTTCTCGGTCTCCTTCTGCGCCTTGCGCAGCAGAGCCTCCTTGGCCAGGGCATCGTCGCCGGCGCGCACGGCCATGGCGGCGCGGTCCTCCCAGGACCTGGCCTCGGCCGCCAGTGATTCGATGCGCTTTTGCAGCTGCTTTTCACCGGCCATCACCGTCGCCACTTCGGACCGCGCCTGGCGGGCAGAGTCCTCCATGTCGCGGACCATCTGGTCGATCTCCTTGGCCGGGTCCTGCATCCCGTCGATGACGTCGTTGACGTTGGACTTGATCAGCGTGGACAGCCTTCCGAGAATTCCCATGGGACGAAGGTTAGCGTTCGCGGCTGGCACTGTCGACTGACCCGAACCAGGAGTGTTAGGTTGGTGGAATGCAGCTCGCGGCGCTTGTCGGTCAGGACCTGGCGACGGCCGTCCTGCGGCGCGCGGTGGCTGGCGGCCACGTCCCCCACGCTTACCTGTTCGAAGGACCGCCCGGCGTCGGCAAGCGGGGAGCCGCCCTGGGGTTGGCCATGGCCATGGCCTGCCCGGTCAGTCCGCGCCAAGGATGCGGAAGCTGCGAGACCTGTCGCCGTATCGAAGGTGGTCTGCACCCGGACGTCCCCACCTTCGCGGCGGAGGGCGCCCTCATCGTCATGGAACAGGCGCAGGCCATGGTGGCGCTGGCGCAGACGCGGCCGCACGAGGCCGCCGTTCGCGTCATCATCATCGACGAGGCGGATCGGCTGAACCTGAACGCGGCCAACTGTCTGCTGAAGGCGCTGGAGGAGCCGCACGCGGGGACGCACTTTGTCCTGTGCACCACGGCGCCCGAACGGATCTTGCCGACCATTCGCTCGCGCATGCAGCGGGTGCGGTTCAAACCGCTGCCCGTCGAGACGCTGGTGTCGCTGGCCGTGGCGCACGGCGTGTCGGCCGAGCGCGCCGCGGTGGCGGCCGTGCTGGCCGACGGCTCGCTGGGCGCCACCCTGTCGGCGGCGTCGGCCGACGGCGACAGCGAGCTGTGGGCGTCCATCGATCAGCTGGAAGAGGCGGCGGCCGCCCGCTCCGTGGGCCCGGTGTTCGACGCCGCGGGCGCGGTGGCCGGCGACAAGGAGAACAAGCAAGAGCTGCCGCGCACGCTGGCCTTGCTGGCGCGCATCTATAGAGACGCCCTGGTCTCGGCCGCCGGCGCGCCCGAGCTGGCTTTGTTCACCGAGCGGGCCAGCGCCTTGATCGGACGCGGCGTCCCGGCGCTGGGGCGGGCCCTCACCGCCATCGTCGAGGCGGACGTCGCCCTGGGCGCCAACACCAACGCCGTCACCGCCGTCGAGCGCATGCTGCTGGCCCTGCGCCGGCGGCCCGCCGCCGACGCGCGAGGGGCCGGTCGTTGAGCGAACGGCCGGTCAACATCGCGGGCGTCAAGTTCCACCCCACGGGACGCACGTTCGAGTTCGACGCCGGGTCGCTGTCCTTGCAGCGCGGAGACAAGGTCGTCATCCAGGACGAAGGCGGCGTTGACGTGGCCATCGTCGCGGTGCCCAGCGCCTTGCGCCCGACGACCGGTCACCTGGCCCGCGTCCTGCGTGTGGCCGACGAGCGCGACCTGCAAAAGGTGGAGGCCAACCGGCAGCGCTCCGTCGAGGCGCTGACCTTCGGGCGCGATCTGGTGCGGTCGAGGCAACTGCCCCTCAAGCTGTTTCGGGCCGAGTTCCACCACGGCGGCGGCCGCGCCACGTTCTATTTCGCCTCCGAGATCCGCATCGACTTTCGCGACCTGGTGCGCGAGCTGTCCGCGCAGTTTCACGTCCGCATCGACATGCGCCAGGTGGGCGTGCGCGACGAAGCCAAGATGGTGGGCGGGATCGGCTCGTGCGGCCGCGAGCTCTGCTGCAGCACCTTCTTGCCGCGGTTCGCGCCGGTGTCGATCAAGATGGCCAAGCATCAGAACCTGGTCTTGAACCCCACCAAGGTCTCCGGACAGTGTGGGCGTCTCAAATGTTGCCTGGTCTACGAGGATGCCGCCTACGTCGATGCGGCCAAGGGCTTGCCCAAGGTGGGCAAGCGCGTGACCACGCCGGAAGGCATCGGGCGCGTCGGCGATCTGGACGTCTTGCAGGGACGGATCCGCGTCTACTTCGAGGACCAGCCGCCCAAGGTCTACACCGCCGACGAGGTTCGCCCCCTGGCGCAGCCGGGAAACGACCGCGGGCCGCCGCCGGTTGACGACGGCAACGACAACGGGCCGGCCGACCTGCCCCAGAACTGATCGTCGTCGATCGTGATTGATCCGGCCCGCCCTTGAGGTTCGGCCGCCGGAGGGGTACAGAAAGACCCGCTCATGTCTCGTTTCTTCATCACCACGCCCATCTACTACGTCAACGCCCTGCCCCACCTGGGGACGTTCTATTCGACGGTGGTGGCCGACGCCCTGGCCCGCCATCACCGGGCGCGGTTCGGCAAGGACGCGACCTTCCTCCTGACCGGCCTTGACGAGCACGGGCAGAAGATCGAACGCATCGCCCGCGAAAAGGGCATCGACCCGCAGACCTACTGCGACGGCATCGCCGCCGATTTCAAGAAGATCTGGGCCCGCGCCGGCATCGACTATCGCCGCTTTATCCGCACCACCGACCCCGACCACAAGGCCGCCGTCGTCGAGATGTGGCAGCGGATGCTCAAGGTCGGCGACATCTATGCCGCCGATTACGACGGGCTTTACTGCGTCGGTTGCGAAGAATGGAAAGGCGAAGACGACGTCGTCGTCGAAGGTGGCCAGAAGCTCTGCCCCATCCACCGCACGCCGGTCGAGCGGGTGAAGGAGAAGAACTATTTCTTCCGGCTGTCCCGTTACGCCGAACGGCTGCTGCAGTGGTACGACACCGGCGCGGTGCGACCGGAATCCCGCCGCAACGAGGTCGCCGAATTCGTCCGCCGCGGGCTGCGCGACATCTCGGTGTCGCGCCTGTCGGTGAAATGGGGCATCCCCGTCCCCGGTGATCCGCAGCAGGTCATCTATGTCTGGATCGACGCGCTGACCAATTACGTGACCGCGCTGGGTGGGCCGGCCGCGGTCGAAGCCGGCAGCGACGACGGAGCGTTCTGGGCGGCGTCGCACCACCTGATCGCCAAGGACATCCTCCGTTTTCACGCCGTGTACTGGCCGGCCATCCTGTGGTCGGCGGGGCTGCCAGCGCCGAAGCAGATCTTTTGCCACGGCTACCTGACCGTCAAAGGCCAGAAGATCGCGAAGTCGATCCCGGCCACCCGGGTCGACCCCGACGCCATCGCCGACGAGCTGGGCATCGATCCGCTGCGCTATTTCGTGCTGCGCGAGTACACCCTGGGCGGCGACGGCGACTTCACGTACGAGGCGCTGTTCCAGCGTTATGAATCCGACCTGGGCAACGACCTGGGCAACCTGCTGAACCGCACGGTGTCGATGGCGCAGCGCTATTGCGCCGGCGTGGTGGGCGGCGTCGCCGACGCGGACAGCGACATCGCCCAGGCGGCGCGCGCCAACCGGGAAAAGGCGGAGGAGGCCTGGTCCGACTTCGCGCCGTCGCGGGCGCTGGAATCGACCTGGCAGATCGTGCGCGACTTCAACGGGTACATCGAGGCCACCAAGCCGTGGAACCTGGCCAAGGAGCCGGCGCGCCGGGGCGAGCTGGAGCTGATGCTGGCCAACTGTTGCGAGGCCCTGCGCTGGGCGGCGCTGATGGTGGCCCCGGCCATGCCGGCGACCAGCCGGGAGATCCTGCGCCAGCTGGGG
>Ga0247670_1000346_pt1 | contig 11024 bp, 17 predicted proteins | sample CNK11_metaG_FD_183042 | JGI IMG/M metagenome (GOLD analysis project Ga0247670, IMG submission 183042) | Soil microbial communities from Purdue University Martell Research Forest, Indiana, United States - CNK11 | ecosystem: Environmental > Terrestrial > Soil > Temperate forest > Bulk soil...
CTTTTGGAGTCTTTCTCATGGGGACGAATTATGTTTCCCTTGCCCCGATCTGCGCAACATGAAATAAGGTCTATGGTTTCGTTCGCCTGACGTGCGCAAGCAGATCGTGCCAATCCGCCAATGTGCCGGGATAGCCTTTTTGTTGCTTGGCAGTCGCGAAAGTTCGCTCATAAACACGCTCCTCATCGCTGCCGCTCCTCGACGGCTTCACGGCATCCAGTTCAATTTGAGCTTCATAGGCATACAAATACCAAGCTGGTTTTGGTGGCAACGGTCGTTTTGGCATATCGACACATTAAAATAACCGTTGAGTCAAAGGGTGGCCAATGCTCGCTTTTCTTGCTACGATTACTGTATGTGCAACCGAGTCGTCCAAAAAGGCAAGATCATCAAACCCGGTGAGAAAATTACCGTGTTGATGAAGGGGCCCGGTGCTGAGTTTGAGTTAACATTTGATGGAGCCACATTCGATGGCCCTGCCAAACGTGAAAGCCGTGGCTACTGGAAGAGCCGGGAAGGAGCAGAGGACGTGCTGGTGCCCGATGTTTCGAAATTCGGTGAGAAAAATAAGGCGACCGAGGAGCAGGGCTGGGAGGACGTGCCGCCCGGATCATCTCTGGAGGGATTGTTGCTGCCGCAACCGCCGGGAAAAGATTATCGGCTGCTGAAAATCGTCACCCAACCGGCAACGCCAGATCAAATGACACGGCTTGGGAATGACCGTGCTCCAGTCGTTCGGACAGCGAAACCAGCGTGAATCCTATCTCGGCAGCCCAAGCAGAATGGGAAGCGGCCACCACCCCTCATCCGCTGATGCGCCCAGCGACGCGTCGCGAGCCACCAGTTGAAGAACCTTTCCGCAAATATGGCGAGGCGATTGCGTGGATAACATGGAGCGACAATTGTGAGCTTACGAAAATTGAGACGCTACGCGCACATTCTGGAGCCCCTAAAGCGCTTTTGTCATTTTTGAAATCGTTGGCAAGGAAACATGGTATTCGGATATACGGAAATCCGCTCGTTTACAAACCCACCAATCCGCAAGCGGCAGCGTCGCCGCTAACGCAGGAACAGTTGGAGGCTTGGTACGTGAAACAGGATTTTATCGTGGCGGTTAGCATCAGAGGGAATTTTCCATTCTTCTGGTATCCAGATGTCCCTGAGGATTAGCGAGCGACGAGCGGGGTCTGACCGCCACCGTATACGACTTTGCCAGCGCAGCCATCCACCAGCGTTTATTGGCGAGGCCGCCGGTACATTTAATTTTTTGGCACTGAATTTTCATGCCTGTATGCGTTTGGAACGCTTGGCCGGAACAGACTTCACACAACAGACATACTGCGTGGGTGGGACTTCCTCGACAACGACCGTGCAGAAAATATCATTCTTTGGTGGGGTCTCGACCACGACCGTACAATACAATTCCTTTTTCGGGACTGGTTCTTCAACGAGTACAACGACGCAGCCCTTCTTCTTTGATTTCATTCTTGGAATGAGCGGAGCGCGCCAGCCGCAAAGGAAAGAGGATTGAATATGGCCGTCAGCCCTTCGCTGACGCTGGCGCGCAAATTATTTTCTACACTGACTGCCATATTCAGCAGGCAGGTTACCACGCCGACCCTGCGTCAACGGAAGATTATAATGGAATTCAATTTTATTGAAAATCAGTTGCTTAGATCACTCAGACTGATATTCAATCACGCGGACGTTTCCGACCAACGTTTTGCCGGTATGAAAGTCTTTCCATGTTCCATCTTTATCGCGGTAAGCCAAGCATCGGAAGCCCTCGCATTGAACTTGGACGGGCACAACCGTCGGTGAGGTTTCTTCTTTTTGAGCATCTGAGCTTTTGTTGTCCCCGCTCACCATACGATTTAGCGTAACCACTTCAACGATAATGTCTATACCCATTTGCATTGCACAACCCACCCCATTCTGTCAGTAATTCAGCATCCTATGAACATTGCAAATCTATCGGCGAAACTATTGCGACAGGCGGCGACGATCAAAGATAAGATTGATGGTCTTCAGTCTGAATTAAACCGTTTACTTGGTAACGAAGTTGGAAACGGACGCACTGTTGCCGCGACCGATGGCCGAAAGAAAAAGCGAACGATGAGCGCCGCTGCCAGAGCCAAAATCGCGGCTGCACAGCGTGCGCGCTGGGCCAGAGTGCGGGCGGGAAAAAAGTGAGACATGGCGTTTAGGCCAGATCAGCAGAAGAGCTTTTATGAGCAAATGGACGGAGACAGCTAAAGATTTCAATAATTTCTGGACATTGCATCGCCAGATATGGAACCTCGAAACTCTGACTCAGATGGTAAAGATACGTCTAAAGGACGGGAGCGAAGTAGAAGGCTTTATCCGGGGCGGCGAAACGGATACCAACGTAGGTACGGGGTTGCCTCTGAAGGCGAACGGCAATATCCATGTTCAAACCACTTCGGGGCGTATGATTGAAATTGACCTGATGGATGTTGACCATCTTATGCGACGCCTTTAATTGCCGCATTACGAGCAGCTTTCAGCCTCTCTGATCAGCTTCCAAAGCGGTATCCCCAGCGCCTGCGCCAATCGGTGAGCGGTATCAATGGTCGGAACGCGCATACCCCGTTTCAGCTTGCCGGGATAAGTTTCATCGACTGCTGCCAGCTCAGCGAGCTTCAACATGGACATTTTCTGCGTCAGTCGGTGCTTTTCCACGACTTTTCCGAAGGCCGGAGAGATGTCTTTGGTTCTCTTCATTGTCCCAATAACTACGGAAACCTAAGGCACCTGAAGCACTGGACAATAGTCCATCCTTGGTGTATACGTTGTGTAAAGAAGGAACAATATGAAAGCTCTGAAAATCGTGGCGGTGGCAGCAGTCGTGGCAATTATCGGAACGCTGGCCTTGGAATTGCGCGAGACAAAGTACGAATTGCGCCAGCAGCAGGAAGCGAACAGGAATTGGGAGGACACTGCGGACTTCCAAAACTCGAACCATATCGCTGTCACGGCGGCACAACGGTCGGAGATCGCACGCTTGCAGCAGGCTCAGACCAACGTGATCGCCGCACACTGATTTAGCCCAACCTGACCCGGCCCCATCCTGCTGATCTCACGGGATGGGGCTCTTTGAAAACATGAAAAATTCAGATGGATTCGATGTGGAACGGGTCGGTTCTACAGGTTATGCAACGGTTTTTGGGTTATACCGTCGACGGTTCCAAATCCCGCATCTGCACCAGTAACGTTTCCAGCCGATCAGCCCAGAAGGGTTTATAAAATGGATGCGCGGAGTCATGCTTGGCTGCCAAGTCCGAAAACCGCGCATTTAAAAAATCCCGCCGGGTACGACGGATGACTGGAAAAATCTGCGGCTGTAAATGGGAATATCTGTTGTTGCCAGTCTTGCCGAAAATCATCGTCTTTTGGAATTGCCCTACGCCAATGTTGGAAATCCAGCCACGGCGTCGCCAGTAGTGCGTTAATTCATGGGCATTCAACCGGGTCAGGCGTTTGCGCGATTTTCTCAGGCGTCTACAAAGGAGGTCGTAATCGAAACTGTTGGGCAGTTTCATGGCCTGTCGTGTATACGTGTTAGATTCTGCGACCGTCATATCTGTTTCGTAGTTACTCCATGGAAAGAACGAAGTTTGATGAATGCGGCCCGCTCCGTCAGACCCTGCTGCGAAAACTAAACCACCAACGCCGACTTGCTATCAGCGCGCTGGCTCAATTGTTTGACGATGACCGCGAAGCACTGCGGAAGGCTGCGGCGCTCCGTTGGAGCGAGTGCGCCGATTTTGTGGCGTTTGCTGACCGGGATGAATTGCACTCCCTGATGCGGGCGCTGCACAAGTGGCGGATGGCAACGCCTCTGAGTATGCCCTCGCTGGCCGATCTTCGAAAAGAAGTGGAATTGGTCGATGCGAGCCGGAATTGATGCTCCCCGCGATTGAGCGACAGCTTTACTGGATGAGCATTTTGTATACTTCGCGTACGGCGGAGTTGCGCCGTGGAACGGTGATCTTGAGCAAGGAAACGCGTGAGCGGGCAGGGGAGATTACGGCGTGGGCGGAAACGGCAACGCTTGATGAGCAGCGCGTTTTATTGCTCGGATTGTGGTGCTGGAGAAAGGCCGGGCGATGGCAAATGCCGAGCTTGGATGATTTGAGATGAGAAATGAAAATGACGTATTGCAGCCAGAATTAAGCGTCTTTTAGGGTCTTCGTGAGGGTGCTTCCGCTTCCGCTTCGTATCGACTATATTCGTGTTGCATAGCCCAATGTTGAGAATCTTCTGGGCGATCTTGAAGCATGTGAAAGTCGATGTACCTGTATAAAACTACGGGCTTTGTTTTGCTCGCTCGGAACGTGATCTGGCACGTCGCGAGAAATGTACCCCAAGCGTCAGTGCGGACGCCGATAAGACCGCCGGTGTTCGTTACTGTGAACACTTGGTTGCCCCAAGAGTCACCGAAAAAGAATTCAACCTTTTCTATTTCTTTGAAATGCTTGCGGGGCGGCTCTTCCGAGTCCTTTTCGTGGCGCACCAAAAATACGAAAACGTCAAAGCTTTGACCGGCCACTTTTGAGGGACGGTAAACGTGTGCGAGCATATAACCGTCAACTCGTACGTATTCTTCGGTACGCTTCAACGTCCAATCCGCCGCCTTTTCATTCGGTGAAGTTTTGGGTTTCTCGTGTGGCATCTTTGGCAGGGTTTCAAACTGAATAGTAACCCATTTGCTTTGAACCTTCTTAACGTAATTGCCGGTGAAGAGACCGGTAAATAGAGCCGCCACAGCGAGACCATAAATGCCGTATACATTTATAGAACCTTTTACTCCGGCTATCACGATAATTAGGAATGCTATCGCAAAGCCAACCCATGGAAGATACGGATTTCTCATACTTTGATTTGCCGGGTGCCCGCCGATTTAATTCCTGATTTCTGAGTCTGGCAAGGGGAATCGGGCCTTCGATTTCACAACTTCAATTGATTTCCAATTGTATTAGACGCGTTTTGCACGAAAAACGAGTTCGCGTGGAGTGAAACGCTACTTACGTGCGTAATGAATTGGTCACGTTTTAACGAGCTTCATGGCGTCCGCCAAGCGGCATCCTCTGCCGCAATACCAATTCATAGAACCTCCGGTTGCGTGTGTTTGTCTACGGCATCGGTTACAGCCGGAAGAGGGCAGGGCGGACGCCACTTCAATTTTTATGAATCCTGAATACAACGCTGAAGAGACATTCTTAACCAGCCTTCCCGGTGAAGATGCTACGGGCGCACCACCGGCACCGGCAAAGCGCACGATCAAACCGCCGATGGAGCCGGGCTACGAAGTCAACGGCGAAGGATTAACTCCGCCGCCGTCGTCTGAAATCGGAGAACAGCAGTTCAACTTCACGCCCCAAACGGAGAACCTGATTCTGGCCTGCCTCATCCGGCACCCAGACCGCTTTTATGAATTCGGCGATACCGTAATGCCATCTCATTTTGGAGGCGTGGAGGCGTGCAACACCATGTTTGCAATAAAGGATTACTGGAGTCGTTACAGTCGCTTTCCGACGTTTGAAGAGTTGGTGGAGTACGCCGTGCGACGAGTTCGAAGGCGCAACCCAGACGAGGCCCAGCGCATTTCGAGTTATGTCCTGCATTTATCCACGATCAAAACCGACAACGTCGACGCGGTATACGATCTGGCTTACAAGCAGATTTATGATGGTGCCTTCCACGGCGCGCTTCGAAAAATTATTTCGGATTATCAGGAAAAAATGGGCGGCAGGTACGGCACGCCTGATCCGGTGCGCGTCTTGGCGGAAATTGACCCCGTGAAGGTTTTGCAGGACGCGCTGAACATCGGCAAAAACACCAAGCTGGAGCCGCGCATTGAAGACTGTGACGATCTGCTGGCCGAAGAGTTGGAAACGCCACCCGAACTGATTCAAGGCGTGCTCCACAAAGACACGAAGCTGGTGCTGGGCGGTGCCAGTAAATCCTTTAAGTCGTGGTCGCTGCTGGACATGGCAGTCAGCATCGCGCTGGGCACGCCATGGTGGGGATTGAAAACGATTCAGGGCAGGGTGCTCTACGTCAATTTCGAGATTCCACGCTGGGCGTTCCGTATACGTCTACAAGCGCTGCGCGAAGCGAAGCAGTCGAAAGGTTTCAATGGCAATCTCAAAACTATTTGCCTGCGCGGTAAGGCCGACGACTCGGAAAAAATGCTCAGCCGGGTGGAACGTGAGATCGGGCGCGACAAGTACGACCTTATTATTTTAGACCCGATTTACAAGATGCTGGGTGACGGCGATGAAAATAAAGCCGGAGACATCGCCAAAATACTGAACCGGGTGGAAGCCATGCTGGTAAAAACAAACGCGGCAGTGGCCTTCGGCGCGCATTACAGCAAGGGCAATCAGGCCAACAAGGAATCGCAGGATCGTATCGGCGGCAGCGGTGTATTCGCTCGTGACCCCGACACGCTGCTGAATATGACCCGGCACGAGGAAGACGATTGCTTCAGTGTAGACGTTACCACGCGCAACCTGCCACCCGTGCAGCCGTTCGTTGTGCGCTGGGATTATCCGGTCATGGTTGTAGACAACGAACTCAACCCGGCCAAGCTGAAGAAAGCAGGCATTGAATCAAAGTACGACGCCAATGAACTCGCCGTACTGCTCGCAGAGCGGCCCCTGACTTCGAGTGAATGGCAGACCAGAGCACTGGAAGAACTGGGCATGAGTCGGGCCGCTTTTTACCGCATCAAAAACACCCTTAAAAACGTCGTCTGCGAAGACAAAAAATACCGCATTTCTGAGCAGGTCTCATGGAAAACATTGGCAAATAATGCAAACGACTGATTATCAACAGCCATTTTTAGTCTCACGTGAGACTTGGTCTCACGAGACTTTGTTGTCTCACGCTATAGGGAATGAGACTGAGACTTGGCAGTCTCAGTCTCATTCCCATCCCCTATCGGGTCGCGTGAAGACAACACGTAAATGTCCGCAGAGCGAGACTGAAAATCCTGATGAAAATTTACCCCGGAAAACTTACCTGCTGGGGGTTAATCCGTACGTCCTGTTTCACGAATGTCTTCCAGCCATGTCAGACGCTGACCTTCGCCGGGAAGTGGATCGTGAACGGCTGGGCGGGCCGCCGTTAGGCGAAGACGCCCTGTATAGTCACATGGCGAAGCTGGAGCTTATCCGGCGATTGGAAAGGGAATGCGAGTTCTTTTAACCAGCATTCGTATTTAGGACATGAACGCAATAGATCAATCGCTCGCACCGCTGTTACAGCAGGGCTTGCGCTTCGACGCTGCCAGCATCCGGTCGGTCTGGGATGACAGCCACGCGGAGCGTGGACGAATGCCAGGTTGTATACAGCCGGCCCGTATACAATCGAAGGAATCTATTCCCGACCAGCCAGAGGCCGCTGGTCGTGGCCACTGCGTCGTTTTTCCATGACCGGGTCGAAAAAATCTAAACAAAACCGTGGAATCAATTGCAGACCTCGAAGCGCTCGAAGCTCCAGCGATCAAACCCGCCGCAAAGAAAGGGAAGCGTGCAGTCGAGCCGTTCGCTGAAGCCGAAAAAATTCCACTACCGGTTTTCAATTCACAGGATCAATGCGCTGCCTGTACCGGCATTCCTTTGGCCACCATCAAAGAGGCGAAGCGCGGTGGCTGTAGTGCATTCAAGCAGCACAGGGTGGACTTGGCCCTGCTGCTCAAGTGGCTCTTCGCGCAGGACGAGTCGGCAATCAATTGGGGCACACGACTCGACGAGTACAAAGCGAAGCGGGAAAAACTGAAACTCGATGCGGACGAACAGAAGGTTATTGACCGGGGTGAAGTCACCTTCGCCGTTGGCAAAGCCATGGCGACGCTGTTCAGCAATATCGACAATCAATTCGGTTCGCTCCTGCCGCCCGTCCTGAAAGGTCTGGACGAAGCCGGTATACAGCAGCGGTTGACGGCCACGTCGGAAATTTTCAAGCAAGCCGTGCGCGAGGAGTTGAAAAAATTTGTAGACGTAGACAAACCAAAATCAGAAATCAAAACATGAGTTACCCCGCCAACGGAGCCACTGAAATCATCACCACCAATGCTGCTGAAGAAAAACAGCAGCTTGAAGCTGCCCTTAACAAAGTGCTGTTGGAACACTACGGCTTCGCGTGCAGCGCCAGAAACAACCTCACCAGCTTCCTGTTCATGTTTGACCAGCTTGCCGATCAGGTGCCGGGTGTTCACCCGATGGAACTGGGCCGTGCGTTGTACGTCCGTCTGGACGCCTCGCAGGACGGCGGCCCAATCTCTGACGCCTTCATGCTGGGCACACTGTTTGCGAGTGCCATGCGCACGCGTATACCGGGATGCAAACCCACGTATGTAGACGAATCAAAGCAGGATTTCAGCCTGCCCACCGGTGACACAACCGTAGACAACTACATTCAATCCCAGTTGCAGCGCGAAGCAAAATGACCTGTAGCCCCGACCAGCATTTCGTATACGACCAGTTCCTCCGGGCGATTCCAGAGAAAAAGGAAACCTCGGTGGTCGCTTGGGCTGTACGAAACAAGGTCAAGGTCAGCGCAGGCCGGTCAGATTATTTCGATCCCACCATCGCGCCGTGGGAGGTTGAGCCTCTGGAATGCGCCAACGACGGCACCCAGAAAATGACGTTGGTCAAGCCGGTGCAAACCGGCGGCAGCACGGTCGGTGAAGTCGCAATTCTATTTTGGGGCAGCACGTGGACGAGCGGAGACATCGCTTATTTCTGGCAGAACGATCTGGCTGCTGATGCCCGGTGGAACAAACGCTTCGAGAAATTGATGAAGGCGTGTGAACCGCTGATGGCCCGCACTTCCGCTGACCGGTTCGCATGGAAGTCCGGCTTGGTAATTTTTCCCCACTGCAATTTCCAGATGCGTGGCGTGAACACGGATCGGGCCGTCGCCTCCGATTCCATCCGGGGAATTGTAAACGAAGAACTGCACGATACGGAAGGCGGCTGGAAACCCGGTCGGCTTCAACAAGTATACGGTCGTCAGACTGTGTTCTGGAACAAAGTCTGTTTCAACATTTCCAACGCCGGGTTTGTCGGCGGTGATCTCGATAAAGCTTTCCGAGCGGGCACGCAGGAGCACTGGGAAGTTCGATGCCCCGGCTGCGGAGAGTGGCACGAGATGCGATCACGATGGGATAACAGGCACCCGGAGCTTGGCGGGCTGCGTTACAACGCTGATGGCTGTCGGCTCGGCAATCACGAGTACGACTATCCCAAGCTCGCGCCGACGATTTTTTATCAGATGCCTTGCGGTTACAAAGTTAGGGACAATGCCGTCGAAAGAAAGGCACTCAACGCCAACGGCAATGGCCGCTACGGTGAGCCAAAAAATAAGGGAGCACTGCTGACTGAGCGCAGCTTTACGTACGATCAGATCATCTGCGATTTCGTTCCTTGGATTGACATCATCAAGCGCAAGCACGAGGCCCTGAAGGCGACGGCAATCGGAAATTACAAACCGTGGTTTGATTATTTGAGAGAGTGCGAATGCAGGTTCGTGGACATATCCAAAGATCGCCCAGCACCGGAGCGGGTCGAAATCATCACCAGCCAGCGGAAAAAGAATCGCGAAGGAATGCCCGGCTGTGAATGGCGCTTTGCTTTTGCTGACTGGCAGCGCGGTGCCGACGGAGACACTCCGCATTTCTGGCTGCTGATTCAAGACTGGTCAACCCGTGGTGACAGTCTGATCGTCTACGAGGGCCGCATCGACACCGAAGGCGAACTGGTCGCGGTGCTGAAAGACCACAACGTCAAACCGATCTGCACCATCGTTGATACAAGCTGGGACACCACAAACATGTACGCTTTGTGTCTGCGTCGTGGATTCAACGGCGTGAAGGCCGAAGACAAAACCTACTGGGATCACGAGGACGGCACCCAGAGATTTTACAGTGAGACCAGACCGTTGTTTACGATAGCCAATGCGCTGCCCAGTCAATTGGATGATCCGTCAGCGGAACCTGATTTCTGGCTCTACTCCAAAATGGTGGCCATGGAACGGTTGGTGTTCCTTCGCCAATCCAAGGAAGTGACCTACGAAATCCCCTCGGACGTGAGCGAGGATTTTCTGACACAGTTTGATTCGTGGTCGTACGAGGTCGTCCGAAAGAAGGACGGTCAAATTGAAATGCGCTGGAAGCCAAAGCGGGACGATGACCACCTGTGGCAGTGCGCTGCCGGGATACTTCCGCTGGCAGATTTAGTCGGGGTATTTAATGGGATTGGAACACCACCACCACTGCCAGTGACGGAAACAGAAAGCGAAGCAGTAGCAGCATGAAAATTGAAAAACGTGGAACCGTAGCCGCACCAGAAAAAAGAGAAGTGGCCCCGCCATGGTGGCTCGGCAAAAAAGCGGAGTGCTCCAAGTGCGGCTGCCTCATCACTCTGGAGATCGGTGACGCACCGAGTCACTACACCACCTTTGCAGTTAAATGCCCGACGCCTAAGTGCGGCGTATACATTCCGATCCGGCCCATCTTTGACCGCACAGGCAAAGTCGCATGAGCACCACGATCACTCGAAAAGAGATAACGCATCTCGTGCCGTCAGTGACCTACGACTGGCTGCGTCGGCACGAAAAAGAGATCGGGCTGCACCGGTGCCGCATAAAATTCTTCAGGAAACCGATCCTGTACCGGCGCTCAGAGGTCGTCGTCGTATTTGTTGGCATCGGTCTGTTGTCTGACGACATCCGCCAGAATCCGCCAGTATTGCCAAATAGCGCCACATAGCTCGATTGAGTCTCGTGATCGTTGCGCCCGATGGTGGACGCAATGGCACAAGTCCGAGGCCAACTCAAGCGAGCGATTTTGAATAGCCTGTATCGACAGGCTACGGTTTCCGTCACGCTCATCTCGATTCTTCAGGCGTATCAGGACGCATTGGTCGTGGGCGTCAAGGGTGGCAAGATCGTCGAGGCAACTTCGCAGGCTGGTCACTCCACAAGTTTCGTAC
>Ga0247670_1000348_pt1 | contig 11010 bp, 7 predicted proteins | sample CNK11_metaG_FD_183042 | JGI IMG/M metagenome (GOLD analysis project Ga0247670, IMG submission 183042) | Soil microbial communities from Purdue University Martell Research Forest, Indiana, United States - CNK11 | ecosystem: Environmental > Terrestrial > Soil > Temperate forest > Bulk soil | place...
CACCGAGTCGATCATCCGGCTCACCGGATTGCCGAACGCGCTGACCCGGAGCGATGCGTACTACCCTGCCCGCTGGCGACAGCTGGACACCGACGATCAAGACTTCGGCGCGTCCAGTGTCATGCTGCTGGATGTGCCCGGTGCCACCCCCTCGAAATACGGGGTGAGCGCGTCGAAGGACGCGCACCTGTACTTCATCAACAGCGCCATGCTGGGCACGGCAGGCGGGGGCGGTGAGGTCATCGACATGACGCTTTCGACATCGAATCACTCCGCGCGTGTCTCCCCTGTGGCCTACACGACCTCCAGCGGAATCCACGTCGCCCTCACCGTCGATCGCGGCCCGTACATGGGGTGTCCGGCCGGCTCCACTGCCGACCCCGCCCTGGCCGTCCTCATGGGCTTCACCGTGACCCCGGGCAGTCCGATCAAGGTGACCCAGAACTGGTGCACCACCATCGGGGGCCCGGCCATGGGCGACGCCGGCACCATCAAGAATCGCAGCGCTGATCCCCTGGTCACGACCACGAACGGCATGAGCAACCCGATCGTGTGGGTCGGGGGAAGCATGTCGCAAGCCACGGCTGGCACGACAGCATCGCTGCTCTACGGCATCGACGGGGAGAACGGCAAGGTCCTCTACAAGGGGGGCAACTGCCCAGGGATTCGCCAGTGGACGACCCCGATCGCCGTCAATGGGCACATCGTCGCAGGCGGCGATGGTCGCCTTTGCTCGTGGTCTCCCCAGTAGGCAGCGCGCCGCGCCGTGACCGCGTTCGAGGCCACAGCTGTGGCATGTCCGCGGAATGACGGGCCCGCTCAGGCGCCAACAAACGTCTACGTAAATCGATGAACCGTTTGTCCCGCCTGGGGCTACTTAGAACTGGCGGGCTCAGCGACGCTGCAGCCCGGTGAATGTAGGGCCTGATTTGACCATCGGGCAGAAACCTTTCATTGCTTGTCGTTTATTCGACAAGTAAATCGATTAACTAAGGATATCAGAAGTCCTGACGTGAGCATCGGTCGCAAGGCGACCACTCTCAAAACAATCGAGAACGGTAGGCGATCAAACATGGCGATAAGGAACGGCACAGTCGCATGGGTGGCCATCGTGATGCTGGGCGCGTGCTCAAGCAATCCTGTGGAGAGCGGCCGTTCTTCATCCGGGGGATCCGGGCCTGATGGTGGTGGCACAGGTGGCACGGCACCCCAGCCCCCTCAGGGCGGAGACGACGCCTCCTCCGGTGGTGGTATGGCCGGCTCGGGAGGCGGAGGCGGTCCGCCCGTCGACGCAGGCGGGTCAGAGCCGTCCGCGAGCACCGACGGCACCGTGGCCACGACGGACGCCCACTCTGACGGGAACGGCTTTGGCGGCGTCGCAGGGCTGGAAGATCTCTCGACCGTCAAGAAGTCGCCGGGCTGTGGAATGGCGGCCCCGCAGACGGACACGGCCTGGCACCCCTACAACGTCACCACGCCGATGACGCGCATGGGATCGCTGATGCGCACCTACCACCTGAAACTGCCCGCCAACTACGACAACAACAAGCCCTACCGCCTGATCTTCCAGGGCACCAACTGTGGCGGCTGCCCCACCTGCGTGATGCCTTTCGACACGGTCGCCGGAGCCGAGGGCGTGATTCAGGTAGCGCTGGAACGAAAGAGCGGCACGAACTGCTTTGATGACCAGAGCGCGATGTCCATCGACTATCCGTTCGCCGAGGCGGCTGACGCCGAGCTGCGCCAGAAGCTCTGCATCGACGAGCACCGCGTTTTCATCAACGGCCACAGCAGCGGCTCCTGGCTCACCGAGGAAGTGGGGTGCATCTATGCCAGCGCACCGCAGGCAGGCCCCGCTCCTCCGGGCGGACCGCTGGTTATTCGCGCGGTGGCCCCTCACTCGGGCGGGTTGCCCGCGAACACCCCCTGCAGCAACCGTCCGATGCCCGGGATGTGGACGCACAACCACGACGATCCCCTCAATACCTTCATGGGATCGGTCAACGCCGTCAATCGCGCCCTCAAAGTGAACGGCTGCATGGGCAGCTACGGCAACAGCCCCACGGCGCCGTTTGCCGCGCCGGGCACGAACAACACCTGTCACATCTACACCAGCTGCCCCAAAGAATTCCCGGTCATCTTTTGCGACCCGGCGACGGGTGGACACGAGGGAAACAAGTTCTACGAGGCCAACTGGCAATTCTTCATGTCGTTTTGATGCGCGACTCTCATCCACACGTGACCCGGGCGCCTGGTCAGCGCATGTCAGCCATGCGTCGGCGCTGGTGGGTGCTCGGGTTCGTCCTGGTCGGCTGCACCGGCGCGCTGCCGAGCGCGGGGCCGGCCGTCGACGCGGCGTCCGTTGAGACGGCGTTGCCGGCCGAAACCCGCCTGGCGCCCGACATCGGCGTCGACAGAGCGAACGGCCCCGGCGGCGCCCGGTCCGACGGAACCGGCGGCGCGATTGCGATTGCGGATGCTTCGGGGGCAACGGAGACCTCTGGCGCCAGGGACGCGAATGCCAGCAACCGGGTGCTGATCTACGCCGTGACGACCAACTACCGGCACGATTCGATTCCCGCCGCCGCCGCGGCGTTGTCGCAGGCGATGGGCAAGCTGGGGATGACCGCCGAGATCGTCGGCGCCAGCAACGACACCAACAAGGCCGATCGAACCAGGTTCACGCCCGATGCGCTGGCCCAGTACGGCGCCGTCATCTTGCTGGCCAACGACGGCGAGCCGTTCGGTTACCCGGCCGATCAAGAGATCCAGAACCTCACCAACTTTGTACAGAACGGTGGCGCCCTGGTGGGGCTGGAGTGCGCGACCGACTGTTACGGGGGCGGCTTCAGCGGACCGATGGACGGACACCCGAAATCGGTGCCGTTCCACACTCTCCTCGGGGCCACGTTCACCAATCATTCGGATTTCGGTCCCGCGCTTTGCACCAAGGTCGGCAACCACGTGTCGGTGGCGCAGCTGGCGCAGACCTTCCGGACGGCCGACGAGATATACGCGTTCACCGACTTTCGAATGGACAACCAGGTGGTCCTCACCTGCGTTTCGGGGATGTTGCCCGGCATGGTGCGCCCCGTCGCCTGGTACCGAGAAGAGGGCGCCGGCCGCGTCTTCTACAGCGCCCTCGGACACCCTGCTTCGGATTGGACCGGACCGATGGATCCAAACGCCGAGTCGCGGCTGGTCGAAGATCACGTCCTGCCCGGACTGCTCTGGTCGATGAAGCGGTCGCCCTGACGACTGACGGCGAGGCGCGCGCAAAGAAAGAGTCTCTTCATGCTGGCTAGCCACCCACGAATCGCCCCATCTCCCATCCTTTGCGCCGGGCTCTTGCTCGCGGCGTGCAGCTCGGATCGGTCGCCTTCGGCTAGCGGCAATCCTTCCGACGCCGGCTCCGCGGCTGATCAGGGAGGCACGGCGGTCACGGACCCGACCTCATCAGGAACGGCCGACGCGCCAGTCATTGACGACAGTCGCGAAGACTCGGCGGTCGCGCAGCCCGATGTCGCGGGTCCCGCCTCTGGTCGTGGGGGAAGTGCGGGCCCCATGGATGCCCCGCCCGGTGGAGCGGTGTTCGACGGCGGCGCCGCTTGCACGGCGGCGCTTTGCGAAAGCTTCGAGGAGGTGCCCGTCGGGGGCAAGCCGGATCCCATGCTGTGGACCACGCCGGCCGACATCAAGGTCGACGATCTGCATCCCGCGCTCGGCGGCAAGCGAGCCCTTCACCTGCCACCCCGCGGCTCGGGTGGCTCGTACATCACCGAGACCAGGACCATCCCGGGCGGCGGCAAGCTGTTTTATGGACGGATTCTGTTCTGGTTCGAGCAGCTGCCATTGCAGAAGCCGGGCTCGCTGTATCACTGGGTGATGATCGCGCCGCAGGGTGGCGGCATGAACCTGCGCATCGGCGGGCACGTCGAGCGTGACGGATCGAACTGGCTCCGTTTCAATCCCGGAGGCCCGGCGGGCGAGACCGGACTGTCGGATCTGACGGCCGTGATGGTTGCCAGGCGCTGGTATTGCCTCGAGTGGTTCTTCGACACGCCCAACAACGAGGCGCGGTTCTGGTTGGACGGCCAGGAGAGACCGGTGCTGCACTGGAAGGACTCCGTCGCCGGGTGGCACTTCCCTCCCGCCGGCATCACCTCGCTGGGATTCGGCTTCGAGGAGTACCAGGGCGCCCCCAGCCCGTTCGAGCTCTTCATCGACGAGCTCGCGCTGGGGACGCAGCGGATCGGCTGCGGCGGCGCGCCGGTGCTCGCCGATCCCAGCGATCCGAGCAGCCTGAAGGCGCCAGCCGCCGGCCAGGGCAACGGCGTCCCGTGCGGCGGAAACAGCTGTGCCGCTGGCCAGAAATGTTGCACGGATCAGACGCACGGCTCGTTCAATCCCCGCTGCGTCGCCGGTGGAACCACGTGCCTGGCCGCCTCGGCGCAGATGAGCTGCGACGGCCCGGAGGACTGCCCAGGACAGCTCTGCTGCGTGGAGACGGCCAGCCAGATTTCGGGTTGCCAGGCCTCGTGCGAGACAGGAACGTTCGCGCGCCTGTGCCATGCGGCAGCCGACTGCGGCACCGGCCAGATGTGCTGCCCGACCAACTTCACGCCGAACGCGGGTATCCGCTATGGCCAGTGCAGGACCGGCGGGTGCTAGCCGGTGAGGCGCCTTTCGATGACCTTGGCGCTCGAGCGAAGAAGGAGGCTTCCATGCCAGACAGATTGTTGAGGCTGCTCGCGACATCGTTCTTGCTAGGGGGCTGCACCGGCGCGATTGACGGCGGCATGCAGGGCAAGCCGGGGCAAACGCCGCCGCCCGGCGACACATCGGTCACGCGATCGCCCCAGTGTGCATCGGCGCCGCTGGCGACGGGCGCCGCTTACCTGCGCCGCCTGACCCGCTGGGAATACGCCAACAGCGTCACCGACACGTTGAACGTGAAGCTGTCCGAGGCACAGCTGGCGTTGATCCCGTCGGACATTCGAGCGAACGGATTCTCGAATGACTTTGGTGGACAGCTGGCCAGCTTCGACAGCGCCGATCATTACTCGCAGATCGCCGATGCGGTGGGCACCACGCTGGCACAGACCACGAACTGGCTGGCCAGCTTTGCCATGTGCAGCGACACCGGCGCCACTTGCCGGGACAACATCATCCGGGGGCTGGGCCTGCGCCTCTTCCGCCGGCCAGTCACGCCCGAGGAAGCCACGGCGTTTGGCGGCCTGTTCGACCTGGCGGTGGCGGCAGGGATCGGTGCCGCGCCGGACGCGGCCCGGCACGTCGTGCGCGCCATGCTGCAATCGCCGCAGTTTCTCTATCGCCTGGAGGCGCAGACGCCGTCCGCGGGCAACGTGAACGGGCGCGCGCTGGACAGCTACGAATTCGCGACGCGACTGTCCTATCTGACCTGGGGCTCGGCGCCCGACCAGGCGCTGCTGGACGCGGCAGCCAAGGGTGACCTCGCCTCCCCCGACAAGCTGCAGTCACAGGTCGCGCGCATGCTGGCGCAGCCGCGAGCGCGCGAGAACATCCAGCGATACTTTCGCGAATGGTTGACGCTGGACGACCTGGACGACGCCACCCGCGGACCGAACTTCACACCAGCCCTGGCGGCGGCGATGAAACAAGAGACGCTGGACGACGTCGCCGATCAGCTGTGGGACGGAAAGAAGCCGCTGGTGTCGACCATGCTGACCACCCGCACGACCATTGTCAGCCCCGTGCTGGCCCCGTTCTATGGCCTGGGCATGCCGGACGCCAGCGGCCACCTCTCGCTGGCGGGCGCACCCAACCGGGTCGGCCTGCTGACCCAGGCCGGTGTGTTGACGGTCGACGGCGACGCGAACGCTTCGATCGTCCAGCGCGGACTGTTCGTCTTCCGGAACCTGTTGTGCCAGGAGGTGGGCCTTCCCCCGCCGGGCGCGACGGCGGTCATGCTGGCCCCCGACACGGCCAGCGAGAGACAGAAGTCGGACGCCCGCCTGCAGCACCAACCCTGCCAGTCATGCCACGGTGAGTTCGATCCGCTGGCGTATGCGTTCGAACCGTTCGATTCGATGGGTCAGGTGCAGACCAAGGATGCCAACGGCAACGCCGTCCGCCAGGACGGATACCTGCCCGAGACGATGGGGCCCTCGCGCCCGTACGACAGCGTGCTCGCCTACATGGATCTGCTGGCCAAGGACCCGCGGGTCAGCGCCTGCGTGGCCGCCAAGATCGCGCAGTTCGCCTGGGGACGGGCCCTCACCAGCGATGATCAATGCATGGTGGCCGACATCCAGATCCGGATGAACGCCTCGGCGAACCACTCATTCGCCGATCTGATCACGGCCGTCGCCACCAACGCGAACTTTCGTTACACGGCGGTCAAATGAGCAATCTCCAGCCAGCCGGGGTGATGCCATGAGGTACATGCGAAGTCTCAGCCGAAGGACGTTCTTGCGGGGGGCGGGCGGCGTCACCATCGCGCTGCCGTTTCTTGACGAGATGCGCACCCGCAGCGTGTGGGCCGCCCCGGCGCCGGCGCCCGCGCGCGCCTTCAACATTTTTCTCGGTGGCGGCGTGCCAGAGCTGCACCAGCGCGCGGGGTTGGTGGGACCGCTGACGCCGCTGTTGCCGTTCAAGGACAAGATGGCCTTCCTCCGGGGAATCCAGGGTCCCGACGGCCACCCGATCGCCGCTGGCGCGGCGTTCGTCGGCAAATCGCTGGTCAACGACACCACCGCCGGCGGCCCGTCGATCGACAACGAGATCATGCGGTTCGCCTACCCGAGCGGCCGTCCGCCGACGCCCATCGACGTGCAGGGCATGGGCTTTTATTACAAGTTTCTCGATAACCCCAGCCGGTGGGTGAAAAGCTGGGACCAGCAGGGCCGACCCAAGGGGGGGCTGATCGACAGTCCGGCCGCCCTGTTCACCAATTTCTTCGGCGGCGCACCGGGCGGCGCGCCGGCGGCGCCGACGCCGATGCCCAAGGCGATGCCCCCCGCGCCCACGCCGGAACAGAAGCTGGCCACCAGCGTGCTGGACACCGTGGTGGGCGAATACAAGTTCTACACCAGCGACCGCTCGAACCTCTCCGCCGGTTCAAGATCAAAGCTGGCCGATCACCTGGATGCAATCCGGCAGCTGGAGAACCGGGTCGCGGGCGTGTCCCTGGTCGGGCAAAACGGCGGCGCGGCGGGCGCCGGGTGCACGACGCCGGCCGCGCCGGCGCCGGGTCTCTACGTCGCCACCCACCACAATGGCGCCGACTCGGGCGGCAACGTCGTTGCCACCGACTTCATCAGGTCGTTCAAGGTGATGGCCGACCTGTGGACGATGGCGGTGACGTGCGATCTGTTCCGGTTCGGGTTCACGGTGGTCTGCTGCGCCGGCGATGGCTTGACGTTCACGGGGCCGTACACCGTCGCCGGTCAAACGGTGGATCTGACGACCGCCGGCGAGACGCACGGGACCAATCACGCGATGGGTGACAACCCCACGCCGGGCTCGGTGGCCCTCATGCACAACGGGTGGCACACGCACCTTTTCCTCGAGTGCTGCTCGTACGTCATGCAGCAGCTCGACAAGGTCACCGAATCGAACGGCAAGACCATCCTCGACAATTCGTTCGTCCTTCTGGGCACGGATCTCGGCACCAACCACATCGGCCGCAGCGTCTTTTACGGCGTCAGCCAGGCCGGCGGCAAGTTCAAGCCCGGCCTGTATGACGTCCAGGGATCGCTGCTGGACTTTCTCGGCAGCTGCAAGGCCGCCATGGGTCTCGGGGGCATGCCGGCGGCGGGAATGTCCGGCTTCATCGCCTGACGTCGCCCAGACAACAGTGGAAGGGTCCATGTTCATGAGTCGTCGCCCATGGTTCCTGGTTGCCGTCGTCGCCCTGGCATCGCAGACGGAGTGCTCCGGCAACAAAGGCGATACCGCTGACGCTTCCGCGGATCGCAGCACGACGGGCAATCCGGGAACCGGCGGCGGGTTGACCGGCAGCGGTGCAGCGGGCTCGGGCAGATCGGGAGGCGCGGGGGGACAGAACATCGGCAGCGGAGGAAAGGACGCCAGCGCGCCTGAAGGAAGCGGCGGCTCCGGAGCCGGCGGCACGCCTGCCCTCCCTGCCGACACTGGCCAGTCGGTGCTGGAACGAAACAAACACAGCTCACGCGATGGTCACTTCGTTCAGCCAAAGCTGACCCATGCCGCCAGTGCCAGCATGACTCTGGACGCTGGGTTCAATGCGACCTACAAGGGCGCCACGTGGGCCGTTCCCCTTTACATGGAGGACGGCCCCAACCACAGCGGCGCCTTCTTCGTCGCGACCATCGGCAACGACGTCGCAGCGCTGGACGAGACGACGGGCGCGACCATCTGGACGAGGAACCTGGGTGCGCCCTACATGGGCGCGCCGTGCGGCGGATCGTACAATCTGGTCGGGATCTTCGGCACGCCGGTGATCGACGCGACCTCGCGGACCATCTTCGTCACGGCCACGACCGGACCCACGTTGAACTACGTCGTTCACGCGCTGTCGGTCGACGATGGAACCGAACGCCCCGGCTGGCCGATCGACACCAGCGTGGGCACCAACGGTTTTCCGGCCGGCAAGCACAACCAGCGGAGCGCGCTGTCGCTGGTGAACGGCATCCTTTACATTCCATTTGGCGGTCACTATGGGGATTGCAATCCCTACCAGGGCCGCGTTCTGGCGATCGACATCAAGACGCCGACCAAAACGGGTCTCTTCACGACCAAAGGCGACCGCGGCGCGATCTGGGCGGCCGGCGGCCTGGCCTCCGATGGCAACGGCGTCTTCGTGGTGACCAGCAACGGATCGAACGCCACCCATCAACCCGACGATCCCAGTGGCGGCGACAGTGAAGCGGTCTTTCGTCTGACCGGAATGGCGGCGATCGACAGGTCCGCCGCCAATTACTACTACCCGGCGCGCTGGAAGGCGATGGACCAGGCCGACAATGACTTTGGCTCAAACAGTCCGGTCTACATCCAGGTCCCCGGCGCCACGCCGGCCAGCTATGTCGTCGCCACGTCGAAGGATGGGCACATGGCCTTTCTCGACAGCCAGCACCTGGGCGGGATGGAGGGGCACGTCGTCGATCTGGATGTCGCGCAGAACGGCATGTCCATTCACACGGCCGCGGCCTCGTACACCACGGCCAAGGGTGTGTACGTCACGATCAGCACGGATGGGGGCGCCCATTGTCCACCTGGGAGCGGCGGTGGCCGGGTGATCATGGGCGTTCGTGTCGAGGTGGCCGCCGGGAAGATCGCACCGGCCGTGGCCTGGTGCGCGCCGTCCTCGTCGGTGACGTCGCCGATTGCCACCACCACGGACGGGCACAGCGATCCGATCGTCTGGTACGTCAGCGGCACCACCCTGACGGGCGTTGACGGGGACACGGGAAAGCCGGTCGCGAACGCCAGCGGCGCCTGCGCCGGTGTCATGCGATGGACGTCGGCGATGGCGGCCAAAGGGCGGATCGTCACGGGCGGCAGCGGCAACCTGTGTTCGTGGTCGGTGAAATAGCCGTGTCCGCTCCGCCGCGTAACGGGTGGATGCTGCGTTGGCGATGCGTGCTGTTGTTGTTCGCGGCCGGCTGCGGCGGCGGGCAGATCCCGGCGATCGCCGGCAGCGGCGGCACCGACGGCGCCCCGATCACCATCGATGCCCCGTCATCGGCGGATGGCGCAGCAACCGACGCAGCGATGGAATCGCCGGCCGCACCTGGGGGTCCGCCGAGTACGCCGCCCGTCTGTCCGCCGCCCCCCTCCACGCCCAGGGCGTGCACGCCGCCCGCCGACAAGCGCTGCCCGCCGCCCCACCTCGGTCAAACCGGTTGTATGGACGCGACCAACCCGCAAAAGCTGGCGGCCTCCGTCATTCCGTACGAGGTCAACAGCCCGCTGTGGTCCGATGGCGCGCTGAAGACGCGGGGGATAGCCTTGCCGCCCGGGCAACACATTCACGTCAAGAACTGCGCCGCCAACACCGCCGAGTGCTGCGTCGTCGATCCCAACAACTTCCCGATGTGCCTGCCGGCGCATGACGACGGCAAGTGGGTCTTCCCGATCGGCACCGTGATGATCAAGAACTTCATGTTCCCCGACGCCGACCAGTCGTCAGGAATGAAGTTCGTCGAGACACGCCTGTTCGTTCGCTTGCCGGACCAGCCCGACGCCACCGGCAAGCCGGCCGAGGCCTGGGTCGGTTATGGATACCAGTGGAACGCCCAACAGACCGACGCCACAATCGTCAGTGACGCCGTCAATGACGCCCGCAGCAGCGCCACGTTCACCATCGGCACCGCCGGGGGCAGGCAATCCGTCGTCTGGCACTATCCCAGCCGGGCGGACTGCATGCAGTGTCATGCTCGCATCACGCCGTCCGGCGGTTTTGTGCTGGGCGCGGAGACAGCGCAGATGAATCGCGTGGTCGGTGGCCAGAATCAACTGGATCGCTTGCAAGCGATGGGGCTCTTCGACGCCCCCCTTCCCAGGCCGTACAAAGCTGCGCTGGTCGCCCCGTATGCGGGCCAGACCGGCGCGCCGCCCGCGGGGGCAACGGTCGAGCAGCGCGCCCGTTCGTATCTGCACGCCAACTGCGCCTTCTGTCATCGGCCTGACGGCGACTTTTATTTCATGGACTTCCGTTACGACGCGTCTTTGAAAGAGATGGCCGTCTGCAATGTCGCTCCGGGCAAAGGTGATCTGGGCGTGATGGACGCGCAGCGCCTGGTTCCTGCGGCGCCGATGAAATCTGTGCTGTCGCTGCGCATGACCGCGCCAGCAGCGACGGATGCCTCCGGGAACACCGGGCGCATGCCACAGATCGGAAGCTATGTTGTGGACAGTCAGGGGGCGAAGCTGGTCGGCGACTGGATCACGTCCATCAAGGCTTGCCCCGACTAGCGCTTCGGTCGACGACGGCGAATCAGGGCCAGCCCGAGCAGCGCCTGCCACCCACCGGGGACAGCGGTCGAG
>Ga0247670_1000349_pt1 | contig 10994 bp, 4 predicted proteins | sample CNK11_metaG_FD_183042 | JGI IMG/M metagenome (GOLD analysis project Ga0247670, IMG submission 183042) | Soil microbial communities from Purdue University Martell Research Forest, Indiana, United States - CNK11 | ecosystem: Environmental > Terrestrial > Soil > Temperate forest > Bulk soil | place...
GTCCCCGTTCTCATTGTCGTAGTCCTGGTACACGCCTCCCAGGGTTTGATTGCCCCCTCCTGCTCCTACGCGGCCGCCGAGCAGGCCGGGGCGCGAGTTGTGAACCGGATCCAGCAGCATGGCCGCTAACATAGCAGTGGCGGCATTGTTGATTTTCTTAGAGAACGTGTAGGCGGCGATGAAATTGAGTCCGTTGGAGTATCGTTTCTGGACCTTAACGTTCAGACCGTTATAGCTGGTCGCGCCATTGTACACGGTCTGGCTGGTCAAGCCTCCAAAGAACGGATGATCCCTTAGCAGAAAGCCGCGGGTCAGTGTGTCGCTGCCCCACACTTTTGCCAGGTTTGCCGCGGTGTCCCCCGAAAAGTAATCCGTGATCGGCACTTGCGCGTTTATCGCCGTGCGGTACTTCAGCCTGTCGGCGGTGTGTACATAGTTGAAGTTGCGGAATGTGTCGCCAGCCAGGTGCGTACCGTGATTGGAAACGAAACCCACGTCCACCATCATGTTCCATGGAAGCTCGCGCTCGACATCCAAGCTCCACATGGTCTGCATAGGATCGTGAGAAGGCGGAAGGTAGAACTGGATGCCCGCGGCGCCCAGGGACGGGTCGCGGTGCGCTGCCAGTGGGAGGCGATCGGCCGGAACCGGAGGCTGGGTGAGCAGGGACTTATCCGTGGTTGTGTCGCTTAGAGGAAAGACCACGCACTGCCCCGTAAACGGAGCACACTGATTGGGGTAGAAACTCTTGGGATAATCCAGAAACACCTGCCATTGGGGGCCTTGTGCGATGCCCTGGCCAATATTGTTGAAGCTATTGGCGGCGTTCGTGTAGAAAATATCGAAGCCGCCGCGGATGATGGTCTTGCGATCCTTGGTCGGCGTCCACGAGAAGTTCAAGCGCGGCCCGATGCTGTCTTTGTTCGCCGGGGCCATATCGGTGTTATCTGGAAATTCCTTGTCGCCCCAGTACACCATCTTGCCGGGGAGACCGTTGGCTAGCGGATTCGGACAGCTAAGGCAGAAGTTCGACATGGCGCCTTGGCCATGGCGGGTCTTGAACAGGCCGTTGATGTCGTATCGCACGCCGAAGTTTAAGGTAAAATTGGATGTAATACGGAAATCGTCCTGCACATAGAAGCCCCAGTATCGCCAGCGATAGTAGGGGTAGGCAGTGTATGACAACCCCGAGCCATTATCCACCGCTCCAAGCATGAACTGAGCAAGACCGGTGCCTCCCAGACTGGTCGTGGGATCTTGAACCAGTCTGCTGTCAAAACTCAAACGGAGCGGAGGGTTGATGATGCGGGCCGAGTGCTCGATGCGGTAAACAAATCCGGCTTTCAGGGTATGCTTGCTGATAATCTTCGTCACGTTATCGAGCAACGTATACGCCTCCGCCATACTGGAGCCGTTGGTCCAATCGGGTGTTCCGAACTGGGTAAGCCCGTTCACTCTGAAGGTCGGCTCCGGCTCGTATGGAGGAAGCCACATCTGGGTTGGCGCCAAGATCTTCTGCACCTGCGAGAGGCCGGTCACGCTGTCCGGGTAGCCGAAGGTGTCCGGATGGCTGCTGAAAGATTGCCGGCTGAAACTGGCTCGAAATTCGTTAATCAAGGACGGGTTGAAAATATACGTGTGTCCGACGCCCGCAATCTGGTTGGTAAACCACAGCGGCAGATTCACGCCATATCCGATGGCACCCGCCGGGAATGAGGGTCCCGTCCAGGGCACGCGGTAATTCTGGTATTGGCCTGGAGTATAGACCCACTCCGCGAAAAATTTGCTCTTTTCGCTCGCCTGATGATCGAATTTCAGCGAGACGTTATAAGGGTTCTGGCTGCTTCCCAGACCTCCTAGAAAGTTGCCGCAGATCTTGTACCCGTCTTTACCCATCGGGCAGTCACTCAACGGGTCGTTGTAATTGGGCAAAGGGAAGGACTGTATAAAGAAGTTGCCAATCGAGTCGATACGGCTTTGCGGGATCTGCGTAGAGAAGTTGCACGTCGCGATCCCGCGGCTGGCTCCATCCTCCACCGCGCTGTTCAAGCAGCCATCGTTGCCGAACGGATTTCCGGCCACGGGAGTTCCAAACGCCCGGCGGGAAAATATGCCGTTCGCGTCCGGCCCAACCGTGCTGTACGGATCCCAAATGCCGTTGTGGACCGAGGAGGGATCTTCGCTAAAATCGCCGTTGCGCATGCGCGCGGTCGGAACGTTGTAAACCCTGCTTCCGTTTAAATGCAGGATCTGGTGATCGAGCGAGAAGAAGAAGAACGTCTTGTTGCGGCCGTTGTAGACCTTGGGAATGATGACCGGCCCGCCGGCGGTGCCGCCGAAGTTGTTGAAGTGAAGATCCCGATCTTTGATCAGCTTGCCGCTGGCATCGATGGACGTGAACGGATTACGGGCGTTGGTGGCGCTGTTTCGCACGAACTCGTACAAGTTTCCGTGGAAGGAATTGGAACCGGATTTTAGAACGACGTTGAAGACGCCGCCACCCGTCCGGCTATACTCCGGTGCAAAGGCGCTGGTTATGGCCTGAAACTCCGAGACCGAGTCCGGCGACGGGTTCACAGATACGTTTTCCGATATCGCCGAGAGATTGATGTTTCCGTCCAGATACCAGGCATTGGCTCCCGCCTGCCCCCCGTTAACGGACAGATCGGAACCCTGCACGTAAGTTGGATCCGGAAAAGATCCGAACTGGCTGCTGAAACCGAAATTGCTTCCGGGCGGGCCGGCGGCATTCGCAACGCCAGGAAGCAGGTAGGCGAGCTGCTGCAGGTCACGACCGTTCAGCGGCACTTCTTGAATGGTACGGTTTTCGACGGCGTGGGAGAAATTGGAGGCGGTCGTTTCCAATAGCGGAACCTCGGCCACCACCTGTACGGTCTCTTGCGTCGACCCCAGCTTCATCTGGGCATCCACTTTCACCGTCTGCCCGGCAGGGATGGCGATGTCCACAACATCGGTCGCATTGAAGCCCGCGGCAGCGATGTGAACCCGGTACTTCCCCGGCACCAGATCCACAGCGCGGTAGTAGCCCGTGTTGTTCGTTTTTGTCGCGGAAGCAACGTTGGTGTCCACTGACGTGACGGTAACGTCCGCGCCGGCGATAGACGCGCCCTGAGGATCGGTAACGATCCCCTCAATAATTCCGCGATTCAGCTGTGCGCTAACTGTTGTGGCGGCAAGCCCCCAGACGATACACCCAATCGCGAAAGCTCCAATCCCCTTGATCCCCATTGGTCCTCCAAATGTGCCCTATCGGCACTTTGATATGTATTGCTGTTTGTGAACACGAGACACCCCTTGGTCCGACGACGACGTGGTCGGTTGTGATGCCTGTATGAGAGATACCCCGCATCATATCGGGAATCGCGGGATTGTCAATGGGAAATCCGATGTTTTTTCTGTTGATACGCTCCATCAACGCTTTTTATGGGAGCGTGGGGGGAATCGCGAGGCGAACAGCCCCGGCCGTCCACCAACGCGCTCGAAGCCGCTCGCTAATCTGCTGAAACGGCTTCTCGCCAGTGGAAACCGCCCTCGGGACGTTTTTTTCCGTCCACCTCGCTTTTTTGTTCACATCGGGTCATGCCTCGATGTAAACTGTGCACCGATGAGATTAACTTCGCTGTGCTCCGCTCTGCTACTCGCCCCGGTGGCCCTCTGGGCCGCCGCGACAGCCCCGGAGCCGGATCTGAATCGAATTTTCAAGCGCATGGAGGTCCAGATTCCCATGCGCGACGGGGTGAAACTGTATACCGATATCTATATTCCAAAGAAGTCACGCGGACCTCTTCCGTTTCTTATTACGCGCACGCCCTATGGCTCGACCGACGACAAAGGCCGCAACGGGCTGCTGCCGCACAGCTACAAGGATTTCGTCGACGAAGGCTACATTTTCGTCTTCCAGGACATCCGCGGACGATACAAGTCCGGGGGCCAGTTTGTGATGTTCCGGCCGCCGCGCGACAAAAGCGATGCGAAAGCGATTGACGAAAGCACCGATACCTACGACTCCATCGCCTGGCTGCTCGAGCACATCCCCAACAATAACGGGCGCGCCGGCGTTCTGGGCATCTCTTACGGTGGCTGGCTGACGGTGATGGCCATGCTCGACCCGCACCCGGCGCTTAAAGCGGTTTCCGAGCAGGCATCGCCGGCCGACCAGTTCCTGGGCGACGATTTTCATCATAACGGCGCGTTCCGGCTGAGCTACGGCCTGGAGTATTCGGCGATGATGGAAACTGGCACAACGAATTTCAATTTCAAGTTCGACCGCCACGACACATTCGAGTGGTATGCGGCGCTCGGACCGCCCTCCAACTTCAACAAGAACTACGGGCACGAAAAGATACCCACTTGGAATGACTTCGTGGCGCACCCGAACTACGACGAGTTCTGGCAGAAGCAGGCGGTGACGCCTTACCTGGATACTCCAAAAGTTCCGAATCTCAACGTGGCCGGCTGGTGGGACCAGGAAGATTTCTACGGTCCCATGAAAATTTACGAGACGCTCGAGAAGAAAGATACCAACCGCATGAACTACGTGGTGGCGGGCCCGTGGAACCACGGCGGCTGGTCCCGAGGCGAAGGCCGCAAGCTGGGCGATATCGACTTCGACAACGACACCGCGCAGTATTTCCGTGAAAAAGTGCAGGCCCCGTGGTTCGCCTACTGGCTGAAGGACAAAGGTCCGTTCAAGCAGCCGGAAGCGTTGACCTTTCAGACGGGCTCGAACCACTGGGAGTCATATGACCAATGGCCGCCGCGTAACCGGACCACCGACCGCCTCCTTTATTTCCAGCGCGCGGGTATGGCGTCGTTCGCGAAACCCGAAGGCGATGGCGACTTCGACAGCTACGTTTCCGACCCGGCGCACCCGGTACCTTACCGGCGCCGTCCCATCAGTCCGACGTATCCCGATGGCGGCTGGCCGGCGTGGCTGGTGGAGGACCAGCGGTTCGTGCACGACCGTCCTGACATGTTGAGCTGGGAAACCGAGCCTCTCGATCATGACGTCGCGGTCGCTGGCGATATTGTCGCGCATCTGTTTGCCTCGACTTCAGGCAGCGACAGCGATTGGATCGTGAAGCTGATCGACGTTTATCCGGAAGACTATCCGAAAGACGCCAAGATGGGCGGATACCAGCTCATGATCGCCGACGAAGTATTTCGCGCGCGCTTTCGCGAAAGCTTCACCCACCCCAAAGCCGTGGTGCCGAACGAGGTGACCGCATACGCCATCGATTTGCATACCAACAATCACGCGTTTCTGAAAGGACACCGCATCATGGTGCAGGTGCAGAGCACGTGGTTCCCGGTGATCGACCGCAATCCGCAGACATTCGTCGAGAACATTTATAAGGCGGTGGAGTCGGACTACAAACCCGCGACACAGCGTGTATACCGTTCGGGCAAGTATGCGTCACATGTGACGTTGCCGGTGCTGAAGTAGGGCGGGAACCCGTCCTGGTTAGCGGGCAATCTTCGTCTTGATTTCGGCGATACGGCCTGCAAGCTCCGAATTGCCGGGACGCAGCGCAGCAGCTTTCTCGAGAAATCTCAGCGCGGCCGCCGGGTCTGCGCTCGCGGCCTTGTTGGCAAGAATGACGCACACGCGAAACAGCAGTTCCGCGGTGTCCGCGTCGTCCGGCTTGAGCTGGTGTGCGAAGTCGAGCACCCGGTAAGCTGCTTGGTCGTCCTTGAGCGAGTAGAGCGTCGCGCCCAATAACGCATTGGAGCCAAAAAAATCCACGCGCAGGCTGACGGCTTTTTCGAGTGGCGCGCGCGCTTCGGCGAATCGTTTGAGGCGGAAGTAGGTTAGGCCGAGGTTGTGGTAGACCTCGAAAGAATCCGGGTCCAGTTGAGCCGCGCGCTGGAGTGGCTCGATGGCTTCTTCGTACCGGCCGTTTTCTCCGTAAAGCATGCCGAGCGTTGTGAGCTTGTCGGGATCGTTAGGATCGAACAGGCGCCGGCAGACTTCGCGCGCCCTGTCGGCGGGTTCCGCGCGCAGTGCCTGCACGCACGCGGTCGACTGCCGTGCGGTCTCGTTGTAGTGTTCGCGCATTTCCGTCGAGAGCGCGTACTCCTGTTCCGATTCCTTGTGCAGGCCGTTCTGCTGCAGCGCGCGCGCCAGCCGGTAATGAATCCGGAAATCGCGCGGGTCGGATTGGGCGGCCTTTCTCAGCCAGTGAATGGCCTGTTCGCGATTTCCCTGGCTCAGATAAGCCGAGCCCAGATAGAATGCCGCGTCGGAGAACGGCGGATGCGCCATCAGGGGAGCGAGGCGTCGTATGGCGGTGGCGGAATCGCCGGCCGTCAGATCCAGCCGCGCCAGATAGTACGCCACGCTCGCATCATTCTGTGTCTCTTTGCCGAGCCGCTCGAACTCTTTGCGTGATGCGTCGCGCTCGCCCACGGCAAACAGGCAGACGGCAAGCTGATAACGGGCGTTGGCTGCGCTCGGATCGAGGGCCAGCGCCGCGCGAAATTCCTGAGCCGCTTCGGCGAACCGGTCGTTCTGCACCAGCTCATAGCCCTTGCCGATATGCGTCATCGCCGCGGCGGATGGCGGCCGCTCTCCCTGGGCGCATAGCATGACGGCGCCGACCAACGTGCAAACAAATGCTCGCAGTGTCGTCCCCATGTCGTCTCGACATTGTAGCCCGCCGGCGGTAGTAGGAAACAGATTGACACAAGCGCAGCCGCTCGCTAACATCGACGCCAATAGAGGATTTCGAGCTCGCCCGCTCCATGCACATCAATCGACAGTGGCTGCCGCCACATCTGGTCTCTGCAGCGGTCGTCGCCTTTGTGCTGTCATCGAGCACGGCAGGCGCGCAGGCTTCCGATCCGTCTCTCCCCGATCTGATTTCTCTCCAGGAGATACGGCAGGAAGAATTCGAGCCCGCGGTCGGCGAGCAAATCCGTTCGGCTTACGATCAGGCGCTTCATCATACCAGTGATGCGGAAGCAGTCGGTCGTTTGGGCATGATTCTCCAATGCTACGGAAAATATGAGCCGGCGGAAGTCTGTTACCGGCGCGCGCGCGGCTTGGCCCCGCAGACGTTCCGCTGGGCCTATTACCTGGGGAATATCGAAGCATGGCTTGGGAGAAATCAGGACGCCATCAAAAATGTTCGCGAAGCGCTGAGCCTTGATGGCAATTACAATTTCGCGCGGGTGCGTCTGGGACAGTTGTTGTTTGAATCCGGCAATACACAGCAGAGCCTGACAATCTTCGAGGAATCGATCCACCGGAATCCTCGCCTGGCGGCGGCGCACCTCGGTCTTGGCCGCGTACTGGCCGCTCGAGGTGACTGGCCTGCGGCAATTCAGTCGTACCGGCGGGCCTGCGGAATCTTCCAGAATGATGCCGCTGCTCACTACGCGCTCGGGCTGGCGTACAGGAAAATCGGCGACGCGGCGCAAGCGCATGAGCAGCTTGAACTCTACGAACGCTTCAAAGAGACATCGCAGCCCTCCGAAGATCCCTTGATGGACGACGTGAAATCGCTCTATGCGGGAGGTTTGACGCATCTCGCCAAGGCTTCTTCGCTGGCGCGGGAAGGCAAGACCAAAGAGGCTGCCGCTGAATTCGAATCCGCTCTCCAGGTAAATCCGCGACTGATCATGGCGCACGTGAACTTGATCGCCATGTATGGCGAGCTGGGGCAGTTCGACAAGGCGGAGCGCCATTTCCGCGAGGCCGGCACGCTGGACCCCGGGTGGGCTGAAGCTTACTACAACTGGGGGCTGCTGCTGATGCGCCGGGGAAAAACCGTGGAAGCGAACGAGGCTTTCAGGAAGGCCATTGCCGTGAACCCCCACTACGCGGACGCCCACATCCAGCTGGGTCAACTGCTGGATGATTCCGGCCGCACGATCGAAGCGCAGCAACATTTTCGCCTCGCTCTTGAGGACGCTCCCAACCCCCGGCAGGCGCATTATCTGTTCGGGCGCAGTTTGATTCAAACCGGTCAATTCGGTGAAGCCATCGCCCAGCTCCAGCAAACCATCAGGGTGGAGGACGACAAAACTCCCGTCTGCATGCAGGCTCTCGCGGCAGCTTACCAGCGTTCGGGCGACTTGAAGAACGCCGCGCATTACACGCGTGAGGCCCGGCAGCGCGCGTTGTCGCGCAACATGACGGCGCTGGCCGATCAACTTGAGCAGGATTTAGTTCGTCTGTCGAAAGCCCCATGACAAAATGGTGGCGGGTCGCATGTCTGTCGTGCGTCATCACTGCTTTTCTCGTAATCGGCTGGGGTTTGGCGATAGGAACGCCTGCGCATCCGACGGAGTCCGCCGCTCTATTTGAAGATGCCGCGGCGGCAACGGGACTGGACTTCCAGCACTTCATCGGCGCCACCGGATCGTTCTTCACTCCCGAAATCATGGGCTCTGGAGTCGCGTTGCTGGATTATGACGGCGATGGCGATCTCGATGTCTTCATCCTGCAAGGGGCCGTCCTCGATAAGTCAAAGTCTATAGGTGATGCGCTGTTCCCGCCGCCACGAACCCATTGGCCGGGCAATCGTCTTTTCAGAAACGAATTAATTCCCACTGGAAAGCTGAGCTTTGTGGACGTCACCGAGCAGGCCGGTCTCGGAGGCAATGGTGCCTATGGCATGGGCGTGGCTGTCGGAGATTACGACAATGACGGCCATCCCGATATCTTCGTGAGTAACTTCGGTCGTAACATCCTCTATCACAATAACGGAGACGGTACTTTCACCGATGTAACGGACAAAGCCGGCGTAGGCGAGGATTCTTTCAGCGCTAGCGCCGCTTTTGTCGACTACGACCGCGACGGATATCTTGACTTATTCGTAACTCGCTATAACGCTTTTACCGTTCAAAGCAACAAGAAGTGTTATAACTACGCGGGTGGACGTGAGTATTGCGGCCCCGGCGACTACCCGGCACTCTCGTCCAGACTCTACCACAACGACGGCCACGGGCACTTTGTGGATGTCACGCAGAAATCCGGGATCACAGCCTCAGTGGGCAATGGGCTGGGAGTCGTATGCGCCGACTTCAACGGCGATGGCTGGATCGATATCTATGTTGCCAATGACAAGACGCCAAATCACCTTTGGATTAACCAGCATGACGGCACTTTCAAGGATATGGCTCTCATCGCCGGGGCGGCCTACAACGCCGATGGCAAGGCGCTGTCCGGCATGGGCGTGACCGCCGGTGACTTCGATAATGACGGCGATGAGGACATCTTCGTCACGAACCTTACCGGCGAACCAGATACCCTATATCGGAACGACGGGTCCGGAAACTTCGAAGATGTTACTAACCTCTACGGACTGGCTCACACGACCTTTCCATTCACCGGTTTTGGCACGCTTTGGTTCGATTACGATAATGATGGGCGGCTGGATCTTTTCGTGACCAATGGAGAAGTGAGAGTTATTGACTCACAGCGCGGCAAGCCCTTCCCCTACAGCCAGACGAGCCAGATCTTTCACAACGGGGGCCAGACTTTCCGCGAGACGACGACGCAAGCCGGCCCTGCGTTTCGGTTTTTGGGCGTAGGCCGCGGCGCCGCTTTCGGCGATATCGACAACGATGGCGACACAGACATCGTAGTCACTTACGCGAATGGACTGGTAAGGTTGCTGCTCAATCAAGTGGGTAACCGGTATCACTGGATCGAGGCGCTGTTGCAAGGAGTCCGCGGCAATCGCGACGCGTATGGTGCCCGGGTCGCCTTGTACCGCAAGGGACGGCCGCCGCTTTGGCGCCATGTAAGTACCGATGGCAGCTATTTGAGCGCACACGATCCGCGGGTCCATTTCGGTCTTGGAACGGATGCGGAGCTGCAGGCTTCACCTCTCGAGAAGATCGTCGTCACGTGGCTCGGCGGCGCGAAAGAGTCATGGCAGGTAACCAGAGCGGATCGACTCCTGCATTTAACCGAGGGAGCAGGTAAGTCGGTTAAATGACTCACTGCAGGAGAAGTTACTGCGCTGGCGTTACTGCGCTGGCGCCAGTTTCCAAGTATGCGCACCCAAACCCGCCGGGATTTCGAACACTATGGGTTCCCGCCCAACATTCGCCCCATTCAGCCGCACAGGAGTCTGGTTGTCCACCACAATACTCACCGCACGCGCGCTCCTGATTTTTTCCAACAAAGAGTCCGACAGTTCCAGGCGCCAGGATGACGCGTGCTTTGCGAAGTAGCTGCAATAAGGATCGTCAAAATGAAACTGCAATTGCCAGCCTTCCGACGCAGGCGCGTCGATCGCCGCGTGCAGAATCCCGATGTACTGGTTCATGCTGACGAACGTCATCTCATTCGGGATTGCAGCCAGCGTACGCTCGATGAAATCATGCTGCAGCGAGATGTCCCGGTCGTGGAAGATGATCACCAGCGGCCCGTCCGGATGCGGCGGCCATTGCTCCAGATGCAGTTCACGGTCGAACGCGTGCGTCTTCCCGGTGGAGATGCCGGCCATATCTAGCGCCAGGTCGCGGTCCAGGTAGAAGTAGCGCTCGTTAATATCGAACAGCCCGAAGCCGGCCTGCGCTGCCACGCGCGCGCTATGGTTCTGATACGACTTCGACCAGCCGCCGCCCCCCACAATTACCGAAAGCGGCCGCGCACCGAAATCCTCGCGCAAATAGTCGAGCGAGCGCTTCAGAATGAAGAGCTGTGATAGCGCCGGAGCGTCGGTGCCGCGCCGCGTATCTTCGAATTCTTCGTACCAGCCGCTCGCTGAAGCCTCGCCCTCGAGATCCGCGCTCCACCAGGGACCGGGCGGCGAGTCCAGGTCGGGCTGCATGTGCGTCCACCCGTGGCTTTGGATCTCGAGCACCCCAGCGGCCGCCGCCGCTTTCAGACCCCGCTGCGTCGACGTGTAATCTTGTGGCACGCCGTAAGCATCGGTAAATTTCTGGCTCCAGGGTGAGATGACCCTGTGAGTCTTCCGGTCGACGAAACCGGTAACCACGTTGGCCGAAATGAC
>Ga0247670_1000350_pt1 | contig 10960 bp, 10 predicted proteins | sample CNK11_metaG_FD_183042 | JGI IMG/M metagenome (GOLD analysis project Ga0247670, IMG submission 183042) | Soil microbial communities from Purdue University Martell Research Forest, Indiana, United States - CNK11 | ecosystem: Environmental > Terrestrial > Soil > Temperate forest > Bulk soil...
TATAATATAATATAATATTAAAAAACAAAAATTACTAGGATTATCACTTAAATTATCATTTAAATTATCATTTAAATTATCTATTTACTCATTTAAATTATCATTTTAATTATCATTTAAATTACCAAAAATATAAAAATGATCCAACGCTAAGAAGAAGCACAGAAGCAAAGGGGGTATAGTAATTAGATTTAATGTAGTTTTATATTTATTGTGTCTACGACGAATCTCAAGTAGCTAGTTTTTAATTTTAAAGACACCAAATTATTCAGCTTGAATAGGTAACATTTTAAAAGCGTGAAATGGAATAGGGCTAGCTAATGTCCATTCTATGGTATTTACTGTTTGAGTTTCATTCTCAAATTGATTTAAACTAGTAAAGTAAGAAGCTAGACTCCAAGGATTATTTGTAGTATTAGGTTGATTAGCAAACATATCATAGATTATATATCCAAATAATATTGTAGCTATAACAGAAACTAAAGACCCAAAACTAGAAATAGTATTCCATCCACTAAAGGCATCCGGATAATCCGGTATTCTTCTCGGCATACCCGCCAATCCTAAAAAGTGTTGAGGAAAGAAAGTTAAATTCACTCCAATAAATAAAGTCCAGAAATGGATTTTACCTAAAAAATCATTAACTGTTTTACCTACTATTTTTGGACTCCAATAATAAAAACCAGCGAATAGAGCAAATACAGCTCCCATAGATAATAGTGAAGTAGCAAACCACCCTAGGGTAAAAAGTCCCCGTGGTAGAGAGCCTTTCCCAAACCGTACGTGATAGTTTCCCATCATACGGCTCTCCATCTGAGATGTGAAAAATAAGGGGTGCGGTTCTATAATCCAGACCCTGTGTGTTTTCCTTGGTGCACTTTTAAGTGGCAAGCCTGGCATAACAAGATTTGTTTCCGGTTCATGGTTCTCATAAGATTCTGCATGTAATTCGGTTTTCCTTCTTTCAAACCTGTTTTTCTGAGGTGTTTTACATGATGAACCTCAAGGTTGGTGTCCGATCCACACACCTGACAGCTTCCCTCGAATAGAGTTCTAGTTCTAGGGAAAGCTCGGGCGGCGAAGTCGATCATTGAAAGGGGGTCGTATCCCTCGCTGCTCAATCTGAAACCAGGTTTAATTTTCGAGATAACCTTGTCCTCAAATCTTGCTATTACTTTCTTTTCGTTCTTAACCGTTTCGTAAACTTCTAGATTGTATCCGTATTTGGAGAATACTCTCTTTACTGTTCTTAATTTAAGTTTTGAAGCGAAGGTAAGGGCGCATGAGTATTTTAGGATATACAGGATTCTTGCTTTCAGTCGAGTCAGGTTGTCAGCACATGAGTAGTAGTTAATTAGACCTCTGCCCAATGCGGTGTAGTGGTTGATTATCATTGGGAGAGATAGATGAATAAGTCTACCCACTCGCGTAGGAGTGCCCTTTACACCATATTTGCAGTAGCCTTTAGACTCTAATTTAGCCACAATTTTTGTGATAGGGGCCAAAATTTTAGGTCTAGAGGTCTGGGCTGATAGTCGGATTGAACCATCTTTTCGAAATGATCTGATCAATTTTCGTTTTGTGTACGGTGTAATGGAGATATCGAATCCTAAGAAATGTGCTTTCTTTTGGGTAGCTGGAGTGATTAAAGTCTTACTTGAAGACAGGTCGAGTCCAAGTTTTTCCTTAAGAAAGATTGCTAGATCGTTCTTTATCGTTTGGCAGTCCTGTAAAGAACCGCTTACTCCAATAATTAAGTCGTCGGCGTATCTGACAAATCTCATTCTTTTGAAATTGGGATCGTTACCGATCAGTGATCTTATCCGGTTTTGATATATAAACGATCGAATAGCTTTTTTTTCGCTAGGTCTTTTATACTTCATGTCCCTGATTAGTTTTGTGTAGGCAGGGTTGGCTTTCTTTCTTATTCCTAATTGGAAAATTTCGGAGTAATTATTTAACCATTCATCCAGTTTATTCATGAGAATATTACATAGAATAGGACTGATTATGGTACCTTGAGGCGACCCCACTTGGGGCTCTTTGAATGCCTGAGAGGCATCTATGTACCCTGCTTTGAAACTTTTATAGATTAGGTCGATGAAAACTTGATCATTTATTCTCTTTTGAAGCTCCTCAATCATAAGATTTTTTGGGAGAGTATCAAAGCATTTTGAGATATCCGCCTCAATTAACCAGTTAACTTCCGTGAAGAGTCGCCTCATCTGGTAAATCGCCGTATGTGTACCTCTTCCCGGTCTAAACCCGTGAGAATAGTCGGAGAAGTGTGGTTCGAATATGGCCTCCAGGATGATTTTAATTGCCGATTGTACTATCTTATCTCGCGGGGATGCTATGCTAATAGGTCGTGTACCTCCTTTTGGTTTGGTAATATCGATTATTCTGGCTGGTTTAAATTTAAAGCTTCCCGATCCGATCTCGCGACCGAGATTCTCGAAGAACTTTAGATCTATCTCGTCCAGAGTCACGTTATCGACCCCCGGTGTCATGTTCCCCGGATTGGATTTGATAATACCGTAAGCGTGCATTAGGAAACCAGGGTCGGCTATAATAGCCCTCAAATTATTAAAATTTAATCTTGGATTATCGTTGCATTCCATAATTAATCTGTTCAATTCCACAAGACCCGCAGGCAGAGTTTCCTCGAACGATCTCAAACTGGTTCCCTTCAGTGGTGACGCGGTTGAGTTAAATTTTCTCATCTGTCGCCAAGCTCCACCTACTACGAAACCTCCGTCACCTCGGTACTTTCGTACTTCAGGTGATCCCGAGTTCCTTGTCTCTCTTCCTGATATATTTAGATGCTCCGGCGATGATGAACAATACTGATTGCTTAGAGTAGACTGTGCACCCGGTTTATCCAGAACTACGTAACTTAGATAAACAGATCTACTTCCTATCTTGTCGATAGTAGGGATTTCCGACCCTCGAATCGCTGTTGGGAGTTCGTTAACCTCATCATATATATCGTATCTTGATGGCACTTTTTCAGCCACCTTTTCGAACATGCTGTAGTCCCCGGTCGGTTTAGCCCAACCTAGGTAAGTTCGATGATTTACGCCATGTCCTAGGACCAGGTACACGATGGCGATGGGCGCGACTGTCGTTATAATACCGACAGCTGTCCACGGGAAGATGAGAAAGTGAAACGGCGCACCGTAATGAAAATGAGCTACTACATAATAAGTCTTAATTTATAATATACTTTTTACTCTACTTGTGCTTAATATTTTGAGTTTCACAACTAATAAAGCGTAGCAAATCAAGTGGGATTATCCAGCTAGAATCGTATTTTCCTTCTAATTCTAATACTAGCAATTGCTCATCTTTCTTCTTGATTGATAATAAGCTATTAGTAAAATTACATTACTGATATCTTATAGCTTATTAGGTATAAAGCACCAGAGAACAGGTAATTTAATACTCATTTCACAATGAGGATCGGACTATATCTTATCTAATTATTAAACTTAATTAACGTTCGACTACCACGTATAGCCTCTACGGATCCTACTCCTACAATTTAATATTTTAATTTATAAATAAATAGTTTGGTTTCCACGGTATAGCCTTTTAAACTTGTAGTGTAGAAATCGCATTAATTTTCTATTTAAAAGATTTCACCGTTAGCAATATATAATATTATATAATATATTACCGATAAATTATTATGTCTATAAATTTTTTTATATTTTATTATTAATAATTTATCATAGTGGTAAGACAACACAACACTTATTTAAAAAGATCTCTAAAGATATTGAATGAAGTTCTTTTTTCTCCTAGTAAAGGGTATTCAATACAATGTTTAATAATATTAATTAAAGTTGATTTACGATAAACTTCTATAATAAAAAATCTATTTCCTATTTTTCTCACTTTATTTGAAATATTAAAATGTCTTATAATTTTATCCATAATATATTTATCATCGTTTTGTCCAATAGAAAAAGATTGAATTTTAAATGATTTTCTAATAGAAAAACAACCTTCTGCTTCTATAAATCCAGATAACCATTCTTTAAAATAAAAATTATCAATGCTTATATCTTCATTAATAGGATTTAAATATTTATTTTTTCTTGTATTTAAATAGTATTCAACATTATTATGTCTTAAACATTCTAACATAAATTTTAATTGAGCTTTTAATCTAGAGGTTATTGGAGGATAAGAAACAAATATTTGAATAATCTTACGAATTTTTTTTATATCATTAACTACCCAAATAATAAATTCTTGTGTCTGCGAAGCTTTAGTTTTTCTAACTGTTTTAACTTCACCTCCAATATTACAAGCAATTAGATTTAACATTTTTAGATTTTCAGAACAATATTTTAATTTAATAACTAATCTGTATTGAAGACTTTTAAATCTCCAATGATTCACTTGAATACTTCCATCTCCATCCATTAATCCAACCCAAAATTTTTTAATATAATGAGGATCTTTTTTAATTCTATCGTGGAATGCTACATCCAATGATGCATTACTTAAAACAACTCCAGTTAAACCTCCTATAGTAAATAAAGCTAAAAATCCAATAGTAAATAATAAAGGTGTATTATATCTTAAACTCCCTCCATATAAAGTTGCTAACCAAGAAAAAATTTTTATCCCTGTGGGCACAGCAATAACCATAGTCGCTGCTGTAAAATAAGCTCTAGTCTAAGAGCTAAATTGTGGACAGTATCTTGATTTAATATCGTGTACTTGCTTATGGTTAATTAAGCTAGCCTGCTATTAAACCTTTTGCGTGCTTGTCTCTGAGGATCCTTTGGTTTTAATACTTATAATTTTTTTAATTCCTTTTTCCTCTAAATGTTTTCCTTCTGTGATCATAATATACACTTTTCTAAATTTAAGGTAACTTTTGTACTTTCCTGCAAAAAGATTAAATTTATCAAAGTAATTAATAAGATTTAACGCTGTTTTGAAACCTGAACTCTTATAGCATCAAACACCTGTACTATACTGAGAAATATTACCCATTTTTAAGGTATCAATTAATAATTTTAAAGGTAATTTATCATTTTGCTTTAAAGAGTATTCTAATCTTACACTATAACCTGTTTTCATAGTATTACTCTTTGCTACACTAATATGAAAACAACCATCAGCTTGAGTGAAACCAGCTAACCAGTAATTATCTAAACTTACTGTTTTTAAAGGTGGTAATATGTTAATATTTAAATTTTCACTATAATTATGTTTAATTAACTGATCATATTTATAGTAACTTACCAATTTACCATTTATTAAAGATAAGATAAGAGATAAGCCATTTGTATTTTTACAAATATATCTGACTGCTTTTTTATCTTTAATTTTGTAAACGTTACCATGTTCAATTCGCTTTTTGATATAATAAGCTAATGAAGTGTCTTCCTCTGCAAAAATTATATGCAGTTCTTTATTACCAAACCAGCCATCTCCTTCAATTAAACCTGCTAAAAAATAACCAAACTCATCATCTGTAAGATTGCTTTTATGATTTGGTACATGTTCGGAAATTAGAGGTAAAAATTTATAATTTGTATAAGTATTTTTAGTGACTGCCGTAGCTTTTGTACTAAAACCAAAGTTTCCTGCTGATTGTCTTTTAAATAAATAGATTTTTCCTAGCGTAATAAATACGAGTGGACTATTTATATTTATAGTTATAGAAGAGTTTCCAGCATATAGCAAAATTTTTTCTGTGAACACTAGTTTATCCACATCTAAACCTACACTGAACATATGGTGACTTCATACTAAGAATCCTAATATACCAATAGAGAACATAGCATAAACCATACCAATGTAACCGAAGATTGGTTTACCTGAAAATGTTGATACGATATGACTAATTATACCAAAACCTGGGATTATTAAAATGTAAACTTCGGGATGACCAAAGAACCAAAATAAATGTTGATATAAAATCGGATCACCACCTCCAGCTGGGTCATAGAAACTAGTATTAAAATTTCTATCAGTTAATAACATAGTTATAGCACCAGCTAATACAGGTAAAGATAATAAAAGTAAAATCGCAGTTATGAATATAGCCCAAACAAATAAAGGTAATTTATGTAAAGACATACCATTTGTTCTCATGTTCAATGTTGTACTAATAAAATTAATAGCTCCTAATAAAGAAGATATTCCAGCAAGATGTAAACTAAAAATAGCTAAATCTACTGAACCACCAGAATGTGATTGGATACCTGCTAAAGGAGGATAAACAGTCCAACCTGTCAAATTGTATAGATATTTTTACCGTAGCGACTCATAAGTCATAAGTAGCTTTTATTAATAAAAATTAAGTCTTAATCATTGCTAACCTTGATTACATTTTTACAGTAAAATCTATTTAATGAATCTCAATTAAATTGAGTTCTTTTAGTATTCATGCTATTTTTAAGGGAAATTAATTTTGAGGTACCATCTAAAGATTTATATTTTTGAGATTTTCTAATGTGATGTACTTCACTTCAATCTAAAAAATCTAGATCTTTAGAGCTAAACAATGGAAAATTTGTTAAGTAATTAATTAAAATATCACAAGATAATTTTTTAGTAGTTCTTACTTCGTAAGCTAATTCTATATAATTAGATTTATTTCTTTGAATTTCAGTAACATTTTTAACGTCAAGAAATTCTCTGATTTTTTCCATTATATATAAATTTGAATTATTTTTTGAAATAGTTTACGTTGATTACTCTGATTGTTTTTGAGATACTCTCATATAACCTTTAACTATGGTGGCAATTTTTTCGGAATTTAATTTAAATTCACAATAAAAATTACCATCTGATTCAAAAAATCCAGATAACCAAGGGTTACTACCAAGCCAACTATTATCTAAACTTAATTTATATTTTTGCTTGTTTTCCCTATCTGTGGTTCTGGCATTTAACCAATCAATTAATCTATGTAAAGCTTCAATTTTAGGTGTCCTCATATTCCCATTAAGTAGTACAGCAATATTTTGAATAGATTTAATATCTTGAAACAAAAGGTCAAGATAGTTTGAATCTTTAGGATACACTATAGTTCCTCCTTTAATTACTTCCATAATTTTTTGGGCTAAAGGTGTATCTTTTTTAACAAAAGTTATTTTTACTGTAGGGTAAAGCAATTTACCTTTTTGATTCCTATTCGTTTTTGGAACAATTATTGATCCGTCACCTTCAATTAACCCTGCCAAATAACTACCTAAATAATTATCATAAGAGTCATTAAATGAATAGGAATTTAAGGAAGACTTAAGTCTTCTACTTCAATAACCTACCTATGAAGTAACAGACAAATCTATACCAAATACATACTTTCATATGTATTATGGACTATATCTTCATCCTTTAGTTATTTTTAAAAGGAGCCCCACGTATAGTCTCTGAGGATCCTACTCCTATTTTAATTTAAATTAAAACAAATAGTTTGGTTTCCTGCTGATTGTCCATTATTATATCTAAATCATTGTTACTGCCCTCTTTAGAGTAAAATTGGTCGGAGTAGATTTAGCTTTAGGAGTTTCCAGCATACAGTGAAGTATTTTATAGTAATTACTTACTACTCTGGCACAGGAAAGTACCAGCTCCATTTTCAACTAATGAACTTAATAATAATAATATTAATGATGGAGGCAATAGCCAAAACGAAATATTATTTAATCTTGGAAAAGCCATATCTGGGCTACCACAATGGATAGGTAAAAAATAATTACCGAATCCACCTACTAATCCAGGCATAACCATAAAGAAAATCATGATAAATGCGTGAGCCGATATTATTACATTAAATAATTGGTGGTCACCTTGTAAAAATTGAACTCCGGGACTTGATAACTCTAATCTGATCAGTACTGAAAAAGCAGTACCAATCATACCTGCAAAGATAGCAAATATTAAATATAGAGTACCTATCTCTTTAGCATTAGTAGAATTTATTCAATTCACGCTTTCTACTTTTTTGTTTCATGGCTTAGATATTGACTATTATCTATTGTGTCTAGCAATTGTGTATTCATAAGCAAGTAGTTTTTTAATTGTGTCTTAGATAGGATTATCCAACAAAAGTAGCGTGTCTTAAATAGGATTATCCAACAAAATTAGCGAATCTTAATTATTCACAAGACACAAATAAGTAGCTTTTGCTAGCAAAGAAAGATAAAATTAGTTTTTTTTTGCTTTTTATTATACTAAAGACTAAAGACTAAAGCGCTTCCATATGTTGTGGGTAACATTGCTTTTGTTAAAAAAATTTAAAGCTAATTTTATCTTTCTTGTTAATAATATGATTCGCTACTTGAGATTCGCTACTTATGATTAAGAAAGGGTTTTTACTTATATTTAGACACCGAAGGCAATTTGCTAGGAGTGATGTGGTACTGATGCTTTAGCAGCTGCTTTGTTATGTGTGTTAAAGTTCCAGATATATTTAATAAATAATTTTTTATTGTTATTTTTAAATCTTAATTATAATTTATTTAATAGTTTATACTTTAAAAGTTTGTTTTGTATATGGAAACACCTGGACTCGAACCAGGACCTTCCCATTAAAAGTGAGACACTCAAACCACTCGAGTTCTGCTTCCTCTGATTATTAACAAATAAAGATAAAGTTCTGTACTTTTAATATTGTGTTATATAAATATATTTATAAAATAAAATTGTTATATCCCTTAATGTTAACTAGTGGTTAGGATTACAATAAAAATATAAACAGTCAGTAATAATTACATATAGATGATCTACTTAAATTCGATTAAATATATATTTTTGTTAGCTTTTAAATATAGAAAGGATTTTTGGAAATATTTAGTTTTTTTATTAGATATTTTGCTTTTAATTTTGGTTATTTCTTTTTTCATTAGTAATTTATTTACTCTTATTATTTGAGTATTTGAAACAAAATTTAGTAATATTAATGTCATAACAAATGATATTATATGTTTTATGAATAATAATACAAGTGATACTAATTCTGTTACACAAGCACAATCTACAACTACTCAAATTATTCATAATGATGGTTCTTGGAGTAATGGTGTTAGTAGTTTATTTATTTATGGAACTGGTGGTTATCGCTTATATTTAACTAGAAATAGTAGTCCATGATCTAGATTCATAATTGTTGGAACTAGTATTCTTGCCGATAATGTTGGTAGATTTCTAGCTAACTCTATAAATGATCCTAATTATCTTGCTAATCATATAAATTCTTGAAGATTTAATTTACTTAGTAATAGTGAAGATACAGCTATTGTAAATGTTAGTCAAGGTGATAGTGTAGATCAAGCTATTTAACCAGTTAAATCCACAGCGGTTGTACCTGCACAAGTTAAATCATCCTCAGAATCTCTAAGTAATAATTTTATTCCAAATAGTAATGAATTAGAAGAATTTACAAATAAATTAATGGATAATTTAATGATTTATATAAGACCTTTTTTAGAACCTGTACAAGTTAACTATTCTAATTAATTATTAGCTAATCAAATTTATGGAATAAGCATTCTATTATTTGTATTATCTTTATTAATAATTGTATTAATAATATTTTTATTAATTAATATAATAATATTTACATATAGTGATAAACTAATAAATTATTTTACTAATAAATATATTAAATTATATATTAGTATTAATAAAAAATTTATAGGTATAGAAATTTTTTTATTAGGAACTAGTATAATATATTTATATGTATAATTTATCTTATGGTATACATTTTATAGCTACTCACCCTATTATTATAAAACCTTTTTAGTTATTATACCCTTAAATAAATTGTAACTGATAATCTTTCTATTATACCCCTTTTATTAAAATATTTTAACTAAAACCTACTCCCTTCTTACTAACCCGTTTTGAAAGGATTGATCCTATCTCGATGGCTGTAATTGAACTATTTGACTTTGTAGATTTAATGACTCCTTCAGGTAGAATTTTTTTTATAATTAAATAATTCTGTAATATAATGATTAAAGATATTAGGGACTTTATTAAAATTATAACCCTTTAAAACAATAATCTTATAACCTTTTTCTTTATATATTATCCTATAGTATACATTTTTTGTTACACATCCTATAATTATAAATTTAAATTATAAAACCCTTTAATTATATGAATACTTGTTGATAATTATACCCCTTAAAATATGTTAGATTATTTAACTCATATTTAAGTTTGTTAAAAGGTTATTAAGCTCAACTCTAAACTATTAAGTAATACATTTTATCTAATTAAGCTAAACACTTATTTAACCTTATTTAATAGCTGTTTATGTAACGAAAATAACAACAGACTCTACAGAAGCTATACCTAATCAGGTTTATCCTTATCTAACGCTGATTAATATTAACATTAATATTAATATTAAGTAGCGAGGATTATCATTTAAATTAAAATTAAACTAGGTTTGCTTCTTATTAATCTAATTATATTATTAAGTAGTAAATAGTTAGTAGCTTTAATTACTAATTACTACTTACTAACAACAAAACAATAATCATGATCATAATAATAATAATAATAATATTAATAATAATAATAATAATAATAATAAGGTTTGATAACAAGTAGCAGCAATTGCTAGTTTTTTATCTCCTGATTATTATTCACAAAAAAGATAAAAATAAGTAGCGATTAAAAAAAGGTATTATTAATCGAGTGAGAAGACTACTTGCTAAAAAGAGGATTCAACAACAAAAGCTAAAGACATAAAAGCTAGTTTTTAGATTCACAAGCAGAAAATTAATATAGGATTAATCCTAGTTTTTAGATACCTTACCTAAATGGGTGCTGATTAATAAGTAGCTTTGATAATCAGGATATTTCTGATTCTGATTCATAAGTAGCGTTGTATAATCCTAGCAAGGGGTATAATTATACTAGCTTATATTTTTTAATATATAATATAGGAGCATTAAGAATAAGAAAGCTT
>Ga0247670_1000351_pt1 | contig 10942 bp, 13 predicted proteins | sample CNK11_metaG_FD_183042 | JGI IMG/M metagenome (GOLD analysis project Ga0247670, IMG submission 183042) | Soil microbial communities from Purdue University Martell Research Forest, Indiana, United States - CNK11 | ecosystem: Environmental > Terrestrial > Soil > Temperate forest > Bulk soil...
GGGTGTCGGGGTCGGTCATCGGATTCCTCCAAAGGGAAAAGCCCGGCTAGTGCCGGGCGATCTCTGCGATCTTGTACTTGTTATAGGTGTTGTTCCGGCTGATATCCTTGCGGGTCTGGTGGCCGGTCCCGCCGCAGGAAAAGCAAGTTCCTTCCTTGCTGCCGTTCGCGCCCCACCGATACATGCCAGTGCCTTTGCACTTGCAGCATTGTCCGGGCTTTTCATTCGGCTGGCTGAGATCGTACATCTGAGGTCTCCCCTCTCTGCGGTCCGGGCCAATCCCGTCCGACACCTACGAATATAGGACACGATGGGCAGGAAGTCAAGCGCCAAAATGGCGATGGCAGAAAAAAAGCCGGTCGGCCGCCCGCCTATGCCCTACAACGAAGAAATGGGCGATCTCATCTGTGACCGCCTCTCAGAGGGGGAAAGCCTGCTCGCCATTTCTCGCGAAAAGGACATGCCGAGCTACAGCACTGTCCTGCGGTGGCTTGATGCGAGCGAAGAATTTAGGGGGAAATACGCCCGCGCGCGCGAGGTTCAGCAGGACTATCTTGTTGAAGAATCGCTGAAAATAGCTGACGCGGCGACACCGGAGACGGTGCAGGTAGCGCGGCTCCAGTGTGAACAGCGGCGTTGGAATGCTGGAAAGCTGGCACCGAAGAAATACGGCGATCGGTTCCTGGTGGATACAGCCAAGACGCCATTGAGCGCCGAGGATGACGAGACATTCTACACCAAACTGGTGGAGCAGGCGGCCAAGCTCGGGTTTGATGCTGGTTCTGCGGTTCGTAGGCTTGAGGATTTGCGGTCGAAAACGATAGATGGGGACGCAACTGAGGATTGAGCGACACCGGGTAAGTGTTATCATCTATCCCGAGGATGGGTACTGGGTCGCACAAGGACTCCAGTACGACATAACGGCTAGGGGTGGCACTCCAATTGAAGCGTCAGAGCGATTTAACGACAAGTTCGGGGCGGAATTCATAATTTCGAGAGAAGTTGGCGACAGCGAGCCCCTCTCTGGCGTTGGGTCTGCCCCTCGTGAATTTTGGGCAATGTACGAAAATGCAAAGATGCGCGCGCAGACGCAACTGAGGATTGAGTGGTTTGAAAAAATGCGGCCGATCGCGGCGAAACACCACCAATAAGTTGTAATTTCATGGATCGAAGGTCATTTCTGGGCGGCGCTGTCGGGGGCGCCATTTCCCTGACTGGTGCGAAGGCCGAGCGTGTATCGCGCCGGGAGATGGAGGATTTCCTCGCTCGCCTGCAGGAGGCAGAGCGGCGGGAGGAGCGGCGCAACCAAGGCCGGCGGGGCTGGGATGATGAGAACGGGGTGCGCCAGGGCGGCCTGATCGCCTTCGTGCGGTACTTCTGGCATGTGCTCGAGCCGGAGACCAAGTTCGTTGACGGTTGGGCGCTGTGGGCGGTCTGCGAGCATCTTGAAGCCGTTACCTTCGGAGAAATCACCCGCCTCCTGATCAATGTTCCTCCCGGCTTTGCCAAGTCGATCATCGTCGATTGCTTCTGGCCGGCATGGGAATGGGGCGCCTGCAACAAGCCGCATCTGCGCTATGTCACCTTTTCCTACTCGGCGAGCCTAACGGAACGCGACAATGGGCGATTCCGCGATCTCATTTCGAGCGAGGCTTTCCGGTCTCTTTACGGAGATCGGCTGGAGGTTCGCAATAAGACCATCATCAAGGTCATCAACAGCCGAACCGGATGGAAGTTCGCCTCTTCGGTGGGCGGGGTGGGAACCGGAGAGCGCGGCGACCGCGTCATCCTCGACGACCCCCACAACGTCAAGGAATCCGAATCCGAACAGGTCCGCGGCGAAACCGTCAGGTGGTTCCGGGAGTCGCTGAGTTCGCGGTTCAACGACCTCGAAACCGGCGCGCTGATCATCATCATGCAGCGGGTGCATGAGGATGATGTCTCTGGGGTTATCCTCGATCTTGGGCTTGATTACGTCCATCTGTTGATCCCGATGGAGTATGATTGGGGACGGCAGACCGACGAGCGCGGGCGGCCAATCGCCACAGCTATCGGATGGACCGATCCGCGGTATGATGCGGACGGTCCTGATGCCTGCGATGGGGAATTGGCTTGGCCTGAGCGGTTTTCCGAGACCGCGCTCGCCCGCACCAAGGCCGAGGTCGGCCCCTACGCCTGGGCTTCGCAATACCAGCAGAGCCCCGCTCCCCGCGGCGGCGGAATCTTCCAGCGCGATTGGTGGCAGTTGTGGGAACCGCCGGATGGCCGGTTCCCCGAGTTGATCTATAAATTGGCATCAACCGACTGTGCCTTTACCGAGAAGGAAGAGAACTGCCCTACCGGCTTTACGGTGTGGGGCGTGTTCTTGAACGAAAACAATAGAAAACGGATCATCTTGCTGCACGCATGGCGCAAGCATTTGAAGTTCAGCGCGCCACGGGTTGATCGCTTGCCAAACGAAAGCACGGAAGCCTACCGGCGACGCTGCATGCCGCAATGGGGCATGGTCGAGTGGATTGCCGACACTTGCCGTAGGTTCCAAGTGCATACGCTGTTGATCGAGGCAAAGGCATCGGGGATCAGCGCGGCGCATGAGCTGCAGAACCGGCATGGCCGCGAGGGTTGGGCCATCATTCCGCAGCCGGTGAAGGGCGACAAGGTGGCGCGGGCGCTGGCGGCGCAGCCGACATTCTCGCAGGGGCAGGTTTTTGCGCCAGCGCGCGAATGGGCCGACATGGTGATCGATGAAATGGCAACATTTCCCAAGTCCCGCTATGACGATCTGACCGATTCTGCGACGCAGGCGATCAATTATCTGCGGGGCAACGGTTTGGCGCAGAGCGATGACGAGGCGGCTGCGGCTGAGACCGAGGCCGTGACGCATCGGCCGAGACCGCGAGCGATCTATCCGGTATGATCATGTGTGAACGAACTGAATATTATCACAAGGAATTTCTTAAGAGGGCGTCTAGGACTAAGCGTTTCCCTCGCCGCCCAAAAGGTATGTGGCGGAAAACATATGAAAGATTGAGACGCGAAGCTGCTGCTCCTCCTGCCACAATTGATCCAATCGACTTTATCGATATTGCGAGAAAAGAACATGCATTTCTCTTGAAATGCGAGGGGCTAACCTACCGAGACATTGCACCAATGATGGGTGTGTCCCGAGAGTCGGTGCGACGAATGGTGTTGAGTTTTGGCGGTATTATTAATCGGGCTATCCGAAGGCGATCGGGCTATTGCCGCTTGAAACCGAGGCCGTGACGCATCGGCCGAGACCGAAGGCGATTTATCCGGTATGAGTCATCACTCTCCCCATCGTTCTCGCGCTCGCTACTATGGCGGGCTAGATCAACTTGGGCCTGCCAAGTTTGGCGATTCCATACTTAGGAAGTGGATTGAACCAACTCCGGCTCGTAAGAGTGCGCCGCGAATTAGGCAGCGGTCAAACCAGTCCACAACGAAAAGAAATATAAAAGTGAGTCTGCCGACTTTGAAGTTTATGGAAACCGAATGACCTCTCCCATCATCCTCCCCGCATCCAAGCCTCTCGACGCCATGCAGCAAGCCTGCGTCGATGTCCTCACCGACGCACTGGAGGAGGCCGTCAAGGGCCGCATCTCCTCGGTCGCGATCGTCGTTTGCATGGATGACGGCATCGCCACAAACATGGCTGGCAAGAACGGTCTTGCGCTCAACATCGGGTGCGATGATCTCAAATTGAAAATTCATGCGGCGATCTTCGAAGCCAAGAAGCCGCGGATTGTGAGGGCGAAGTGAGCGATATCGTCGACGAATTGCGCGCGGCTGTCGATGAGTCGACCGGAGATCTTTGTGCGCGAGCGGCCGATTACATTGAGCAACTGCGCGGGTTGCTTGGTGCCGCCCGTCCCGGCCCAAGCTTCGCCCAAATCACCAAAGACTTTCCGCCGCAATGATCCGAAGGCCGTGAATGGCTGACGCCGCCCCCATCGTCGTCCACATCGAGGATGACGACGACAACAACACCATCCACATCGACTCCGAGACCGGCGCGCTCGAACAGCGCGAGGCCAACGGCGATGTGATTGTGTCGCTGTCTGACCATCGGCCGAAGCCTCCGGAGGCCGACCACTACGCCAATCTGGCGCTCAAGATCGATCCGAATACGCTATCCAAGATCGCCAATGAGCTTCACGACGCGATCACGGCGGACGACAATTCACGCGGGCAATATCTCACGACCCGCGCCCGTGGGCTTGATCTGCTCGGCCTTAAGCTAGAGGAGCCCAAGGCCACGGTCGGAGACACCTCGTCTTCCAGCGAGGGTATGTCCAGCGTCACCAATCCGTTGCTGCTGGAGGCCATCCTCAAGGGCTGGGCCAATGCCCGGGCGGAGTTGTTACCGGCGGAAGGTCCGGTCAAGATCGAAGTCGAGGGCGACGAGACGATCCCCGAGGACGATCTCGCCGATGCCCTCGAGCGCGACATGAACTGGTACTACACCACGGGAGCGCCGGAATATTACCCCGACACCTCGCACATGATCTTGTGGGGCACCTATTTCGGCGGTTCCGGGTTCAAGAAGGCGTATCGGTGCCCGATGCGGCGGCGGCCAGTGTCGGAATCGGTCGACGCCAAGGACTTGATCGTCTCCGATACCAGCAAGGATTTTCGATCCTGCGGACGGATCACCCATCAGATCACCATGCGCCCCTCGGTCATGAAGCGCATGATGCTGCTCGGCGCCTACCGCGACGTGACGTTGACGCAGCCGACGCCGACGCCAAACACGGTTGATCAGAAGATTGCCGGTATCCAGGGCGTCAAGGTCAATCCAGATCGTCCCGAGGACCAGCCCTATACGTTGTGGGAAACCCAGTGCGAGCTGGACCTGCCGGAATACGCGCCGGGCAAGTTCAAGGACGAAGGCATTCCGCTTCCCTATCTCGTTACGCTCGACAAGGATTCAAGGGAAATCCTCAACCTGCGGCGCGATTGGGATGAGGATGATGCCGAGTGCCAGCGCACGCGGATGTATATCAAATTCCCGCTGGTGCCCGGTCCTGGGTTCTATGGCACTGGCATGCTCAACATGCTCGGCAATTCATCGGCGGCCCTCACCGCGGTCGACCGCGAAGGGCTCGATGCCGGGATGTTCGCGAGTTTCCCCGGCGGGTTGATCCTCAAGGGCGGCACTCGACAGAATACCAGCACCTTCCGGGTGGGGCCCGGAGAGTTTGCACCAATTGATCCCAACGGCAATATGGCCATCAATCAGATGGTCATGCCGATGCCTTACCGGGACGTTACTCCCGGCCTCATGAGCATGCGCGAGGCGATCAGCGCGCAAGCCAAGGAGTTGTCAGGCAGCGTCGAGGTTCCGGTCGGGGAGGGCCTCCAGAACGTCCCGGTCGGCACCATGCTCGCCCAGATCGAGCAGGCCACGAAAATCATGTCCGCCTCGCACAAGGACATGGTGGTTGCGCTCAAGGACGAAATGGAACTGCTGATCAAGCTGTTCCGCCGGCATCCGGAGGATTTTTGGCGCTCAAATGATGTGGCGCCGGAAGGTTTCTGGGACGCGGACAAGTTGGTCGCGGCGCTCAATGACCACAAACTGATCCCGCGCGCCGATCCTAACACGCCGAGCCACATTCACCGGATCATGAAGGCGTGGGGGCTGGTGCAACTGAAGCAGACGCCGGGGGTGGGCGAGTTTCTGTCGGGGAAGGAAATCGCGACCCGTTGCGTCCGAGCGCTGCGCGATGATCCCAACGGGCTGATCGTCGACCCGCCCCCGCAGGCTGGGGGACCACCGCCTGATCCGGCCAAGATGCTTGCTGCGCAAGCCAACATGATCAAGGCGCAGACCGGGGCGCAGAAGAATGCGGTCGATGCGCAGTCGTCCGGTGCGGACGCGACGGTCAAGGCGGCTGAGGTCGCAAGCCAAGAGCGTATTGCTGGGATGAACCTGCAGCGTGAGGCGATCATTCACGCCCACGATGCTGACAAGGAGCGCATGCAGCTCGCCCACGATCGCGATATGGCGATGCGTGACCATGGGCTCGAGCAACAGCGCCATGGCTTGGAACAGCAGCAGCACGTCGTCGACACTGTGAAGACCGCGCACGACATGCAGATGGCCGAACGGGAACATGAACTGAATCAATTCGAGGCGACCAAGCCGGAGCCAAAGCCGACCAAGCCGAAAGGGAAAAAGTGATGAGTCATCCCCACAACGAACACCGTGACCATAAGGTGCAGGAACGCCGCGTCGGCCACATCACCGGCGGCCACGGCTCCGGCGGGCGCTGCTATGCCACCGGCGGTGCCGTTCATGGCGACGAAGCCGCCGACAAGGCGCTCGTCAAGAACATGGTCAAGTCCTCGTCCCTCAAGGCCGATGGCCACAAGGGCAAGCACCGCCAGGACCGGCCCGGCCGGGCCAAGGGCGGGCGCGTCCACAAGGGCAAGGGCCATACCAGCGTCAACGTGATCGTGGCCCCGCAAGGCGGCCATGCGGGCCTCGGCCCGATGCCCGGGGCGGCAGTCCCCCCCTCAGTGCCGCCTCGGGCGCTTGCTCCTCCGATGCCGCCTCCTGGCGGTGCCCCCGGTGGTCCTCCCGGCATGCCGCCTCCGATGCCGCATCACAGCGGAGGGGCTGCTTACGCCTCCGGCGGTGCTGTCAAGTCGGGACCGACCTGGAAGGAAGGCTTGCGCAACGGCACGCAGGTCCAGCACCGGGACGGCAAGGACGACGGCAAGGACATCGGCCGGGGTAAGGTGATCACCTACAAGACCGGCGGTGCGGTGTTCTCCAACGGCAAACCGGGCGCGCAGATGGCTCCGCATCTTCCGTCCGGTTCCGGCGGGGGCGAGGCACGCCTGTTCAAGGAACGGCGGGCGGCGAAGAACTATCATGCCCCCGCGCATGAAGTGAACGGGGCGCGGTGATGGCGCCTGGCACGGCTGGCGGTATCACCTATATCCCGAACGGCGGCGATCCCGTCCATTTCTTCGCGGTCGAATCTCCGCAGGCCAACCGCTCTCTCCGAGCGCGCCTCAAGACTGAGATCGCCAATCACTGCTCTCAACTGGCGTCCGGCTTTGCGCAGGACTGGCCGGACTATCAAAAGCGCGTTGGTCGCATTCTCGGGATGAACGACGCGCTGACGATGCTTGATGAAATCGAAAAGGATCAATGATAACCCATGGCCCGTGCCAAGCTTCGCGAGGTCGCCGCGGCGGCCCAGACTGATCCCAAGCAAGCGCTGCTCGATTCTCTTGGTGATATTTCCGGGGTCGAGATATTCCACAGCCAAGTCCTCGTTGCGACCTACATCCGGCCGGAACAGACCAAGGGCGGCATCTTTCTTCCCGACAATGCGCTTGCCGAAGATCGTTTCCAGGGCAAGGTGGGCCTCGTCGTCAAGCTCGGGCCGAAGGCGTTCGTCGATGACAATATCGCGACTTTTGCCGGCGTGACGGTGCAGGAAGGCGACTGGGTGTTCTACCGTGCCGGTGACGGCTACGAACTCTTTTCGGTCGACAAAAAGGACGGCGGCACGGCCTGCCGTCTGTTCGAGGACACGCAGATCAAGGGGCGCGTGGCTGATCCCGCGTTGGTGTGGTGATGGCTGACGAAGACGAAATCATCACGATTGTCGAGGGCGAGGGCGCGGCTTCAGGTGCGAAGACTGAGCCGGAAGCCGATGCCGTTGCCGCGCTCAAGGCGCAATTTGAGGAATCCGAGCGGCGCAAGGACGCTGAACTCGCCGCCGAGCGCAGGCGGGCCAATGAGGCTTCACGAGCGGCCGATACGGCGCGTCGTGAGGCGACGGCAGCCCACAGTCAGATCGCCGAAAGCCAACTCGACACGGTGGCGTCCGGTCTCGCGGCTGCGCAGAGCGAAGCGGCCTCGGCCGAAGCCGAATATGCCTCCTGTATGGAAAAGGGCGACTTCATCGCCGCAGCCAAGGCGCAGCGGCGCATCGCCAGCGCGGAAGCCAAGATCGTGCGCCTCGACGAGGCCAAGGCCGATCTTGAGGCGCGCAAGGCAGCGCCACGAACAGAATCGCCGCAGCCACAACAGCGGTCCGGCGATGTGTTCGAGGACCATGTCAGTCGCTTCACCCAGCCCACCGCGGACTGGATGCGTGCCCATCGGGAATGGGTTGAAGACCCGCGCAAGAGCAAGAAACTGTCAGCCGCGCATTTCGATGCGGAAGCCGAAGGGCTCGTCGCCGACACGCCGGCATATTTCGCCCACGTCGAGACCTATCTCGGACTACGGCAAAAGCCGAACGGCAATGGCGCGGCCACGAACGGGTCGGGGCGTCCTGCACCGAAGCCGGCGGCGCCGGTCGCGCCCGTCAATGGCGGCAACGGGAGCGCAAGCGTGGGAAGCAATGGCGGCCAAGAGGTGCGCCTGAGTGCCGGCGAGGTCGCCGCAGCGAACGACGGCGCGACCCACGTATGGGGCAAGCACGATCTTGCGGCCGGCAGGATCAAGGATGCCTCTCTCATCGGCCGCGCGATCGGCACCCAGGAGTTTGCCCGCCGCAAGCTCGCGATGATGAAGCAGGGCCGCTACGACAAGTCTTACACGGAGTCCTGACGCACATGACACAGCAAGAATTTAAGGCTTGGTTCGATGGGTTTACTGAAGCCATGGAAGGCCCACCAAATAAGAAGCAGTGGGGGCGCATCAAAGAGCGCGTCAAGGAAATCGACGGTGCGGCGATCACGTATCCGCTATTCGTCGATCGCTACTGGCAGCGGTACGGTACGCCATACTATCCGTGGTACCCGGTATGCACCACCGGTAGCATCACTAGCTATAACATCAGCTCTCTTAGCGGACAATCATTCAACTCCTCGCAAGCCATGCTCGCGCTCGGCAAGGCAGACTATGAGGGATTGGCATGAATATCGACCACACCGATGAAGTCCGATCCGGTGCCATGGAGAAGCGCCCCCGTGGGCGTGCGCTAGGATCACGCAATGCCACGCGCGAGCCCGCCCGTGACCCGGCTCGAGCCGACGCCGTGGTGCGTGGCCGCAATGGGGAAATCCTCTCCCGCACCCGAACCGGCGTCGGCGACAGGTTCGCCATCACCGACGACATGCGCGAGCCCGGATGGGACTTGCAATGGAATGCGATCTCCGTCCTGAACAACAAGGACGTGGTCTCCCAGCAATCCCTGGAGATGTTCGCCAATGGCTGGCGCCCGGTGCCGCATGACCGCTATCCCGGCCGCTATGCCATGCCAGGGACGACCGGCCCCATCATTGTCGATGGCCTCCAATTGGAGGAGCGGCCGATGTCGCTCTCCCAAGAAGCTCGCGTCGAGGAAATCCGCAAGGCCAAGGCGCAATTGAGCGACCAGAATGAAGCGCTGAAACTCTCCGGTGTCACCAAGAACGCGCCGGGGTTCTCGACCTCGTCTAAATACCGTGGGGCCGGCGGGGATATTCGCATGCAGATCGATCGGGCGCTCTATTACGATGACCAGGGGAATGCGGCAGCCGTCCCTGCGCCGAAGCATGAACTGGCGAATCCTGGGGAGTGATCCACCATGATAGGCGCGATTATCGGTCTCATCCTACTGGTCATCTTTTTGGGCGTGATCTGGTGGGCGATCCAGCAATTGCTCCCGCTGATTCCGGTCGCGGAGCCGTTCGCTACGATCTTGCGCGTGCTCGTTGTACTACTGTTGTTTTTTATTGTCGTCTACGTGATCGTGGTTCTGCTCGGCATGGCCGGAATCCATGTGCCGACGTTTGCGGGGAGATAATATTGGCAAAGCTTGTAATCTCGTTGGCGACCAGGGGCCGCCCAACTCAGTTGCTTGACACGATCCGGAGGTCGGTAACGAACTGGACGCATCCTGACACCGAAATGTGGGTCATGTGCGACGCCGACGATCAAGGATCGATCGATGCCGCCACCTTCTACGGCTCGCAGACCGATCATCGCGTTTACAGCTTGCGGACCGATCATCGCGTTTTTGTGTCTGTGAGGCCGCGCGAGGACACCATTGCGGCTAAGTGGAACCGTGCTACGGAAATCCCCGCTGATCTCTACTTGGTGGCCGCCGATGACGATCCATACATCACCCCAGGATACGACACTCGGCTTCTGGAGGCTGCAGCTCGTTTCCCAGACGGGATCGGTATGGTGTACGGCCACATGGCCAACGCATCTTTCTCCGGAGTGGTTGCACCCACTGCTGGGTTGGTCAAGGCAATGGGGAACAAAATCTTCCCCGAATACTTCCCCTACTGGTTCTGCGACCACTGGACCGACAACCTTGCCAGGATGATCGATCGGATTTCGTTTGCCGATGTTCGCACGGATCAAAGCCATGTCGGCAAGACGCAGGAGTTGCGGGAACCGGGATGGTGGGCGACGTGGTTTGATGCGGCGTATCTCATGCTGCGCAAGCAGGCGCATGACATCGTTGATGACGTGAAATTCGACGCGACGGAGAAAGACAGGGATCGCATCAAATCCTGCGCCCCGCTCATCGAATACCGCTCTCGCTGGATCAATGACAACGTGCGAGCCAATGCGCCGAACCTCGAGGCGTGGTCGAAACTCTCGACCGACGATGCGCGCTATCAGCGCGTCAAGGAGAGGGCCATTGCGATGATCCCGCACTTGCTGGATGACTACGGTATGGATCCATCGGAAGCGGCGCGGTTTCGACAGGCGTTGATGCCGTCCCCGGCGCAGGGGTTGCCGACTGCGTATCCGGCGAAGTTCGAGTCGGCGATCAAGCGGTGGGTTGCCTGATGCACGGTAACCTCCGCGTCGTCCCCACGGAAATGCTCGTCCTCGCCCATGGATGCTTCGATGTCCTCCATCTCGGGCACATCCGCCATCTGCAGGAGGCCCGCGCGCAAGGGGACCGGCTCGTCGTTTCCGTCACCGCGGACGCTTATGTAGGCAAGGGGC